>ERZ1292630.937-Hain-H41-02um-R3-937-length-29426-cov-13_pt1 | contig 29426 bp, 18 predicted proteins | sample MGYA00564408_ERZ1292630 | MGnify/ENA primary metagenome ERZ1292630 (study PRJEB36523, sample SAMEA6512641) | groundwater metagenome | collected 2019-01-08 | study: AquaDiva: Metagenomics assemblies of 32 groundwater samples
ATAGTTATATGGGACCATACAACACTGCGGCTCTTCTTGTAAATGAATAGGAAGAGGTTGGTTCCAAGGTTTCACCGAAGTCATAAATTATAGAGTATGAGTGAAAAGGGGGGGAGTTCGACGCTATCTTTCCTGAAGCTCGAAGCCAAGAAATTTTCTATGTTCCGGCGGCAACCATGTACAACATTGCGAGGTTTTCTGGGTCTAGAAGTTGAGCCGAAAGGTCGCCCCTCCGGTATGGACCGCAGTGCGGTAAGTACCGTCGACAGTGGGGTTGAGATTACCGGTGACCGTACGGGTGTCAAAAACAATGCCTTGATAAAAGATATCCAATCCGATCGATGATGTTGCCAAGAATCGCCCCGCATCGCTCCCACAAGCAAAGAGTCCCAACAATTTCCCGTTGGAATGGCACACGAAGCCCATGCCCACTGACGCGACATGGATATCAGATTCGGGAAAGGCAGGATCGAAGCTCAAATCTTTGACGGCGTGGTGTGAGCGACTATAGCCGGTGCGGAAGGCGACATCCCACGCGTGGTGATTCATGAGCCCTAACCATTTGAACTCGGTGCCGACGTTGACGGTGATCGCGTTCTGCCACTGCTGTGGACCAGGGAAGCTGCCGCCGTTGGACAGATGCACCGAAGCATCACGAATCGCTTGCCACCGCACATAATCCACATCCACTTCGATCTTCCATTCCCGTGTGTGATTACGCACCGGCCAGAACGCGACTCCGCCGGTCCAGACTTCCGGCAATCGCAACGAGGTGGATGTGTGGCTAACTAGGGCGCCATTGGCCAACAAGACACCATTCAGCGGCAGGACAGCCTGACTGCGCCAGATACCGGCGATGGACAGCCGCGGCTTGCCTGCTTCGTTACGCCACGGAGCATAGAGAACGCTGACATTCAGACCCGCTGTGGTGCCTTTCCCGTTCAGTTCCAGTTCTGTTCCCGATGTGAAGCCTGATCCTGGTGGTGCCTGAAACCGTCGTTCCGCATGCCCTTCCCCGAGCAGACCGGTAAACGTGAGAATATCCGCGCCAAGCCCGACCGACAACGACTCCGTCACTTTGTACGCCACCGTCGGCTTGATGGCGATCAACGGAAATTGAGCAAAGGTCAGCGCGGTGGCAAAGGGGCCGTTGATCGGATATTTGGCCGCGAAGCCGTACAGGTTGAGTACGCCCAATCCAACGCTTAGATTGCCTAGCGTGGAAACGCCCAGGTCTTTCAGATTCGCTGTGAGGAACAACTGTCCGGGTGGCGGCAACCCAACGGCCGGGCTATTGTTGGTGGTCATGACTCCAGATGAGCTGGAATATGTCGTGTTGATGCTCATCAATTGCACCCCGACATCAACATGGATGCCATGCAGTTGTGTCATTCCGGCGGGGTTATAGAATAGGGCGGAGGCATTGTCCGCTTGCGCGACAAAGGCGTTCCCCTGGGCAATGGCTGAGGCATCCTGATAGGGGTTGCGGAAGCCCTCGGCTTGGACCGAATGGGGGAGCACAACAAGAAGAAGGGCGCAGATCAACACCCCAACAGGGGAAAGAGGAGGTTGAACTACAGCGAGAGGTACTCGCGGGAGTGGATTGATGTTTGGGGCAGCGAATGTTTCAATCAACGGCACAACGGCGACGGAATCTAGCAGCTCACCGTATGAAGAATCAAGGAGGTTGGGCTTGTCTTTTGCGAGGCACTGTGGAACTATCGCCGTCCGCACGGACATCGACGGGAAGGCATCGTGGGACGACGACGAGACAGTCGGAAACCTCAGCTGGCTAAACTTACGCTTCCGACCTTGCCTCGTGTCATCGAACGCGCGCGACTGTTCCGTCGTCTCGATCACGCGGCCACATCACCGTTGACGTGGATTGCCGCGCCGCCGGGCGCCGGAAAAACCACCCTGCTCGCCTCGTATCTCCAACAGCGAACACACAGGGTGCTCTGGTATCGCTTGGACGCCGGCGATGGAGACCCGTCGACGCTGTTTCACTATCTAGGGCTGGCGGTGCAGTACGCGGCGCCGCGCGCTCGTATACGGCTCCCACATCTCACTCCGGAATACATGGCCGGTTTGCCCATCTTTACACAACGGTTCTTTGAACAACTCGGCAGCTGGTTGCCGCATCCGACCATGATTGTGTTCGACAACTACCATGAGGTTCCACAGGAGTCGTTGATCCACCACTTGCTGCCGGTTGGTATCCAGCAGTTACCGCGTCATGTTCGAGTGATCGTGTTGAGCCGAGAACGACCACCTGCCGCCTATGCCCGTCTTCAGGCTGAACAACACCTATCGACGGTCGAGGCAACCGAGCTGGAACTGACGCGCCAAGAGGCCCGCCGACTCTCACAGCTTCAACAGAGATCCACGCGAACACGTCCTGGATCCGATACGATTGATCAGCTGTGGGATATGACCAAAGGATGGATGGCGGGCTTCATTCTTCTCTTGAAACACCACGGACAGCGGCCGATCACGGATCTCACCACTCACCGTAACCCGCAAGCCATCTTTGATTATCTGGCCGGCGAAGTCATGGATCGTTTCCCTTCGGACACGCAGAGGATGCTGTTGACCATGAGCATCCTGTCCGACTTTACGCCGCAGATGGCGCAACAACTGTCCTTGCTGGAACATGCGGACGACATCCTCGATCAGTTGCACCAGTCGCACTACTTTATCGAGCGGCGGGAAGACCGTTTCGGCTGGTATCGCTTCCATCCGCTCTTTCAAGAATTCCTTTTGCGACGGGCTGAACAGGTGTGGACTCGTGCCACGTTGGACGACCTGCGCCGCAAGGCCGCGGCGCTCTTGGTGGATACACAACTTGAAGAAGATGCCCTCCATCTGTTGCAGCAGGCCCAGGCCTGGGACGACTACCGTGCCATCATTCGTGCACAGGCGCCGATGGTGGCGCAGCAGGGGCGGATGCAGACCTTGGAAACATGGATTCTGCAGCTGCCGGATGCACAACGGGAAGCTGATTCTTGGATGGACTTCTGGCTCGCCAATAGCTGCCTCCTTGTTGCGCCCCAGGAGGCCACGCCCTTGTATGAATCGGCGATGACGCGGTTTCGGCAGCACGGGGAGCGAGCCGGGATGCTTCTGGCCTGGGCCGGTGCGGTGCAGTCGATTCTCGTGGCTTGGGTCGGCATGAAACGTATTCATGATCTCGTGCGTCTGTTCGAAGAGATTCATCCGCCGGGGACGTCCTATCCCTCATTGGAAATCGAAGCGGTCGTCGCGCAAGCCATGGCCGGAGCCTACATGCATATGTACACTGACCGGCCTCAAGCGCGGGAATGGTTGGATCATTCCGTAGAGCTCGCATATGCGTTGCCGATGTCGATGCGAGCCTCGGAGCTGGTGATGACGACGATCTACTATATCTGGTTGGATGATGGAGATACGGCGCAGAGGCTGTTTGATCACCAACGGGAGGTGAGGGCCAACGAGACTTCGGTGCCTATACGGGTCACGATGGCGATTACCGAGTCGATGTTGTTCTGGAACGCGGGTCAGGTGGACCACTGCCGAAATGCGGTGGAGAAAGGCTTAGCCCTTGCGGCGCAACAAGGACTGCTGGTGTGGAACGGACTGCTCTATGCACAAGCTGTCTACAACGAACTACTCTTCGGAAATACACGACAGGCTCGGATCCATCTCACCCTGATGCAACCATTTGCGAAGGTGGGCAGTAATTTCTTTATTTTCTTAATGCTTGCAGGGTGGGCAGATCTCCTTGACGGAAATGGTGATGAGGCGCGGAACAAATGCCGGCAAGCGCGGGGCATTCTTGAGACGGAGGGCTTCATATTGTGGCACACCGGAATGCTTCACCTCCTGGAAACGCAAGTCACAATGGCACAGGGGCAGCCTGCAGAGGCAGATCAATTGCTGAGGAAGGTCGAGGCGATCGCACAAGTCTTACCGGGGTTTCATACCTTCGGAATTTGTTTTTTACGTGCCCAATGGGCGTTCCAAGATGGTGATGAGGCGTGTGGAGCCCTGTGGCTGCGGCGGCTATTACGAGAACAAAGGAAGAACCAGCAGATTCTCTTTATTGGCTGGATTCCGCAGGAGGCCTCACGGCTCTTCGCCAGGGCGTTGGAGCTGGACATTGAAGTGCCCTACGTGCTCGCGTTCATTCGGAAATGGCAGCTCAAGCCGCCCGCTGATGGCCCTGTGCCGGAGCATTGGCCTTGGCGGGTCAAGATTTGGACGTTTGGGAAACTGGTGGTGGAGGTGGATGGCAAACCGCTGGAGAAACAGCGCAAGGCACCCCATCGCTTGTTGGAATTATTGGCCGCCATCGTGGCCTTTGGCGGGCACGACGTGCCGGTCTCGCGGCTGATCGATGCCCTCTGGCCGGATGTGGATGGCGACACGGGCCACGAGAATTTCAAGAAATCGATCGCCCGTCTGCGCAAGTTGCTCGCAGTAGAGGAAGTCATTCGCTGGGAAGATGGGAAAATATCGCTCAATCCGGACCTCTGCTGGGTCGATGCGCTGGCCTTCGACCAGCAAGCCAAACAACACGATGGTCGAGCGACTGCCCTCTACACCGGGCCCTTCCTGGGGCACGATGAGATTCCGGCGTGGGCGGTGTCCCGACGAGAACGGCTGCAGACGACGTATGTCAGTCTTGTGAAACACCGCGAAGGCCGGGACACACATAGGGGTCAATCAGTAGAGACAGGTCTTGTATCGCACGCAACAGAGAAGCAGACTCTGGAGCCGACACCATCGATCGATACCGAATGACACATTCGCATCAGCATTCCACGAGACCCAATGGCTAAACCGAAGCAAATACTGGCGAAGCTGACACCCCCGACGATGCCGAAGGTGGTAGAGCGCTCCAGGCTGTTTCGCCGGCTCGACCGGACGACCAAGGCTCCACTGACCTGGATTGCCGCGCCGCCGGGTGCCGGCAAGACGACACTCCTTGCGTCGTACGCGAAACGGCGCCACAAGTCCCTCCTCTGGTATCGGCTTGATTCGGGGGATGCCGACCCTGCCTCATTTTTCCACTATCTGGGAGTAGCCGTACAGGTTACGGCACCAAGGTTTCGCAAGCAGCTGCCGCATTTCACACCGGAATACTTTGCCGGACTGCCGATCTTTACGCAGCGGTTCTTTGAAGCGTTGGGAGCGCGCTGTCACAGACCGACACACGTGGTGTTTGACAACTACCATGAGGTGCCAGGGGAGTCCTCTCTGCATCAACTGCTTCCAGTGGGGATTCAGCGGCTCCCGCCGCATGTTCGCGTGGTCATCCTCAGTCGAGAACCCTACCCGTCGAGCTATATCCGTCTGGCAGCAGAGCAGCAACTGCAGACGATCCCGACTGAGGAACTGGAGCTCACGCGCGCTGAGGCTCGCCAGGTGCACGGGCTGCAAGACACACGTCGGAAATCGTCGGTGACACCCACGTCCATCGATCATCTGTGGGAAGTCGCCCGAGGGTGGATGGCTGGTTTCATTCTGCTCTTGGAGCGAGGTATCGAAAGAGAGGCACTGAGCCAGTTGAGTTCGCAGGCGAATCCGCAGGCGGTCTTTGAGTATCTGGCGGGTGAAGTGATGCATCGCTTGCCGGTCGAGACCCAACAGGTGTTGATGACGATGAGCCTTGTGCCGGATTTTACACCGAGCACGGCAGTCTCATTGACGGATCGCTCCGAGGCCGGACACATCTTGGAGCAGTTGCACGAGTCGCGCTACTTCATCGAGCGGCGTGAAGACCGTCTCGGTTGGTATCGCTTCCATCCGCTTTTTCAAGAATTCCTTTTGCGACGGGCTGAGCGGATGTGGTCTCGTGCCAGGTTGGACGGCCTGTGCCGTAAGGCCGCAGCACTCTTGGTGGAGTTGCATTTTGAAGAAGATGCGCTCCATCTGTGGCAGCAGGCCAAGGCGTGGGACGACTACCGTGCCCTCGTTCGAGCCCAGGCTCCGATAGTGGCACAGCAGGGGCGGATGCAAACCTTGGACGCATGGATTCGCCAGCTGCCGGAGGCACAACGCGACATCGATCCTTGGATGGACTTTTGGCTGGCCCATAGCCGTCTTCTTGTGTCCCCACAGGACGCCTCATCCTTGTATGAATCAGCGATGCGGCGGTTTCGGCAGCAGGGGGAGCAAGCGGGCATGCTCCTGGCTTGGGCCGGTGCGGTGCAGGCGATTCTGGTGGCCTGGAGCGGGATGAAGCACATTCATGATCTCGTGCGTGTATTCGAAGAGTTTCATCCTGAAGGGACCGCCTATCCGTCAGTGGAAATCGAAGCGGTCGTCGCGCAAGCCATGGCCGGAGCCTACATGCATATGTACACGGATCGGCCTGAAGCGCGGGAATGGTTAGATCGTTCCGTCGAGCTCGCGCATGCCTTGCCAGTATACATGAGGGCCTCGGAGATGGCGAACACCGCGATCTTTTATATGCAGTTGGGTGAGGGGGAGAAAGCGCAGAGAGTGTTTGATCACCAGCAGCGCCTCTGGGGGCCTGACGCCTCAGCCTCTATGTTGGTCATGATGGCATTTTCTCAGTCTACGCTGGCCTGGTGGTGCGGTGACATTGAACATTGCCGGAAAACGGTTCAAAAAGCTCTCGCCCGTGCTGAACAGGAGGGACTCCTTGCGTGGAACTGGCTGCTCTATTCTCAAGCCGTGTTCATTGACCTGCTACTGGGTACGATACCAGCTGCTCGGAGCAATCTGGCACGTATGGAGCCAATGGCACAGTTCGGCGCTGGTCGCATCACGTTCTTATTGTTTGGGGCATGGGCCGATCTGATTCAGGGATATGTCGACCAGGCATGGCAGAAGTGTCAGCAAGCGTTGGACATTGTTGAGGGTGAGGGGTTCCCAGCGCTTCACACAGGGCTGTGTTATCTCGTCGGGGCGGCTGTCCTGACGAAAAAGGGTGAGCGAGAGCAAGCGGAGCACATGCTTGCCAAAGTAGAGATCATCGCACAAGCCATTCCGTGGTTTTTTATCTTTGGAATCTTCTTCTTGCGCGCGCAATTGGAGTTCCAAGTGGGAGATGAGGCGCTGGGCATTGTCTGGCTCCGACGGCTATTGGAAGAAGGGAAGTGGAATTCACGAATCTGCTTTATGGGCTGGATTCCACAGGATGCATCATGGCTCTTTGCCAAGGCGTTGGAACTGGATATTGAAGTGCCTTACGTCCTGGAGTCCATTCGCAAATGGCAGCTCAAGCCGCCGGTTGATGGCCCTGTACCGGAGAACTGGCCCTGGCGTGTCAAGATTCGAACGTTCGGGAAACTGACAGTGGAGGTGGACGGCAAGCCGTTGGAGAAACAACGCAAGGCGCCCCATCGTCTCCTGGAACTACTGGCCGCCATTGTGGCCTTTGGTGGGCACGACGTACCGATGTCACGGCTGATCGATGCCCTCTGGCCGGATGTGGATGGCGACACGGGCCACGAGAATTTCAAGAAATCGATCGCCCGGCTGCGCAAACTACTCGCGGTGGATGAGGTCATTCACTGGCAGGACGGGAAGATCTCGCTGAATCAAGACCTCTGCTGGGTCGATGCGCTGGTGTTCGACCAGCAAGCCAAAGGAGAAGATGGTCGAGCGATGGCCCTCTACACCGGGCCCTTCCTGGGGCACGATGAGATTCCTGCTTGGGCTGTATCACGCCGGGAGCGGATGCACGCGACCTATGTCAGTCTTGTGAAACACCGCGAAGGCCGGGAAATAGATAGGGGTCGATCAATAGCCACTGATCTTGTCTCCCAAGCAACCGGCACACAACCTCTGAAGCCGACACCAGCGCTCGATCCCGAATGAGACATTCGCAACTGTACTCCGCGAGATCCCATGGCTAAACCGAAGCAAATACTCGCGAAGCTCACACCGCCTTCAATGCCGAGGGTGGTGGCGCGGTCGAGGTTGTTTCGCCAGCTCGACCGGACGACCAAGGCCCCGTTGACCTGGATCGCCGCACCGCCGGGTGCCGGCAAGACGACACTGCTTGCCTCGTATGCAAAACAGCATCACAGGCTGTTCCTCTGGTATCGGCTCGATGCCGGAGATGCCGACCCTGCCGCGTTTTTCCATTACCTAGGATTAGCCGTACAGGTCGCGGCACCAAGGTTCCGCAAGCAGCTGCCGCATTTCACGCCGGAATACGTTGCTGGACTGCCGATCTTTACGCAGCGGTTCTTCGAAGCGTTGGGCGCGCGATTTAACAGACCGACCTACGTGGTGTTTGACAACTACCATGAGGTGCCGTCTGAGTCGTCGCTGCATCAGCTGCTTCCAGTGGGGATTCCGCGGCTCCCGCCGCATGTCCGCGTGATTATCCTCAGCCGAGAACCACATCCGCCAAGTTATATACGCCTGGCAGCAGAGCAGCAATTGAGGGTGATCTCATCGGAAGAACTAGAGCTGACTCGAGCCGAGGCCCGTCAGGTATTTGGGCTGCAAGAAACACGTCAGCGACAGTCGGTGAAGACTACGTCCATTGATCAATTGTGGGAATTGGTTCGAGGGTGGATGGCCGGCTTCATCTTGCTCGTGGAACGAGGGGTCGAAAGAGACGCACTGACCAATTTGAATGCACGTGCGAATCCGCAGGCGGTCTTTGAGTATTTGGCGGGCGAAGTGATGCATCGCCTGCCAGTCGAAACCCAACAGGTGTTGATGACGATGAGCCTGGTGCCCGATTTTACACCGAACATGGCAGTCGCATTGACAGATCGTTCCGAGGCGGGAGACATCTTGGAGCAATTGCACCAGTCGCGCTATTTCATCGAGCGGCGCGAAGATCGGCTCGGCTGGTATCGCTTCCATCCGCTCTTTCAGGAATTCCTTGTGCGACAGGCCGAGCAGGTGTGGACGCCAGCGGTTATGCGGAAGCGGCGTCGCCAGGCGGCGGTGCTCTTGGTGGAGGCGCATCTCGAAGAAGATGCCCTCCAGCTGTTGCAGCAGGCTCAGGCCTGGGACGACTACCGGGCCATCATTCGTGCACAAGCACCGCTGGTGGCGCAGCAGGGGCGGATGCAGACCCTTGACGCCTGGATTCGGTACCTGCCGGACGCGCAACGCGCAGCCGATCCGTGGATGGACTTCTGGCTGGCCAATAGCTGTCTTCTTTCGGCCCCACAGGAGGCCACGCCATTGTATGAATCGGCGATGACGCGGTTTCGGCAGCAGGGAGAGCGAGCGGGGATGCTCCAGGCCTGGGCCGGTGCGGTGCAGTCGATTCTCGTGGCCTGGGCCGGCATGAAGCACATTCATGATCTCGTGCGTGTATTCGAAGAGTTTCATCCTGAAGGGACCGCCTATCCCTCAGTGGAAATCGAGGCCGTTGTCGCGCAGGCCATGGCTGGAGCCTATATGCAGATGTACCCTGACCGGCCGAAAGCGCGCGCATGGTTGGATCGCTCGGTGGAGCTCTCCCATGCCTTGCCCGTCTCCATGCGGGCGTCGGAGATGGTGAACACCACCATCTTTTATGTGCAGTTGGGTGAAGGGGAAAGGGCACAGCGGGTGTTTGCTCACCAACAGAGCGCCTGGGGGCCAGGGGCTTCAGCCTCCATGCGGGTCATGATGGCCTTCTCAGAATCTATGATGGCCTGGTGGTCCGGTGATATTGAGCGTTGCCGGAAGGCGGTGCAAAGTGCCCTCGACCATGCCGAACGGGAAGGATTGGTGATATGGAACTGGATGGTCTATTCACAGGCTATCTATAACGAACTGCTCTTTGGAAATACACGAACGGCACGAGGGTACTTACATCTGATGGAACCGTTTGCGAGGTTTTGCGCAGGTCGCCTCATTGTCTTAATCCTCGGAGGGTGGGCGGATCTCATCGAAGGACAGCTCGATCAGGTGTGGCAGAAGTGTCGGCAAGGGCGGGACATCATGGAGAGAGAAGGGGCGCCGGTGTTCCATGGTGGACTGTTTAGCCTACTGGAGGCGAATGTCTTGGCGGCGAAGAGCCAACGAGCTGAGGCAGAACAACGATTGGAGAAGGTTGAGGCAATCGCGCAAGCTATCCCATGGTTTTTTATGTTTGGTGTATTTTTCTTACGTGCCCAATGGGCGTTCCAAGATGGTGATGAGGCGCGAGGAACGGTGTGGCTTCAACGGCTTCTGGACGAAGGAAAGAAAAACCAGCAGATCAGCTCTATGGGATGGGTTCCCCAGGAGGCCTCGCGATTATTCGCGAAGGCGTTGGAACTGGGCATCGAAGTCCCGTATGCATTGGAGGCGATTCGGAAATGGCAGCTCAAGCCGCCGGTTGATGGGCCTGTCCCGGAGAACTGGCCCTGGCGAGTCAAGATTCGGACATTCGGCAAATTGATGGTCGAAGTAGACGGCAAGCCGTTAGAGAAGCAGCGCAAGGCGCCCCATCGGCTTCTGGAATTGCTGGCTGCCATCGTGGCGTTTGGCGGTCACGACGTGGCGGTGTCACGCTTGGTGGATGCGTTGTGGCCGGAGGTGGATGGCGACACGGGCCACGAGAACTTCAAGAAGTCGATCGCTCGTCTGCGCAAGTTGCTCGCAGTGGAGGAAGTCATTCGCTGGGAAGATGGGAAAATCTCGCTCAATCCGGACCTCTGCTGGGTCGATGCATTCGCGTTCGAACGGCAAGCCAAACAACAAGACGGTCAAGCGATGGCCCTCTACACCGGGCCCTTCTTGGGGGACGCGGAGATTCCTGCCTGGGCTATATCCCGGCGGGAGCGGATGCACGAGACCTATGTCAGTCTTGCGAAACACCGCGAAAGCCAGGACATAGATAGGGGTCGATCAATAGCCACTGATCTTGTCTCCCAAGCAACCGGCACACAACCTCTGAAGCCGACACCAGCGCTCGATCCCGAATGAGACAGTCGTACTGGCACTCCACGAGATTCAATGGCTAAACCGAAGCAAATCTTGGCGAAGCTGACACCGCCTTCAATGCCGAGGGTGGTAGAGCGCTCCAGGCTGTTTCGCCAGCTGGACCGTACGACCAAGGCTCCGCTGACCTGGATCGCTGCACCGCCGGGTGCCGGCAAGACGACACTCCTTGCTTCCTATCTGAAGAAGCGACGTCGTCCCGTGCTCTGGTATCGACTCGATGCCGGGGATGCCGATCCTGCCGCATTTTTCCATTACCTGGGATTAGCAGTACAGGTCTTGGCACCGAGGTTCCGCAAGCAGCTGCCGCATTTCACGCCGGACTATTTTGCCGGACTGCCGACCTTTACGCAGCGGTTCTTTGAAGCGTTGGGAGCGCGCTGTCACAGACCGACACACGTGGTGTTTGACAACTACCATGAGGTGCCAGGGGAGTCCTCTCTGCATCAACTGCTTCCAGTGGGGATTCAGCGGCTCCCGCCGCATGTTCGCGTGGTCATCCTCAGTCGAGAACCCTACCCGTCGAGCTATATCCGTCTGGCAGCAGAGCAGCAACTGCAGACGATCCCGACTGAGGAACTGGAGCTCACGCGCGCTGAGGCTCGCCAGGTGCACGGGCTGCAAGACACACGTCGGAAATCGTCGGTGACACCCACGTCCATCGATCAGCTGTGGGAATCAGCCCGAGGGTGGATGGCTGGGTTTATCTTGCTCTTGGAACGAGATGTTGGAAGAGAGGCGCTAAGCCTTGTGAGTTCGCCGGCGAATCCGCAGGCCGTCTTTGAGTATTTGGCGGGCGAAGTGATGCATCGCCTGCCGGTCGAGACGCAACAGGTGTTGATGACGATGGGCCTGGTGCCGGATTTTACACCGGACATGGCAATTGCATTGACGGCTCGTCCCGAAGCTGAACACATCTTGGAGCAATTGCATCAGTCGCGCTATTTCATTGAGCGGCGTGAAGACCGTCTTGGTTGGTATCGTTTCCATCCGCTCTTTCGGGAATTCCTTCTACGAAGGGCTGTGCAGACGATGAATCCGCAAGGCCTGGGAGACCTGCGCCGCAAGGCCGCAGCGCTGTTGGTGGAAGCCCATCTCGAAGAAGATGCGCTCCATCTGTGGCAGCAGGCCAAGGCGTGGGACGACTACCGTGCCCTCGTTCGAGCCCAGGCTCCGATAGTGGCACAGCAGGGGCGGATGCAAACCTTGGACGCGTGGATTCGCCAGCTGCCGGAGGCACAACGTCACATCGATCCTTGGATGGACTTTTGGCTGGCCAATAGTCGCCTTCTTTCGGACCCACAAGAGGCCTCATCCTTGTACGAGTCGGCGATGAGGCGGTTTCAGCAGCAGGGGGAGCGAGCGGGCTTGCTCCTGGCCTGGGCCGGTGCGGTGCAGGCAATTCTGGTGGCCTGGAGCGGGATGAAGCACATTCATGAACTTGTGCGTCTGTTCGAAGAGATGCATCCCGGAGGGACCGCTTATCCCTCGGTAGAAATCGAGGCGGTGGTGGCGCAAGCCATGGCCGGCGCCTATATGCAGATGTATCCTGATCGGCCTCAGGCGCGTGCGTGGTTGGATCGCTCGGTGGAGCTTTCCCATGCCTTGCCGGTGGCCATGAGAGCGTCGGAAATGGTGAACACCAGCATCTTTTATGTGCAGTTGGGTGAAGGGGACAGAGCACAGCAGATATTTGAGCATCAACAGCGAGTCTGGGGGCCTGGGGCTTCGGCCTCCATGCGCGTCATGATGGCCTTCACAGAATCCATGCTGGCCTGGTGGTCCGGTGATATCGGGCGTTGCCGGAATGCGGTGCAATGCGCGCTCGACTTGGCTGAACGAGAAGGGCTGGTGACGTGGAACTGGCTGAGCTATTCACAGGCCATCTATAACGAACTGCTCTTTGGAAAGACAGGCGCGGCTCGCGGTTACTTACAACGTATGGAGCCGTTCGCGATGTTTTGTGCCTGTCGCCTGAATGTCTTAATTCTGGGAGGGTGGGCGGATCTTATCGATGGCCAGATTGACCAGGTGTGGCAGAAATGTCGGCAAGGACTGGACATCATCGAGGTAGAAGGAGGGTCGGTTTTTCATGGCGGGCTCTTTAACGCACTGGAAGCACAGGTCTTAGCGGCGAGAGGGCAACGGGCTGAGGCCGAGCAACGGCTGGAGAAGGTGGAGGCGATCGCACGCGCCATTCCGTGGTTTTTTCTTTTCGGTGTATTCTACTTACGCGCCCAATGGGCGTTTCGGGACGGAGATGAGGCGCGAGGCAGGTTCTGGCTTCAACGGATGCTGGACGAGGGAAAGAAAAGCCAGCAAATCAGCTTTATGGGCTGGGTCCCAGCCGAAGCCTCGCGGCTCTTCGCCAAGGCGTTGAAGTACGGCATGGAGGTGCCCTACGTCCAGAAGTCCATTCGCAAGTGCCAGCTCATGCCGCCGGTTGATGGCCCTGTGCCGGAGAACTGGCCCTGGCGTGTCAAGATTCGGACATTCGGGAAACTGACGGTCGAGGTGGACGGCAAGCCGCTGGAGAAGCATCGCAAGGCGCCCCATCGCCTCCTGGAATTGCTGGCTGCCATCGTGGCGTTTGGCGGTCACGACGTGGCGGTGTCACGCTTGGTGGATGCGTTGTGGCCGGAGGTGGATGGAGACACGGGTCACGAGAATTTCAAGAAGTCGCTGGCCCGTTTGCGCAAGCTACTTGCGGTGGACGAGGTCATTCACTGGCACGACGGAAAGATCTCGCTGAATCAGGACCTCTGCTGGGTCGATGTATTGGCGTTCGAGCATCAGGCTACGCATGCTGAAGTAGTGACAACCGGTTTGCAGAAAGATTCTTTCGTGCAGAGCCAGGCAATCGCTCTCTACACAGGGCCCTTTCTTGGATTGGACGAAACATCGGTGTGGGCTGATTCACAGCGAGAACAGGTGCGAACCACATTCATTCGCCTTGTAAGTCGCCACTGTGACCATGTGCAAACTGCGAATAAAGTGGACGAAGCGATTCGCTCACTCGAACAGGCTATCGCCGTCGATCCGTTGGTTGAACCACTGTATCACCGGTTGATTCCGTTGCTGCTGGCTCAGGGCCGTCAGGCTGACGCACGTCGGTACTACCAGGTTTGTCAGAAGGCCTGCCAACAATGGGGAGACGGTGACGTTTCCCCTGAAACCCTCCGGCTTGGTCAGAGCCTCGGGCATTAGTATTTCTAATCTAGCGGGAGTTCCCCGTCTGTGAAGGCGGGGGTGAGAGCAGGGTCCTGCGAAGCAGGACGAGCCTCGCTCGTCATCAATTGAGAACCACGCCTGTAAAGGCGTGGGAATCTATTCCATAATAAATCGAATTTGTCCCCCAAGTTGTCCTCAGACGAGGGTGTATATCCTTGTGTAGTAAGAGACGAACTCAGGGCGATCGCAATCAAGGGTATGGTGGTGGGTTGGAGGTAGAAAATGATCGGCGGTAGCCAAAAGATCACTGCCGTCCGCGAGTATCTCACCCAGGTTGCCGGATTTAATTCCCATGTCCTGATTACCGGGGAAACCGGAACCGGAAAGGAATTGGCGGCAGCAATGCTCCACGAGCGGAGCCCTCGAGCTGCACATCCATTCATCAGTCTAAACTGTGCGGCTATTCCGGATACTCTGTTCGAGAGCGAGTTGTTCGGGCATGAGAAAGGGGTGTTCACAGGAGCCGACATTAGACGTGCAGGCCTATTTGCAGCATCCAGCGGCGGCACGATCTTTCTGGACGAAATCGGCGAGATGCCGCTGACAGTCCAGTCAAAAATCCTGCGTGTCTTGGAAAGCAGAGAGATCCAACGCCTTGGTTCAACACGATCCCTCCCGATCGATGTTCGCGTCGTGGCTGCGACGAATCAGCGCCTCGAAGAACTGGTTGGACAGGGAAAGTTCCGCAGCGACCTGTTCTATCGACTCAACATCGCCAGGGTCCACCTGCCTCCGCTTCGGGAACGCAAGGAAGACATCCCCGGCTTGATTGCGCACTTTCTTACTATCCTGAATGCTCAGATGGGCAGACAGGTGGTCGGTTTGGAAGCGGAGGTGCATGATTGCCTGATGGACTATGACTGGCCGGGCAACGTGAGAGAGCTCAGGAACGTGCTGGAAGCCACGCTACTGACCATCCAGTCATCAATGATCGGCTATAAGGATCTTCCCGAGGACTATCAAGCAAAATTCTCCCGCATTCAGAGTAAGCCATTCCAAGAGCGAGAGAGATTGGTATCAGCACTTGCCGCGACCAATTGGAATGTCAGCCTGGCCGCGAAGCAATTGGATTGGTCACGGATGACGGTCTATCGAAAGATGGAAAAGTATGGTCTCGACCGTCCTCACGTGTCACTAGCGCTGAGTGTGTAAAGGGCGGTCAGCGAACCACAGAGCCACACTTACCTGAAGGAGCTCCCGAGTCATCCTTATCGGGTAGTTCTCACTTCGTCCTCACAAATCCATCAGCTACTGTTGGTCATCCCTCATTGCGATTCTGTACCATTGAACATGTCGCAGCTCGCATGCACCCGGGACGGCACTCAGCCAAGCGGCATGTCACATTCCTCCAACGATGTGACAGGGGTGTGACATTCGCTGTGACAGCGGTAATCGGCTGTTGAGATGTTCCAGTTTTTCCAGCATTTCTGCTCGTTCACGATCAACAACAATTCCGTTCAGATTCTTCGCTCGACCGGACCTGTCACATTCTTCTGTCACATCGCCCTCTAAGCCCTATTTCTCACTCAACATGTGGTTGGCGGCCGAAGACTTATTCTTTCATGTAGTTACATCACGAGAGAAGATTCCAGCAAGTCGGGCACACATCCTGCTCCATGCACCGTCACGTGATCGCAACAGAATTCTGAGTGGGCGATTATCGGGGTGAGATGAGTGTTCATGGATTCAGAGTCACCAGACCGACGCGGTAATGAGGGACCGGCAGCACGATATGCAAACTACTTTGAGATCGGCCACAACGCTGGAGAGTTTATCTTGGATTTTGGACAGGCCTACTCACAGACGGAGGGACGGCAAATACATACTCGGATCGTCACGAGCCCCGCCTATACCAAAGCACTGCTCCGACTGTTGGGGGAAGCAGTTGAGCGGCATGAGCAAGTCTATGGGGACATTCGTGAAGAGTGACGGAATAGACATGGAATCGCAGTAACCGTGCAAAAGAGGAGTCCATATAACCACAAGGAGGTCGAATCATGGCAACTCAAGAGTACCCTATTGATGTCATTCCAGATTTTGAGAATAGCCCAGGCCATAGTTCTGGGGACGAAGAATTTGGAGGGCCACCTGCATTCGATGCAACAATTCGTCTTGTACGTAAACCATCATATGTCCTGAGTGTCTTGGTGAATGCAACATGGAGGGAGCAGAAGCGGGACTGGACGACATTTAAAATTAGCCAACCAGTAGAAATTGCAAATCTTGTCAACGAATTCGGTGAAGATGAAGCAAAAAAATGGAATTTTGTGAATTATCAGCGGTATTTCCTGAGGATAAACCCCGTCACAATACCCGGGGTGGACCAAGGATTACAATTGATTTACGAAAACCAGGATGGTTCAGCGCTAGTTAGTGCAGTCTATGTCGAGGGGGACTCTCATAGTGGTGGTTTGCTTAGTGGAACTGATCACCCGAAAATTCGGATTGTATTTAATCCGATTATGGTTGGGATCTCTGACGAGAAGTTCCCAGGGCGCACATAGTACAACAAGGTAAAGGTAAATGCAGTGGGTTGTGCTGCCCTCTCATCGCGATGACTGTCCTCTATTTGTCCTATCGGAGCATCCAGTATTTGGCTGGCGGCAAGAATGAGGTGCTAGCCCTTGCTTTACCAGAATATGACTGAGGCAAGTTAGACCAGAGCTTGCCTGCCCTGAGCAACAGACTGAGGGATGCTCCATGGTTTAACAACCGTTAGGAACTATGACGACGATCTTGTGGAAAAGCCAGTCAACTAACTACGGCGCTCAAGCACTATAGAGGCGGTTTAACGGTGAAAGTTAATTTCTGAGAATCATGAGGAGGATATATCATGAAATTTGAAGATGGCACCCTGGTACAGGGAGATGGCGCCCTGGCTCATAGTTCTAAAACCAAGTTCCAGCCACAATTGTTTGTTATCCAACGGGGTCAACGGCATCTGATCCGCAACCTCCACGCATTTCGGAAAGGGAAGTACAGCCGTTCAGGCGTGCAAGTAATTCCGGATCGTGAGCTTGAGCATGTACCGATGGCAGCGAGCGATGAGTCGTCTGAGGAGACCATCGCCCTATATTTAGATTCTTTCCTCGGGAATGGTCATTATATGACCACCGATGGAGTGCTGAGAAAGGCTCCTGATGGTGGACATGTCGATGCCACCACCCGGACTTACACGATTACGATGTTTGGAGGGTTTCACGGCGGCGTCAATATGATCTATTCCGATGCCGATGGCATCGCCATTGGAATGAGCCACACTGAGCGATTTGGGGTGGATGGTACCTGGGTCGGTCGAAGTGACCGCACGGACTATTGGAGTGCAGAGTTATCCGCGGACTTGGCCGCACGGACCACATCCATCACGGTCGCGCACTTTTGGGCACCTGACAAACTCGAGGATGTCGTTCGCCGTGGCGTTGAAGTGGCCAAACCCATTGTCGAACTCATTAGCGACATTTACGGTATCGGTGGCGACGCGAAGTCTTCGTAGCAGCTTGGCTCACCACATCTGAGGCAACGACGGTCTCTCCAATATGGGAGACCGTCGGACTCGTATCGATCGCTGGCTTATCTTCAGCCAGCGCCCTCAAGCCTATGGGATCTCTGAGGGACAGGAGGAGGGGAACGGCATGAGAAGAATATGTCTGCTGCTTGCGACAGTGGTCTTGGCCGTGGGATTCGGAGTGCCTCCCGTTCTGAGCGCGTCTCTTTGCGGAGGCAACCTCGTCTGTGGGCTACATTTTGTACTACCCGCTCCAACAGAGGCCGCGCGATCGAATGCGTTTCGGGCTTTCAGCGATCGCCACATGTATTGGGCCAGCGATCCTGTTGCCCATATCGTGGTGAGTTTCCTTGGTGAACCCGGACTCAATAATCCAAATCGTGCGATTGATATTCAGGTCACTGATGCTACGGGTGCTGTCGTTGGGCGTCATCGTGTGCCAACAAACCTCATCGTCCAGCCTGACCTAGAATTCTTTCTTGATCTCCAACAGCTATCCATCGGGAAATTCACGGTCGCAACACAGCTGCTTGATGAGACGAATGGAGCAGTGCTCGCGACGGCTTCCATAAGCTTTGAACGAGTCAACCAGAGTGGCCCAGTACAGACTGTTCCGGCGTCGATCCCACTCCAGGTAGGCCCACAATCTGTTTTGCCTCATGCTCAATGGCCCGTCACGACAGGAGTGCCTTTTCCGGAAGGGGCGCTCTTTGATGTCCACTCGGTTGGAGTATTTGAAAACGGTGTTCGGATTCCGGCACAGCTCATCCCGCGAGCGATGTGGCGTCCTTTTGGCGGAAGCATCAAGTGGCTTGGGGTTGACTTCACCGCACGTTATGACGGAACGGTTCCCCGTACCTATACGCTCCAACCTGTTTCCCCAACCAGTCCGACCGCATCGAGCCCTCTGAAAGTCTCGCAGATCGCCAAGACAATCAGCGTCGAAACCGGGTCGCTCAAGTTCCAAGTAAACCGCTCGCGGTTTGGCGGCATTGAACAGGTGTTGTTCAAAGCAAACAGCAACGCGCCGATGAAAAAGGTCCTGATATCTGGGAAACCCTACCTGGTCGATGAAGCCGGTGTCCGCTATACCTCCGACAATGGCCTTTCCCCTGATCAGACGATGCCGGGCAGTGGTGTTGAAGTGGAAGAATCCGGGCCACAACGGGTCACGATTCGTGCGTCCGGTTGGTATGTCAGCGCAACGGGAAGCAAACTGTGTCAGTTTGTTACGCGGATTTCTGCCTATGCGGATCAACCATTCCTCCGCATTTCCCATCGAACGATTCTTACGTACGACACGCGACAGGATCGTATTCAAGATCTGGGTTGGGACAATCAGACCGTCGCCCGAGACGGGTCCTACGCATTCGGTATTGAGGGAACCAAGCCTGTTGAAGGGCCAGCGCCGAAACGAGGGAAGACCATTTTCCTGCATCAAGAGAAAGGCGATTTATTCCGGCTTGTTGATGGTAATGTCACCACCTTGACCACTGGTCGCCACGCAGATGGATGGCTTGCATTAAAAGACTCCACCAGCACCACTCCGCAAGTGGCGATAGCCATCAAAGACATATATCAGAAGTTTCCTAAAGAACTTGAACTCGACAATGTTGTCGAACCTTCCCAACCGCCTGGTGGTCCTGGCTCCCGCCTGCACCAAGTGGTGCACTTCTGGCCAAAGCATGGGCGCCATGTGTTTGAAGGCGCGCCGACCGACACGACCCACGAGCATATCTACAAGCTACGCTACGCCCACCAAGGCCGAGTACTCCAACTCCAACCCCCGTCGATTACAGGAATGCAGTCACCGGCTTCTTAGCCGGTGAGCTCGGTAATCCTGATGGCGATGGTGAAGTCTCAGGGATGAATAGCGCGAACGGCCAGGGTTTGGCCATCAGCAATGAACTGCTTCTGTCCTTTCACCCCACCGACACGAAGTTGGACCGAATCCAGGCTCAGGTCGCACTGTTTCGAGAGGATCCTCACGCCCTCGCGAGTCCTGAGTGGAACGCGGCGAGCGGCGCGTTGGGACAACTGGCTTCTGTGGATCGACAGTTTGACCCGACGGGCGAACGAGCGTTGGAGATCGCCTTGCCAGGCTACCTGCACGGGATTGTCGAGCAGGGAGATGAGTACGGCATGTGGGTCTACGGGAATATCCATGACAACTGGGACCCTAGCCATGGGCGAGCGCTCATTCATCGCGTGTGGAGTGCCTCACACTATCAAAATGTTTGGGGCGATTGGATGTTGTATTTCCGCAGCGGAGATCCCGCTCACCTGCGGTGGGCCCGTGTGCATTCAGATCATCACATGGATATCGACACCAATAATTTTGATGACGGCACCGCGCTGCATGGGCGAGCCGGCTACATGTATCACGTGAAGGGCTTTGTCCCCTGGGGTGGGGATTCAGGTTTTTTTGAGCATTGGATTAATCCGGCCGCATTCATGCTGCGGTACTACCTGACTGGAGATCGCCGGGCGTTCGATGTCGCGAAAACATGGTTTGCCATTGCAGGGCCTGGTGCTGCCCAACCTCTTGGCTCTGATGTCCTAGGAGTGCCATGCAGCGGGTGGCGCAATAGTTTTGCACGCGACCGTGTCACCTACCTCGGAGAAATGGTGGACTACTACACAGCGATATGGGACCCACATGCCTTGATGGCTTTTGCAGATGAATCACGGTATCTCCTCGATGTTCCGTTTGAATGCACGGGCTCTGCGGGCGACCATCCAATCTGGACCAGGCAATGGTTCAGTCGGTATTACGAGCTCACTCACGATCCTCGAACGGTGACTCGCTTGGTGAACTGGTCATCGGCCGGGTTCAAGGACGTAACGGTGAGTGCGTTTCTCTATCGGACGACCGGCAACATCGAGTATCTTCGGCGAGTGTTGCCTGATTTCTATGACAATGCACATATTCTTTACGATTCCCCGGGAGAACGCTATCACGGCTATGGGCAATGGGTGTCAGCCCTGAGCCAAGTCTGGCTCCAACAAGCCCCATACTTTTTGCACGCGCTCAAAAGCGCTGGGCTGCGCCCTGCTCCAGGAGAGAAGCGGGTCACCTATCCGGGAAGTGCGGTAAATTTCCCGACAACCGATACACCCAGCTCACCCTCCCGTGGGTGGTCTGATTCGAGCACCGTCGTGGTCGCCCTAACCCACCCGAATCTGTCGCTCGATGTTTCGATGGACGCGCTCAGACCATTCGGGGATCCACGAGGACAGTTCTTTGTGCTAACCCCTCCGCCATTTCCGCCCGCAGCCGGGACCGGATTCGCGTTTCCCACAAAACTATTTGATCAGGAGTACTTTTCTAACAGCGTTTTCCCGCTCTCATTTCAGTTGACGACCCCCACGCCTCACTCCTTGTATCGTGTCGAAGTCCGTGCCGAGATCCCTCGTATCTTTGCCCCGTATACTAATGTGCCTGAAGCAGCAGTTTTGCGACAGCGATGGTTTCGGAACGGTTGTGAAGTTCAGATGGGTAGTACTGGGCTTGACCGACAACTCTTTTTCTTCTCTCCCACTCGACCGCACAGTGATACGGTGACGCTGAGGCTCGGTGCGATCAATGGGGCAGATAACCGGTATGCGCCTAGCGCGATGCCAGTCTATTACCGAGTGGAAGCTATAACTGGGCAGACGATTCAGGAAGGCACAGTGTTCCTCTATGGAAATAGAAAGTCCGTGGAGATTGCACTTCCTGCTCCCGCACAACCACTAGGAACACCGGAGCCGCAGCCGGTGTGGAGATTCTATTCTACGACAACATACGGGCCTAAAATTGAAGTCATTGATGGCGCTGAAGAGGTTTTGTTCTCGACTAAGTCAGGTGATCTTAGGGAGGTATGGAATGCGTTACCGCAGGTGGCAACGAACCCAATCGTGTGTCCATGAAAAATCTAGTACGGCAACTTTATGCGCATGCTTCCTCATGTGTTAATGAAAAAGGAGGATGACCATGGCTGTAAGCGGTAAGGACTTCGTCAAGCTGGCTCGAAAACATGTCGGAGAACGGTATGTATTAGGCACTCTAGTGCCCAAAGATAATTGGGAGTGGAAAGGGCCTTGGGACTGTGCAGAGTTCACCTCATGGCTCGTGTATCAGGTTTCACAGCAGCTCTATGGGTGTGATGATAACTCAGGGTCTCCTTCAAGCGCGGACGCCTACACAGGTTTTTGGGGGCGGGATGTGAAGAAGATAGGGATCAGGATATCTGTTGACCAGGCCGCACGAACCCGCGGAGCGTTCGTGTTGCGTGCACCACTTCCTGGTGCGATCGGGCACATTGTGGTCTCGGATGGAGAGGGTGGAACGATTGAAGCTCACTCATCGAGAAGAGGTGTCATAGAAGCCGAGCTGTCGCAGCGTATCTGGGACACAGGCATCTTGATTCCTGGTATTCAGTACGAGGAAGAAGACCCTGTTGAGTTCACCGAGCCCAAGACGGTGGTACTCAGAATGACGAGGCCGCCGATGAAAGGCTCCATTGTCCGCAAAGTTCAACGGGTTCTCCTGGAAAAAGGATTTGATCCCGGTCCTCTCGATGGGAGCTACGGCGCATTGACCAGAGCTGCGGTTCTCGCCTTTCAATCAACCCGAGGGCTGGTGGTGGATGGAGAAGTTGGTAAACAGACGGCTCGAGCCTTGGGAGTGATCTTGCCACCGCGTCAGGATGAATCTGAGTAATCATGAGGTAGTCGCCTCTTAAGCGTAACAAGCAGCTCAAGTCGGGCGTTGGCTCCCGTGCGTTGTCTTGGCTTATAGGTTTCGGTATCCTTCGCACAGTCATTTCAGCCTACCTGGGAGGTGCTTGATGAGCCACGTTGTCTCCCGCATGAAGGATCAGGCTCCGATCGTTCATCGGACGGAGGCAGAAATCTGCTTTCGCGTTGATGATGTCGAGCCCCGCCAGGAACTGCTGCCGCTCACGAATGCACGCGAGCAACTTGAACAAAGACTGGGCCGGTCCTTGCTAACCTTTACGTATGAGCAGTCCTCCGACATCGTGCTTGGAGAACAAGGCATTGAACACAGCTTAGTTCATGCGGTGTATCTCGCCTTTAGCCTGCAAGAAGCGACAGCTCGGCCTCATCGAATCGCCGAGTTTCATTGACCCGTCTGACTTCTGGATAATCACCGACTCCACAATTCGTTCGGGCATCCCGAAAGTTAAGAACGCGTAACAGACGAATTTGTCCCCCTATCTGTCCCCTTTTCCTATGATACTGCTTCCGACGCTGGCGAGGCTTGTGGCGGACTGAGTCCAGGAGGATGCCGATGCGCGATACCTTGTTCTTCAGCACGCTGTTCAACGCGGCTTTTCCTTCCAGCCGAACTACTCGTTCCAGCGTCCCAGTACTCGCTGCTTCTGCGTATGGCTGCAGTACGGCGCAGAAACGATATTGCGGGAGAGAGCCATAACTCCATTCTGATCCGTTCACCCGAATGAAAGGCAAGTCACACAAGAGTCAGAACCTGTTTTCTGAGTTATCAATGGGAGGAAAGCCATGACGTTGCTCAAAAGGGTCGGTGGTGCGCTTCTGTGTGCAGCATTGGTGGTTGCCTGGGAGGGAATCACGGCGGCATCCGTTGCCGTTCCGACTGCTCCAACTCCCACGGAACGGGCCGTCACGGCCACGATGCTGGGGATGCCTCTCCAGTTTGAAATCAATCAGGGCCAGGTCGATGCCCCTGTCAAGTTCCTTGCGAGAGGCAGCGGCTACACCCTGTTCCTGACACCGACGGAATCGGTGATGGTGTTGCAGCAGCGGGAAGCACCGACCGCGAAAGATCCGCTGGCCATGACCGATCCAACAGTCTTGCCGGAGCCGGCTCCGATTAAGCAAGCCGTTGTCCGCATGAAGTTGGCAGGCGCGAACGAAGCCCCGGAGGTCGCCGGCATGGAGCAGTTGCCGGGCATTGTGAATTACTTCATCGGCAATGATCCGAAGAAGTGGCGCACGAAGATTCCTACCTACGCCAAGGTGCAGTATCAAGAAGTCTATCCTGGAATCGACCTGGCCTACTACGGCAATCAGGGCAAACTGGAATACGACTTCATTGTCGCGCCGGGCGCCGATCCGAACCAGATCAAGCTGGCCTTCGAGGGCGTGTCCGACATCACGGTGGCTGAGAGCGGCGATCTGCTCCTGACCACGGCGCTGGGCGACGTGCGCCTTCAGAAGCCGATCGTCTATCAGCTCGAGCAGGGGGGACACAAGACCCTGGTGGCAGGGAACTATGTCGTCGCGCCATCGGATCGTTCATCGATGGTCTCCCGCTCTTCACCGGCACGGACTGTCGGTATTCAACTCGCGGCCTACGATCACAGCAAACCGGTGGTGATCGATCCGGTGATCGTCTACAGCACGTACCTGGGTGGCAGCAGCCAAGACATTGGACGTGGCATTGCGGTGGATGGCGTCGGAGCAGCCTACGTCACGGGGGACGCCATCTCTGTGAATTTCCCTGTGCTTTTGGCTAGCCAAGGGGCATTTGCCGGAAATGATGATGCTTTTATCACGAAGTTCGATGCCACGGGGGCTCGGGTCTACAGCACCTATCTGGGTGGCAGTGGTGCCGATATTGGACATGGCATCGCGGTGGATGGCGCCGGGGCGGCCTACGTCACTGGACAAACAGCGTCCTCGAATTTTCCCGTGCTGTCCGCGAGCCAAGGGGCACTGGCAGGGCCTGGAACTTTTGATGCTTTTGTCACCAAGCTCGATGCCGCGGGGGCTCGGGTCTACAGCACCTACTTGGGTGGCAGCGATATCGATGAGGGATATGGCATCGCGGTGGATGGCGCCGGGGCGGCCTATGTCACAGGGCGGACAGCGTCCTCGAACTTTCCCGTGTTGTCGGCGAGTCAAGGGGTGGTCGGAGGATTTATTGATGCTTTTATCACGAAGTTCGATGCCACGGGGGCTCGGGTCTACAGCACCTTCCTGGGTGGCAGCAGTTCCGACTTTGGACGTGGCATTGCGGTGGACGGCGCCGGATCGGCTTATGTCACGGGGTGGACATCGTCCTCGAACTTTCCCGTGCTGTCGGCGAGTCAAGGGGTGGTCGGAGGAAATGAAGATGTTTTTGTCACCAAGTTTGATGCCGCAGGGGCTCGGGTCTACAGCACCTACTTGGGTGGCAGCAGTTCCGACTTTGGACGTGGCATTGCGGTAGACGGCGCTGGAGCAGCCTACGTCACGGGGCGGACACAGTCTTCGAACTTTCCCGTGCTGTCGGCCAGCCAAGGGACGTTCGGAGGAGTTTTTGATGCCTTTGTCACCAAGCTCGATGTCACGGGGGCTCGGGTCTACAGCACCTACTTGGGAGGCAGCAATGTCGATGAGGGATGTGGCATCGCGGTGAATGGCGCCGGATCGGCCTATATCACAGGGTGGACAGCGTCCACGAATTTTCCCGTGCTGTCGGCGAGCCAAGCGGTGTTCGGAGGATTTGAAGATGTGTTTGTGACGAAGCTCGATACCACGGGGGTTCGGGTCTACAGCACTTACCTGGGTGGCAACAGTCGGGATGAGGGATATGGCATCGCGGTGGACGGCGCCGGAGCAGCCTACGTCACGGGGGAGACAGGTTCCACGAATTTTCCCGTGCTGTCTGCGAGCCAAGGGGCATACGCAGGAGCTGGTGATGCCTTTATCACCAAGCTGGTGGACAGGCCCATCGCCGACGCCGGCTCGGATCAATCGGTATTGATGGGCACGTTGGTGACGCTGAATGGCACGAGCCCAAGCGGCGGGTCGTTGACGTATAGCTGGAGCCAGGTCCCAGGAGGGCCATCGGTGGCCTTAACGGGAGCCAATACGGCCAATCCAACGTTCAGGGCGCCGACGGTCCCGTCTACTGGCGGCAATGTCACGTTTGAATTAGTCGTGTGCGAAGGGGCCAGCAGCAATTGCAGTGATCCCGACAGCGTCAATGTGCACATTACCAACGTCAATCGTGCCCCCGTGGCTGAGGCAGGACCGGATCAAACGGTGCAAGAAGGCAGTCCGGTGATTCTCGATGGCACAGCAAGCTACGATCCGGATGTCGACTCCATTACATATTTCTGGCGGCAGCTCTTTGGGCCGACGGTGACGCTGGCCTCTCCGAATACCGCCATGCCCAGTTTCACGGCGCCTCCCGTTGGTGCAAGTGGGGGGCAGGTGGACTTTGAACTCATTGTGACTGATGCTCGTGGACTGAATCACTCCGATTACATCTCCGTCTTCATTTCAAACGTGAACCAGCCGCCGATCACCAACGCCGGGCCGGATCAGACGCGAAACGAGAACACGGTGGTGACATTAGATGGGAGTGCCAGCAGCGATCCGGATCTGGACACACTCCACTTCAGTTGGAGCCAGACCGGTGGGCCAGGCGTGTTACTCACGGGGGCGACCACCCCGAGTCCTACCTTTACCGCACCGGCTGTGGGCCCTGGTGGTGCGCTGTTGACCTTCCAACTCATTGTCAACGATGGTCAGGCGAGTGGCGGGGCCGACACCGTGCAGGTCGCGGTTCAGGATATAAACGATCCGCCGGTTTGTACATTGGCTCAGCCCAGTGTATCGGTGCTCTGGCCGCCGAATCACACCATGGCTCAGGTGAGCATCGTGGGGCTGACGGATCCGCAAAGCCAGCCGCTCACGATCACTTATTCGAACGTGACGCAGGATGAACCCATCAAGGGTCTCGGCGACGGAGACACCACCCCGGATGCAGCCGTATCGGGGAATGATATCCTGCTGCGCGCGGAACGATCCGGGTCCGGGAATGGCCGGGTCTATGTGGTGCATTTCACGGCGACGAATAGCGACGGCGTCCATTGCAGCGGCAGCGTGAAGGTGAGCGTGCCGCGCGACAAGAAAGACCCAGCTGTTGAAGGATCACAGCTCTACAATTCGTTTGGGCCATAGGGGTTGCACCACGGTGGCCACTCATATGAGTGGCCACCGCTTCTTGCCGGACCTTGTTTCGTTCGCTGTGTAAAGGAGAGGAAATGTACCGGGAGGATGAATCTCTTCAGTGAGCCGGCTCGCCCCTGAGAACGAAGGAGGATTCCATGCCTAATCAGAATGAAAATGGAAACCAAAGAAGCAAATGGACACCAAACCTCCCATGATTCGATGGGACGCGAGTGCCATCAAGACTGTCCATGCGAAGGTGTGCAACGTGTGGAGCATCTCCGGAAGATTTACAAACGGTTGACCATCTCATGGAGATCGGATGCGGGAAGTTATGTTATTCAGTAGCACGAATGAGTTTTCAGGTGTACGAGCGGTAGCCACTGATGACTTCTCAAGGCCTCCTTGTCGCGTGCATTATGACCGAGTGTTTTCGTTTTCCGTCTGGCTGAATCCAATCGGATACTGAATCTATTTGGATACATTTTTGCGATGGCAGCGCCGCGTCCGCCCTAAGGATGGGATTTCTCTCGGTTCAGGCAGCATCTTGTCGATCTCTTCTCATTGCGATCGCACGCGCGGTGTCGGCAGTTCGAGCAGTCAGAGAGCACTATGATGATTTGTAAAAGTTGTGAAGGATCGAACGAGGATATCTGGAATGATACTGGCACTACAGTTGCTTCCGTTTCAATCCCAGGCCGCGGCCAGACTGGATCTGCCCATCCAGCAGCCCATCTCCTTGTGAGGCTCCGGCCTGGACCGGCGAGTCCGGCGGTGAGTTCCCAGTCTCACCGCCGGACGTCGTCTGACACATGCAAGGAAACGCATGGCGGAAAGAGGATGGGCTGAGTCTTGTCGTATGGAGTACACGCAAGGCATCTCAATGGAAAGGAGTGCTTCCTTGGCCATCACAATGCTGCCGCCGACGAACAAAACTAAGAAAAAGGGGATGAGGTCGCATGAATGTGAAAGGGTTCATCATGGAAGACGATCATGGAAAGGAGTTCGTCGTGGTATGTGAGAAGCCGTATAGGCAGCCGGGGATGTACAGGGCAAGAGCTTCGCCAAATCACCGGAGGAGTGCTGATGACGCTCGATGACTTGTTTCAAGGCCTCCGGAGTGTGTGAGGAGTACAGTGCCTGCATGGTGCATCAGTCATTGACCAAAGGAGGGTGTTATGACTGTAAAGAATTTGTTTGCGATGTGCATGCTGTCGATGGTTGTGGCAATAGAGGTAATCGCCATGTCGAGCGGCGACGCGCTGGCTTTTCACCGGGCGGACCTGATCGGGTCGCTCCAGGGGATTGTGGCGCAGCCGGACAGCATGCGGAGGAATGGGTTGATGCGCGTGGACGTCATTGAGCACATCGGGTCCGAGGGACCGGTGCATTCCTACACCCCGCCCATGAGCCACTAACGAAGGAGGGTATCCTAGGGGCATCCGCCTCAGGGCCCTCAATGAAAGGAGTGGTATCGCATCATGGTATGGAAACAAGGCATGTTTACGGTGAGCGTCAACCTCATGCGGGCATGTGTGCTGCTGGTGGTGGTCTGCGGCGTTTTGTTCGCCGCACAGGCTCAGGCGAATTTCCCCACCGTGCCGAAGGAAACCTACGAGGCCCTCAAGATTGACCGGTCGGCCTCACCGAACATAAGGGGTCGGGAGTCATTTTGTCGTGTGAATATGTAGGGGTCTGATCGCGCTTCGTGTATGTCTGTGAGCTACACGACGCGACATGGCACGTCCACTGCGTCCTGAGTTTTCCTGAGCTCTTTACCACATCACCGCCCGAGACAGTGCCCGGCAGAACACCGTTAAGAGCTGCTTTCCTCTCCACTATTCCAGTGCGATCTGCTATCGTAGCCAAGTCGGTAAAGGGCGTGAGCGTACTGTGAGGGAGGCGCTGAATGAAGACGTTTACTGCTTACTTGGAATGGGACCCGGAAACAAACTTGTATGTTGGCTTTGTGCCTGGGATTTCAGGGGCGCATACACAAGGGAGAAGCTTGGACGAATTGCAGAAGAATCTGAAAGAAGTGCTGGGATTATGTCTTGAGGAATATCAAGATGCCGGCGAAGATCTGCCACGGTTTGTCGGACTTCAGCAAATTGAGGTAGCCGGGTGAGCCGGCTGCCCATTGTCGCACTCAGGCAACCAAGATTCGTTTCATTCGTTTCACTTCTCGCTCCAATTGGTCCAGCCGCGACTCCGTGGCGGTCTGCCTTGCGAGGTCTTTCTTCAGCACCCGGCTCACCAAAGCGTGATACGGCACCCCCGTTCGCTGCGAGGCCTTCCTGAGCGCGGAAAGACTGTTCGTATCGATCGTGATGGTGATCTTCACCGCCTTTTCCCGTTCCACCAAGGCCCGCAGGCGCGCTGTGCCGGTTTCATCCACGGTGAGGTCTTTGAGCTTTGGTTCGCGCATCATACAACCTCCGAAACTTTCGCCACTCAGCCGATCCAATGATTCGAATCTTGCCGCTTCGTTTCGTAAACCTTGTAGTGAGAACTCGTCCTGTTGCGAGCCGTCCAACCCAGAAAAGTCGTTTCTCCCGAACCGAATGCTTGACGTCAACAAGCTGAAAGCCGTGTGGATCGAGGAATGACTCGATAGCTTCTGAGAACGTGATCCTATGCTTGCGTAGGTTCTCAAGCTCTTTCGATAAGTCCCACTCAAATTCCATCGAGGCCGCGATTCCTCATGCCGGAGGCATCATACCACAAGCCTGGGCAAGAGAAACGCGCTGAAAGACCCCACCCCCACCCCTTACGTCTTACGTTCATGCGAGTGGTCCCGACACAAACTTGCCGGCCTTCATCACGCCCACAATCTTGTCCCGGTCTCGCAGCATCTCGATCCGTCTGA
>ERZ1292630.595-Hain-H41-02um-R3-595-length-36991-cov-7_pt1 | contig 29412 bp, 23 predicted proteins | sample MGYA00564408_ERZ1292630 | MGnify/ENA primary metagenome ERZ1292630 (study PRJEB36523, sample SAMEA6512641) | groundwater metagenome | collected 2019-01-08 | study: AquaDiva: Metagenomics assemblies of 32 groundwater samples
CGATCACGCTGTGGCTACGAGGGAGACGCCTGGAGGCATGTCAGGAGATCTGAATCTTAAAGGCGACCCACTCGACTGGATGCGTCGCTATTTCGATGCCCACATCTATGTCGCCAACTGGTGTTCCTGTTGGCTGTTTCTGCGGGTGCCGAAAGACGCTTTCGATGCTAAGACGCTCAATGCCTTCGCGACAGAATCTGCTTTCACGGTCGAACGGACGGGCAGCCACTGGATACTCGAATGGGGACTATCAGAGAGCCAAGACTACGACCGGTTTAGTGACGAGGATGGGCGAGGCTGGATGGGACGGTTGGCACCGCTACGCGACGAACTGCTGCGCGGCGATATGCGCCCTCTTTATCTCGGCTGGCTGGCCGGCGTGAGTGGCGGTGAAATCGATGACGAAACGGCCGAACCTCCTCTACCTCCCGGCTTGTCCCGACTAACCGCTGCGCAGTGGTTGCTGGTCGAGTTTCTGGACATCGATCAAGACTTGCTGACTGCTGCAGCATTCAACGACAAGCCACAGTCTGATTGCAATGAAGGGGGCGATGCGTACATGGACACGTGGATCGCCGGTCTGCCAGATAACGAGGGCAGGGCGGTGATCAAGCTGCTCTTGACGGGACGCACTCAGCAAGCCGAGCGCCAACTGAAATCTCGCTTCTTTGCCTGGCAACGCGAACAGCGTCCGGAGATTGAAGCAAGCCAAATGCCTCGGACAGTCGCCGAACTCCGGGAGCTGGCGAAAGCAGCAGCCGAAACGAGAAAGCAGCAGGAGTCAGTTCAACGAAGAAGAGCGGAAGCCGAACGGCAAGCCAAGCGCGAGTCCTATCTGCGTACACTGGCCGACGATTTCGACCGATGCTGGAAGGCGGCTCACGAGCGCGCGGAACGAGGTATCGCTTCTGCCTATGATGATGTGAAACGCGCCCTCGTCGATCTGGCGGATGCCTACGCGCTCTGTGCTTCCCAGGCCGAGTTCGACCGACGGCTTTCAGAATTCATGGCCAAGCACGGTAAGCGTGGCGCGTTGGTTCGACGTCTCGTCGAGGCGAGGCTGTGGAAAAAACCGTAGTGGGATAATTGAATATATGGGAAAGGCGCCAAAACTTTCCACGAAGTACCTTGATCAGTTGATCGCAGAGGCGACGACAGACGCCTACAACGAATCTGAACAAGCAGTCGGATTCTTCACGATGATTGAGGAGAATCTGGCCCTCCCGTTCGTGACCCAAATGCTGGGGCAGGATGTTACGGTCGCCAAAGTCGATATTACCGACCGGGACGAGATTGTTGCCATCTGTTCGCGACGAAAGGTGAAGCAGCGGATCCCAATTCTAGATCTGCCGATGCCAAACCCATTGCCGGCAGGCGCGGAGTGGATTGAGGCATACCGTCGCTGGTACGGCGCATAAATCACCGCCGTGAAGGAGCAACAGTGATGAGCCAAAAGTCGATCAAGAAAATTCAGCGGGCAAACACGTCGTATCCCTTCGAGGCCTATGCCCATATCGTCAGCCCGCTGTCTGCAGAGGAGGGCGGTGTGTTCGAGGTCTGACGGCGGGGGTGGGCCGGCCGTGGCGGAGAGAAGGATGCTTCAGTGTTCCGCCTCAGAGCATAGTTATTAACATGACTTTTCGCGATAACATTGACCGCGTTATCGTGCCGTATATTTGTTAGGCGCAGTAGCCCCAGCGCACACCTTGGATACCAAACGTGCAGAAGTATCTCCATGACATCTTGGGCATCGTCCCCAAGGTTAGGCCGTGGGCAGGTGCCGGCAAGCTGCCGTATTTTCTGTAGGGTGCATTCGAGATAGATGCCTGGTGCCTACGAGTGGCAGTTGTGGCATTACAACCCGGCGCTTGTAGGTGGCCCAGAGTCGTAATAAATTCTTCGACATTCATAGTAGCGTAGCATCCTGTAGCAATTTTATTTAGTAATCTATTCAATATATTACATCTCATTATGCATCTTTTTAATAACACGGACGCCGGCAAGTTGGCCGGCGATACTTGATGGCTATTGAAAATTTTTGTTTTGTATGAGACACTTTTATGCCGGCAAGTTTGCCGGCGGATTTTTTAGATATAGAGACCATGGCTTCAGCCTTTCCTCTGTTCCCGATATCGGGAGTTTCAGATCGCGCCGCAAAGGTGGGTTTTCGATTTGGCGCCAAGGGTACGCATACGAGCCGAACGATGATGCTCGCCGAACTGAGCGCGGTGCTTGCGACGACACCTGAGGCAGCATCGCGCGAGGACTACGCCGCAGCGATCATCGAGGGCAATTGCCTCGGTAAGGCAACAACCGCGACCAGGCGACTCACGAATCAGCGGCTCGGAGAGCTCTACGGGCTGGACCGTGCGATACCGCTGTTTCGGGTGCTTCGGCGACTCTGGTCCGCCGATACAGTGGGCCGTCCTCTTCTGGCGCTGCAATGCGCCATTGCACGCGATCCTTTACTTGCCGCTACCGCGTCTCCCGTTCTTGCCTTGCCGCCAGGGGGAGATCTACAGCGCGACACGGTCAAAGGCGCGCTGCGCAGTGTTGTCGAAGAACGACTCAACGATGCGACGCTGGACAAGGTGATCCGCAATGCCGCAAGTTCCTGGGCTCAATCGGGCCACCTTGTCGGACGAACCTTTAAGAAACGCGCGCTGGTGCGGGCGACTCCGGGGAGCGTCGCATTCGGCCTGTATCTCGGGCACGCCGTCGGATTTCGCGGAGCGCCGCTTTTTGCGACCGGCTGGGTATCGCTACTGGATTGCACTCCCACTCGCGCACGCGAACTGGCAGTTGAAGCAAAGCGCATCGGACTGATCGACCTGCGGATAGCGGGGGAGGTTGTTGACCTGGTGCTAGATCGACTTGACCCCGCTGAAAGACGGAGCTGAACGATGGCGCGCATTGAAGATCTGGCGGATCGCTTTGGGCGGCACATCGCGACGCCGTGGCAGAGAACCGTATCTGGCGCCCAGCGTGTGGTGATGCTCGTCTACGACAAGGAGCTGGAGCGCACGCTCCGCGCAAGAAGAGTCGCGTTCGAGACGGCGGCGCGACAGGCCGGTCACGACTGGCATGAAATGGACATATCCGATGCATTCGCCGCGTGGATGGCTGCCGACGATTACCGCGAGGAGTATTTCGCGTCGCCCGAAGACTTGCAGCTTAAGTTGCAGGCCGAGTTCCCCGAGTATGTAGCCGAACGCCTCCGCGCCATGCTCACGCGCGACGAAGTTACCGAAAACTCCGTCGTCGCGCTATTTGGCGTCGGCGCGCTATTCGGGTTCGCCCGCTTGTCCCACATCCTGAAATTGGTTGAAGCCGATATCAAGGGACGCCTCGTGGTGTTTTTCCCTGGCCATCTGGAACGAAGCAACTACCGCCTACTCGATGCCCGAGATGGTTGGAATTACTTGGCCGTGCCCATCACCCTGCACGGAGAAGGAGCGGCGCCGTGAAGATCAAAGACGTTCTGCAACGCGATCCTGGTATTTTCCCGCTGGTCAACCAGGGGCAAGCGAGGATCGTCGATAGTCACAACCAAAAAGCCCTAGAAGAGCTGCGAGGCGAACTCTCCACTTTCGTATGCGAGGGCCAATACGCCGACGGCGTACAGAAGATCATCCGTTCCTACCTGGACAGCATCGGCAAGACCAATCAGAAAGCGGCCTGGGTCAGCGGCTTTTTCGGTAGCGGCAAATCACACCTGCTCAAAATGCTCTGTCACCTCTGGCAGGACACGGTGTTTCCCGATGGCGCGACCGCACGCGCAATCGTGCCCGCTATGCCGGATGAACTGCGCGAATTGTTGCGCGAGCTTGATACGGCAGGCCGGCGCGCAGGCGGGCTTCTCGCAGCGGCGGGGTCGCTGCCGAGCGGAACCACTGACCAAGTGAGACTCACCATCCTCGGCATTCTGCTGCGTGCGGTCGGCTTGCCGGAGCAGTATCCGCAGGCTCGGTTTTGTCTGTGGCTCCATTCACAAGGCTACTTCGACAAGGTAAAGAAGTCCGTCGAGACGGCAGGCAAGGTGTTCGACAAGGAACTGAACAACCTCTATGTCAGTGGTCCGATCGCGAAGGCGCTGCTGGCTTGCGACAAGAGCTATGCGTCGAGCGAAGCCGAGGCGCGGCAGACACTGCGGGCGAGCTACCCGCCCATGGCGCGCGACATCACAACTGAGGAGTTTCTCACCACCGTCAAGGAGGCACTCAAGCTTCATGGCCGTGATGGACGCACGGCGTGCACACTGCTCATTCTCGACGAAGTTCAGCAATACGTCGGCGATTCCAACGATCGCTCGGTGCTGGTGACGGAGGTAGCTGAAGCTGTCTCCAAGCAGCTCGACAGTCAGGTAATGATCGTGGGCGCAGGGCAGAGTGCGCTCACCGACGTGCCGCTTTTGCACAAGCTGATGGATCGCTTCATCATTCGCGTGCCGTTGTCAGACGCGGAAGTCGAGCAGGTTACGCGCAAGGTGCTGCTTCACAAGAAGCCGGGGTCCGTGGCCGATGTTCGCAAGCTTCTCGACGCGAACGCCGGTGAAATCTCGCGGCAACTGCAGGGCACGCGCATCGGCGAAGTCGTCGAAGATCGCGCCATCATCGTCGAGGACTATCCGCTGCTGCCGGTGCGCCGGCGGTTCTGGGAAAACTGCTTTCGCCAGATTGATGCGGCGGGCACCCACAGCCAGTTGCGCTCGCAGCTTCGGATCATTTACGACGCCATCAAGAAAATCTCAGGGCGACCTCTTGGCGCGGTGGTGCCAGGCGACGAACTTTTCGAGGCCCTCGCCCCGGAGATGGTCAACACCGGCGTGCTCTTGCGTGAAATCAACGAACGCATCATCCAGGTCGGGAAGTCGGACGGGCCCCTCGCGCAGCGTATCTGCGACCTTGTTTTCCTGATCGGCAAGCTCACGCGCGAAGGTGGGGCCGACATCGGTGTTCGCGCAAAGAAGGAGCACCTCGCCGATCTTCTCGTCGAGGATTTGAGCGCAGACAACGGCAAGCTTCGTTCGGACGTGGAGACTGTTCTCCAGAAACTTGCCAAGGACGGGGTCCTCATGCAGGTCGGCGACGAATACCGTCTCCAGACGCGTGAAGGGAGCGAGTGGGATCGCGAATTCCGCAACCGTCAGACCAAGCTCAACAACGACGACGGGGCGATACAGTTTCAGCGCGATCAGCTTCTTTACTCCGAGACAGACAAGATCGTGCGTGGAATCAAGCTGATTCAGGGTGCCGCCAAGGAACCGCGCCAATTCATGATCTCGCGCGAGGCGACGCCACCGGCCGCTGACGGTGCAACTATCCCGGTGTGGATAAAGGATGGTTGGTCAGCGTCCGAAAAACAAATGGTGGATGCGGCAAGAACTACTGGCGCGACCAGCCCCATCCTCTATGTATTCATTCCACGACAGTCCGCCGACGATCTGCGCCGCCTGGTTGTCGAGGCGGAGGCAACGCAGCAGACTCTGGATGCGAAGGGCAACCCTACCGGGGACGAGGGCCGCGAGGCACGTCAGAGCATGGACAGCCGCCACGCGAGGGCAGTCGGTGAACGCGACCGCTTGGTCCACGAGATCGTGGCCAATGCAAAGGTATTCCAGGGCGGCGGCAGCGAAGTAATACGGCTTACCCTCGACGACCGGATCAGGGACAGCGCTGGCGATTCTCTTGTGCGGCTGTTTCCCCGCTTCAAGGATGCGGACTCGGGTGCATGGGAGGCGGTCATCAAGCGCGCACGCGACGGAGCGGATCAACCGTTTCAGCCTGTCGGCCATGCCGATGCAACGGAAAAGCATCCTGTCTGCCTGCAGGTGATCGCGGCAATTGGCGCCGGCAAACTCGGCGGAGAAATCCGCAAGGCGTTGCGTGCGTCGCCTTTCGGTTGGCCACAAGATGCAATCGACGCTGCGTTAATTGCCTTACACCGCTCCCAGCACATCACCGCCACCTTGAACGGGACGCCTGTTCCTCTTGGACAACTCGACCAAAACAAGATCGCGAAGGCTGAGTTCCGCGTCGAACATGCGACGCTGGCCGTTCAGGACCGCCTGCTGGTACGAAAGCTCATCACTCAGCTTGTCCAATGCAAAAGCGGTGAAGAAGGCGTCAAGGCCACGGAATTTCTCAATGCGCTGGTGGCACTCGCGCGTGCCGCTGGAGGGAACGCGCCGCTTCCCGTGCCGCCAGCCACAACCGACATTGAGGACATTCAACGTCTAGTGGGCAATGAGCAGCTCGTCGCGATCAAGGAGAAAGCCGCTATTCTGGAATCACGCATCAAGGCGTGGACGGCTGCGCGTGACTTGGCCGCTAAGCGTTCGCCTTCGTGGGAGGTTGTCGAGCATCTGGCGCGGCACGCCGGGGATTTGCCAGAGGCCAAGCCGCACCTGGACCAGATCGACGCTATCCGGACACAACGGCTTCTCTTGGAACCGACCGATTCTGTCGCGCCAATCCGCGTGGCGATTGCCGGCCTGTTGCGCGAGGCGGTCAACGGCGCCCATACCGCACATGCCGCCGCTCACGAGCAGGCGATGGCGACGCTGGCGGCGAACGAGATCTGGAAGAAACTCGACTCGACGCAACAAGCCGGCATCCTCAGCGCGGTCGGATTGGCTGCGCCGGTGAAACCCGACGTGTCCAGCGACGAGGCGCTTGGCCGGCATCTCGATGCGCGGCCGCTGAGGGTCGCGCTTGCAGAGCGGGACGCAATTCCCGGACGGGTGCAGCATGTCATCGAGCGCGCCGCGAAAATGCTGGAGCCCAAGGTGCATTCGGTCGCAATCGAGCGCGCCACGCTGCGCAACGAAGAAGATGTAAATGAATGGCTCTCCCGTCAAAAGACTGCATTGCTGCAGGCGCTCAAGGACGGGCCGGTTTTGATTCAATAGCGAAGGAGGCGATCATGGCTTTTCTGCAATCTCTGCGTCTGGACGGTCTGCTGTCCTTCGCGCCTGGGAGCGAGGCAATTCCGCTCACCGGCCTGAATGTGCTCATTGGTCCCAACGGGTCGGGCAAATCCAATCTCATCGAAGCGATCGATCTGTTGCACTCCGCACCGACGGGTCTGGCCAATACCATCCGTTTGGGCGGCGGAGCGGAGGAGTGGGTCTGGAAAGGTACCAACGGTGGGGCTGCAGCGACGATCGATGCTGTCATTGCGGCGCCACGGCGGCGAACGCCGGATCTTCGCTACAAACTGGCATTCCAGCCTGTCGGACTGGGTTTCGAAATCGTTAGCGAGCTGATCGAGGAAACCAAGCCCAGATCATCAACGCCCGGCGAGGTCGTCTCCCACTATCGATTCGAGGGAGGCAAGTTCTCAATCCGGAAACGCAAGAGAAAAGGGGATGCTGCCGGGGACGTGGAGTCCAAATCGACATCGCGAGGTAATGGCGCCCCTGCCTTTCGACTGGATGAATCGATACTACTGCAACGGAAAGAACCGGACATATATCCAGAGCTGACGTGGCTGGGTGAGCAGTTCTCACGGATACACATTGCTCGCGACTATACCTTGGGTCGCACTGCGCCATGGCGCAAGCCGCAACGCGGTGACTTGCCGACTGATGAGCTGCTTGCAGATTCGAGCAACCTGGCTTTGGTTTTGAATGAGTTGGAACACAGCACTGCATGGCCGGAGTTCAATCGGCTCATGCAGCGCTTCCTGCCACGTTATCAGCGTTTTAGTGTCAAGGTGTTCGCCGGAAGCGTGCAGTTTTTCTTGCACGAGGAAGGCCTGCAAAAACCCGTTCCTGCGACACGTCTTTCCGATGGAACAGTCCGCTTCATAACGCTCCTCGCGCTACTTCTGAGTCCCAACCCGCCACCTCTCCTATGCATCGACGAACCCGAGTTAGGTTTGCATCCCGACGCGCTTTCTCTTCTTGCCGACCTGCTGGTCGAGGCTTCGGCACGGACTCAAATCATTGTCACGACCCATTCGGATGCTCTGGTGTCAGCCCTGACCGAATACGCAGATTCGGTTCTCGTATGCGAACACGTTGGCAGGACTGTGGTGCGCCGTCTCGAAGCGGCGAAGCTCAAGCACTGGCTCGATAAATATCGCCTCGGTGAAATCTGGCGCATCGGCGAGATCGGAGGCAACCCGTGACCGAGATTGCCATCTACGTGGAAGGCGGCGGCGACATGACCCACCAGAAAGCCGAGCTGCGCCAAGGCCTCGACGGCTTGCTCGACGAGGTGAAATCTAAAGCCCGTGCGAAACGCTTTGGCTGGAAGCTCGTGTGCGCCGGTGGGCGGCAGAAAGCCTATGACGCATTCATCAATGCCTTGCGTACCAATGGGGACGCCATAAATGTGCTGCTGGTCGACTCCGAATCACCGATTGCCGCCGAGACCGGCGACTCCGCTCGGGACGCGCGCGAGCGCGTCGCACACCTTACCGCGCGTGACGGCTGGGATTTTGCGGCCGCGCCGGCAGAGCGCATACATCTGATGGTGCAGTGCATGGAAGCCTGGATCGTTGCAGATGCGGAGGCGCTCGCGAAGTACTACGGGCGGGGTTTTGCGCGCAAGGTGTTGCCGGCGCGTCCAAACCTGGAGGACGAACCGAAGCAGAGCGTATCCGACAAGCTCGACCGCGCAACCCGTAAGACCCAAAAGGGTGAGTACAAGAAAATCCGGCACGCCAAGCAGATTTTGGAACGCATCGATGCCACAAAGGTGGCCCAGCGCTGTCCGCGCTTCGCCACGTTTACCCGCTGGCTGACTGAATCAATCGAGAGCGCCTGACGCGTTGAGCCTCATGCAAACCCATGCTCGGCTACAGTAAGTGGAGACGCTTCGAACAGACAAGGATGCACAGATGAAAAGCCGCTCCATTATCGTCAAGGGAACCGAAGTCAGCATCGCTTCCCGTCATGAGCAGGACTACATATCGCTCACCGACATGGTGAAACGATTCGGCGACGAGAGCATCCTTTACAACTGGCTGCGGAACCGCAACACCATCGAATTTTTGGGAATCTGGGAGCAGTTGTACAACCCGTTGTTTAAACCTCTCGAATTCGAGAGGTTTAGAAACCAGGCCGGCCTTAACCGGTTTTCCTTATCACCCAAAAAATGGATCGAAGCGACCAGCGCCGTCGGCATCTACGCCAAGGTAACCCGTGGTTCACCCAGTAACATTGATACAGGACGATTGAGATGACCGACAAATCACTTCCCGCACTCGGCGGCAAATCCTTCGAGGAACTGAGACGAACCAACCAGCATGGTGCCGAATACTGGAGCGCCCGCGACTTGCAGCCCCTGCTCGGCTATACGCAGTGGCGCCGTTTCGAGCATGCAATCGAACGTGCCATGACTTCGTGCGAAGCCTCTGGCAACAGCGCGGAGCATCACTTTGCCGGCGCCGGCAAACCGATCACGGGCGGTAAAGGTGCGGTTCAGGTGGTTGATGGGGTCGTCAACCTCAGCCAGATGCGTAAGTTCTATACGCTGTGGCCCATGCCCCCGATTTTTCAGACACCGTCTGAAAAATCGGCAGTGCCCGGAAGCGACCGAAAATTGCAGACACTGTCTGAAAAATCCAGTGCAGTCGGGCGAATCGCAAAAGAATTGGACGACACGAGACGGGCGCTGGAAGCGCGAAAAACAAAGGCGAACAAGACTACGATGGAAAAGAGGAAAGCATGAGCAAGCAGGCGCTGCTCGCGAGGGGAGCAACATGACCGAGCCAACCATCATCTGCCCAAACTGCAAAACCGAGATCAAGCTCACTGAATCGCTGGCGGGGCCGCTGCTGGAAGCGACGCGGCGAGACTTCGAGCGGCGCTTGGCTCTGAAGGAAAGTGACATCTCCACGCGCGAAGCGGCGCTATCCAAGGCAAAAGAATCCCTCGACGATCAAGTCACTGAAAAACTGAAGCAGGAGCGCGCGAAGATCGTCGCAGACGAAGCGCGCAAGGCCAGATTGTCGTTGGCGACGGAGTTTGAGCAAAAAGCCCGCGAGGTCACCGAACTGCAGGAAGTCCTCAAGCAGCGCGAGGTCAAGCTCGCCGAAGCGCAGCAGGCCCAGGCCGATTTGCTCCGGAAGCAGCGTGAGCTGGATGACGCGAAACGGGAACTGGAACTTACCGTCGAAAAGCGTGTGCAGGCAGGCCTGACCGCAACGCGCGATCAAGCAAAAAAGGAGGCCGAGGAGCAACTCAATCTAAAGGTGAAGGAGAAGGAAGAAACCATTACCGCGATGCAAAAACAGATCGAAGACCTCAAGCGCCGAGCCGAGCAGGGATCGCAGCAATTGCAGGGTGAAGTGCAGGAACTGGAGCTTGAAACCCTGCTGCGCGCCAAGTTTCCTTTCGATGCCATCGAGCCCGTGCCAAAGGGCGAATATGGCGGGGACGTCGTGCAGCGTGTCGTCGGTGCTGGCGGCCAGCCCTGCGGCACGATCTTGTGGGAAGCCAAGCGCACAAAGGCCTGGAGCGATGGATGGCTGACGAAGCTGCGGGACGACCAGCGCACCGCAAAAGCGGAAATCGCCGTGATCGTGAGTCAGATATTGCCGAAAGGCGTAGAGACTTTCGAAATGATCGATGGCATCTGGGTTACACACCCGCGCGCAGCATTGCCGGTGGCCGCGGTATTACGTCAATCCCTGATGGAAATCGCCATGGCGCGGCAGGCTACCGAAGGCCAGCAAACCAAGACGGAATTGGTCTACCAGTACCTCACTGGCCCGCGTTTTCGCCATCGGGTGGAGGCCATCGTCGAAGCGTTTTCCACGATGCAGGAAGACCTCGACAAAGAGCGTAAAGCCATCATGAAACAGTGGGCGAAGCGCGAAGAGCAGATTGAGCGAGTAATGGGAGCGACGGTGGGGATGTATGGGGATTTGCAGGGGATTGCGGGGAAGTCGTTGCAGGAGATTGAGGGGCTTGAACTCGTCGCATTGGCGGCCCCGGACAGATCAAAGGGGGATAACAACGTTGGCTAGGAACAGTACCCTGTGGGCTCAGTGGAAATAAATATTGGCATGACCATTCCGCACCACTTCCCATCACTGATTGAGGGGACAACCCAAGCGGTACTCATAGCGGGGGCCGGTCTGTCGTGTCCCAATTTGCAGATGGTGAGCGGGCTCCTGCCCGAGTTGGAGGTAATCGCACAGTCCTTGGGCGTTTCGGTGGGTATCGCTCCAAGTCACGATGACTATTTCTATGTTCTCGCGGAAGCAGTGCTCACATACCGCATCGACACTGAAGGCAAGTCAAAAGCACAAAGTCATCTGTGGCTTGCTGAAGAGCTTGGGATGCTGGACGACCGTCGCTGGTTTGGTGAGGTAGGACTGCCGCTGTCAGGGAATACGCCCAGACATAGAGTTCTTGCACGCTTCGTGGTTGAGGGGCGACTTAGGGCAGCCATAAGCCTGAATTGGGACGCCCTATTCGAAGCTGCGTTGGAGAGCGTAGGTTTGGCCGCCCGAACCGGATTACCTCGACCATGGCCGATCACCGCATATGCAAGAGTGGTAGAGGATGCTCATCTGCCTTTACTCATTAGTAACCGTGTCTTCCCCGTTATTAAGCCTCACGGTTGTGTCAAGGAACTAGAAATGGCAAGGCGTCGGTTCCGATCGGGACAGGCCATTGAGCCAGTTATCTTCAAAATAACAAGATCGCAGATGAGCAGCCCAACGCAGGAACAAAGTCAGATAGTCCCCACACGGGTAAATGGGTATGTATCAGAGTGCCCGCTGATTGCCGTTGGTTGGCGGGCCTCAGAGCGCTATCTACGTGAAGCGATCATCAGTACAGCCGAGGCTGTTCATCCCCCGGCTTCAGACGCCTTCACTTTGGTTGATCTCTGTTGGCACCAAAATCACACTGAAATCGCTACTGCCTATGGAAAGAACAGCAACGAAGCGTTCGCAGAGGTTAACGCGAATGGTTCATTTACAATCGATCACCTGTTTCAGTGGCTCCAGGCCCGCTACGCTCTTAAGAAATTGATTGCAGTGGCTACTCCTGCTCAGCAGATCTCGCTACAGGCTCATCTTGCGCTGCTAGACCATCCCGAATGCAATGATGCAATTCTGTCCTGGGTTGATAGCTGGCTACCAACTTGGGTGCGGCTGTGCTGGAGGGCGGGCGTGATGAGGGGGATCGATCCTCTTACGAACCTTATGATTGAGCCTTGGGACATACCGGTCACGCCGCGTGATGTCCACGTTCCATGGGGCAGTATGTCGAATGAGCGTCGTGACCTGCAGGCAGCGGCAAAACTCCTAATCGCTCTAGGCAATGACCTGAACCGATTCAATTACGAGCAATTTCCAGGCGGTATTTGGGACACCAGTGCCCGTTGGCTTTATTTACCTCTTCCCGGGTGGCGAGGAACGGCGCAGCCCGCCGATCTTGCAGGACTCAAGCCGCTGGCTGAAGCTCTACGTGGACTGGGGTTCATTGCAAAAATTCAACTGATCTGGCTTGATACGGAAGATGCACCGCCAGATCCACTTCTTCGTCATCAACTTGAAGCGCAGGTGCGGCGACTTATGCCGCTTACAAAGTTTGCTATTGAAGATGCCTTGTGTTGGGTTGATCTTGAAGCATTGAAAAGGAGGCTCCCATGAATTCGTGGCTTGAACAGTGCGAGAGTTGGCTGACGCGCGAATACAAAAATGTCTTGGGGTTGAGTCTTGCTGGAGACCATGTGCGATTGCGTTGGCTGCCAGCCAATTCTCTGACGAATGAGGCGGAAAGAGTACAAGCACACGGCTTAGTTGTTGAAGATGCGGATATCGGTTGGCTCTTGTTCCTGCTGCCCTACGATCCGGGTTGTCTTGGGCAACAGGTTAATCAAGCCCTCGGCCTGCGATCACGATTACTCAGGGAGTCCAACTACACTGGAAATGCAAAGGCCGGAGAAAAGGAAGACCAAGACAGCACTTGGAGGGTGGGCCTTGTCTGGCTGGTACGGGACAACGAATGGGCAGACTGGCAAGGCCACATCTTGGAACTGCGTCGCGAATCGGGGGCTGCCGAAGAGATATCTTTCGACGCCATTCCAGTTTCGAAAAACGACGTTCGCGCGGCGCTTGATAAACGCGGGTTGCCGCGACTCCTTCTGCATACCCGTGCTTTGCTGTCACAAACTGCAACGGATGCGGAAAAATGGCTTTCCGCTGATGATCAGGTATCTGCCGAGTTGGGTAACTTCTCGCAACAGTTTAACACCCCACGCGCGCGTACCTACGCGCGGGACCTGGAAGAGAACGCGAAAGCCTTTCATCCAGCGGCATCACGTCACGTTTCATCTGCTGCGCGAGAGTTTCGGCGCTTCCGCGTCAAGCATTTCCGTAATCTCGATACTCTGGAAGTTGTTGCGGACCATGCCGAGCGTACCCAAGCACAGGCTATCGTCCTGTTCGGTCCCAACGGTACAGGCAAGTCCAGCTTCGCCGAAGCGCTCTCATTAGCCGCCTTCAGGACTTCTCCACGGCTAGAGCAGTTTCTTATTGACAAGGACTTGACGCGGGCGACGGCGGAGACATACCTCAAGGAATATGTATCCCCTTTAACTCTGTTCAATAACGCTGGGGTGACACCGTCGTTTGCATGGGACAAGGATGCAGAGACCCCATTTGCATTAAGTAATGATGCTGAAAGCAAACGCCGGTTCGAGGGCATTGTACTCAACCAGGAAGATTCACTGGAGTTCACAGCGTTGCCCCGCGATGAGCTTGCCGCGCGAGTGCTCAAAGGGTATTCCGCTCTCGCAGATCATCTTTTGGCGTGGTTGGTACAGGAACAGAATCACGCCGATGAAGCAAAGCGAATCTTCGCACGAAAGCATGGTTTGAATAGTTCGATCACCCGTAGCGCTACTGCCTACGACCGTCTTGCCCAAACGCTGTTAACGGGGCAGCTTCAACGTCCATCACCGGAGTTCCTTGACTGGCTCCGCTTTCTGGGGCGGCTCTCGGGCGAGGATGGACGGGCTGCTTCGAAACTTGCTTTAGAGTGGACAGGCCAACAAAGCAATGTCGTCAGCCGTTTAGCCGAGGCAGTAGCGAAACTCCAGGAAAAAGGGACATCACCGAAACATATCTCCCAAGCGGTAAGGGAGAAGCTCGATGAGTTTGACGGGCTCGCCAAACAATCCAGCGACCTCCGCCAACGCCTGGCGACACGAATTGCCACACTACGTGACCAACTTGATCTTGCGCTAATGCAGATGGAAATATGGGGCGTGTGGTTGGCGTCCCAGCAGGCTGGCTCGATTGCGCCGGAGGCAGGTAATCAGGCATTGAAGGTCGAGATTGAAAATCTTGCCAAAGAGCGAACTGAACTCGAAAAGAATGGGAAAGCGCTTCGCGGTCGCCTTGACTTGCTAGACCAAGCTAAGCAGTTTCTCGAAGGCCATTGGACTGCCCTGCATCCAGATACCTGTCCGGTGTGCAACAGCGATGTTTCTGGGCGGCAAGGAATTGCAGCGGTTGTGTCGACTTTACAGGAAGAAACCAACGCCACGATCCAGACATTTCGCACTCGTCACATTGAGATCCAGAACCGGCAGAAGGCCCTTGATATCAAGCTCAAGGCGGCCGGGATGACTACATGTCCATTGGCTGTAACGGACCAAGTTCGTCTAAAAGACTGGCTCCAGCCTTTCTTGTCTGAGGGGGCAGCGTTGGAGGATTGGCTTATCAATCCACAACATCGGGAACAGTTAAAGGGTGATCTTTCACGAATGAGGATCCTCCCTGAACCACCGAAACCTTATTCAGACGCCACGCTGGAGGCTGAACGACTGGCAACCGATTTCATTGCCTTGGCGCAAGAGGCCGATAGAGCGCTGGAAGATCCTCAGGCAATTGGTGAAGTTAAAAAAGCGTTCGAACAGCGGTTGGAAAAAGTATTGAAGGATCATTTGCCATCGACCCTGGAGAAGGTCTGGCTGGAAATCACGATGACCCTGACCAGCGCGTCCTGGTTACTGCCGGTTCAGCCCAGTCTAAAGCTTGAGCAACGCGGAAAGTCCTTGTCAGTTCAGGCGGGCGAGAAGGGTCAGTATCTTCGGTATATCTACAACGCAGCCGAACGTCATGTATTAGGGCTTGCTTGGTTTTTTACGTATTACCTTGCCAAGAGGCGTTTCGAAGAAGCCTGGATGTTGCTTGATGACCCGGCTCAAGAAATGGATCAGCCAAGTTTCCGGGAGCTTGTGCGGCTATGGGAAACCCTCCTGCGCCTTCACCAGAAGAGGGAACGTCCTTTTACCATGATTGTTGCGCTTCATCAGGAAGAACGAGCATTGGATGCAACTCGTGCAACCAACGGGCAGCTTTATATCTTGGGCTGGCAAAGGGAACAAAAGGAATCAAGTACTCAAACCAGCGTTAAAAAAGTTGTATTGCTGGCACCAGGGTTCCACCCGTTGAAACCTGAAACAATGTTCAGCGAATGACCAAGAAGAAAAAACTCGAACTAACCTGGATCGGCAAGGAAAACCGGCCGAAGCTGGAGCCGCGCATTCTGCTGACCGAATCAATCGAAGGCGCCTGAGGCGCCGACACTCATGCAAACCCTTACCCGTGAGCTTCGCCGCTCGCTTGAAAACACCGTCAGGGAGGCACGGCGCATTGCCGAGGGAGGAGCGCGCAAGGTGATTGAACAGCTTGCAGTGCATCACCATGAGCCGTGGTCGAGCATGACGCCTGAGCAACGCGTACTGCGAAATGCCCTTCGCGCCCACGGCCGCCAGCTCGGCGATCGTCGCGACGAGCGACGGGGCGTGCAGGCGATTGATCGCCTCACCACTGAATGCGCGTACGAACACTGGCATCGCATGCTTTTTGCACGCTTCCTCGCGGAGTCGAACCTGCTGATTGAGCCGACATCCGGTATGGATATCACGCTGGCGGATTGCCAGGAACTGGCGCGTGAACGCGGGGAAGACTGGCTGGAGCTGGCCAGCTCCTTCGCAGAGCGCATGCTGCCTGAGATCTTCCGCACCAGTGATCCGGTGCTGAAGGTGGCGCTGCCGCCCGAGACGCGCTCCGAACTGGAGAATCTGCTCAAAGCCTTGCCGCGCGATGTGTTCATCGCCGATGACAGCCTGGGATGGGTCTACCAATATTGGCAGGCTGACAGGAAAGATGAGGTCAATCGCTCCGAGAAGAAAATCGGGGCGGACGAATTGCCGGCGGTGACGCAGCTCTTCACCGAGGACTACATGGTGTTCTTCCTGCTTCACAACACGCTGGGGGCGTGGTGGGCAGGCAAGGTACTGGCAGCTAATCCGGAACTCGCGAGTGCGGCGAAAACTGAGGACGAACTGCGAGCCGCTTGCGCTGTGGGCGGTGTCGAGTGGACCTATCTTCGCTTCGTCCGCTCTTCTCCCTCTCCCCTCGCGGGAGAGGGCCGGGGTGAGGGGGAGCAAGATCCCTGGCGGCCGGCGGCGGGCACCTTTGAAGGTTGGCCGAAGGTCGCCAAACGCATCACGCTCCTCGACCCGTGCATGGGTAGCGGCCACTTCCTGGTGTTCGCATTTCCAATTCTTGTCGCCTTCCGCATGGCGGAGGAGGGGCTCACTCAGGAGGACGCAGTTGACGCTCTATTGCGCGACAACCTATTTGGATTGGAGATCGATCCGCGGTGCACGCAGATCGCAGCGTTCAACCTGGCTCTCACCGTGTGGCGGCGCGTTGGATACCGCGCGCTGCCGGCGCTGCACCTCGCGTGCTCGGGCCTTTCGCTCGGAGTGACCAAGGCTGAGTGGTTGAAGCTCGCCGAACGCGCAGCTGCCGCGTCGCCGATTCCTCCCAAGACTGACCTGCTTGGCAGCGAAGATAATTTGTTTTCCGACGCGATGAAGCGTGGCTTCGAGCGGCTCTACGATTTGTTTACGCGCGCACCGTGGCTCGGCAGTTTGATCGAGCCGCGAGGCGGGGGCGGTGATCTAATCGAGCACGGCTTCGCCGACTTGGAGCCGCTGCTCGCGAAGGTGCTGGCGCAAGCCGACAGCGCGGAACTGTCCGAAATGGCGGTGGCGGCGCAGGGTTTAGCAAAGGCAGCGGAGATTCTCGCTGGTCGATTTACGCTTGTCGCAACCAATGTTCCTTACCTCGGGCGCGGTAAGCAGGAAGAAGTGCTTAAGGACTATTGCGAGAGCATGCACGGCGAAGCGAAAGCTGACCTATCTACCTGCTTCGTCGAACGCTGCCTTTCCTTCTGCAACGAGGGCGGCAGCACGGGGCTGGTAACACCCCAGAACTGGCTGTTCCTCGGTACCTACAAGAGGCTGCGCGAGCGCCTGTTTCTCGAACGCACATGGAACGCGGCGGTCAAGCTCGGTCATGCTGCTTTTCAGGATATGAACTGGTGGGCTGCAAAAACATCACTTCTGATTCTGTCAGCTATCAGACCCGCTGACTTCCAAATCATCCGAGGTTTAGATGTGTCGGGCCCGCGCGACCCAAAACTAAAGGAGCCATTGCTCATCGCAGAGCCACTCTCATCAGTTGATCAGGCGAGACAATCCCGTAATCCAGACTCCCGATTGTTGCTCGCTGATCTTGATGATCTACCTCTGCTTGAGCAATACGCTGTTGCTTATCAGGGCATAGCGACCGCCGACTACTCTCGGTTCGGTAGGATGTTTTGGGAGATTTCAAAAAATGGCGCTGGGTGGGAATTCCAGCAAAGCACGGTCGAAGAGATCGATCACTTCGGAGGAAGGGAGCACGTTCTATTTTGGGAAAATGGGGACGGCGCATTGGGCGCCAGTGATCAGGCCCGTATTCAAGGGCTTGAGGCGCTCTCAAAACGAGGCGTTTGCATCTCACAGATGAATCGTCTTCCAGCAACGCTGTTCACTGGTGAGTTTTTTGATAACAATTGCGCCGCAATCATTCCAAGGGACGAGCGGCTAGTGGCGCCGATGTGGGCATTTTGCTCCAGTGACGAATTTCGCGAATTGGTTCGTGAAATGGATCAGAAAACCGGCGTCACAAATGCAACTCTTGTCAAGGTTCCATTTGACCTAGATTTTTGGCAAACGATCGCCGCGCGCAAATACCCAGATGGTCTCCCGAAGCCTCACTCCGACAACCCCACGCAGTGGCTCTTCGATGGCCACCCGAAAGGTTCCGACGCTCCGCTGCAAGTCGCGGTCGCCCGCCTAGTCGGCTATCGCTGGCCGCGCCAGACGGGATCAAGCTTTCCCGACTGTCCAGCGCTAGGCGTCGACGGACTTGAAAAGCACGCCGACCGCGACGGCATCGTGACGTTGAGCCCGGTGAAGGGCGAACCGCCGGCCGCAGATAGGTTGATTGCGCTGCTCGCCGATGCCTTCGGTAACGAATGGTCGGCCGCGAAGCTGGGCAGCATCCTTGCGCAGATTGGCTTTGGCGGCAAGACCCTCGATGACTGGCTGCGCGATGGGTTCTTCGAGCAGCATTGCGCGCTCTTTCATCAGCGACCGTTTATCTGGCACATCTGGGACGGCCGGCGCGACGGTTTTCATGCTCTGGTGAATTACCACCGGCTCGCTGCGCCGAACGGAGAAGGCCGGCGCACGCTGGAAAAGCTGCTCTATACTTATCTCGGCGACTGGGTCGACCGCCAGCGCGCCGACCAGAAGGCGGGTGTGGAAGGCGCTGACGCGCGACTTGCTGCCGCCGAGCAACTGAAGTCGGAACTCGCGAACACCCTCTCCGGCGAGCCGCCCTACGATCTCTTCGTGCGTTGGAAGCCACTCGCCGAACAAGCAATGGGCTGGGAACCGGACGTGAATGACGGCGTGCGCATGAACATCCGCCCATTCATGAATGCTAAGCCGCTAGGCGCAAAGGCCAAAGGCGCTTGCATCCTGCGCGTAACGCCGAAGATCAAATGGGACAAGGATCGCGGCAAGGAGCCGAAGCGGGTGAAGGAAGACTTCCCCTGGTTCTGGGGCTGGAACCCGGATGATCCGACCCAGGCAGGCAATTTCACTGGCGGCAAAACCTTCGACGGCAATCGCTGGAACGATTTGCACTATTCAATTGCAGTAAAGCGCGCAGCGCGCGAGGCAAAGGATGGAGGATGACATGTTCGATGATGCGAACGGATTATTGGCCAAGATAAGGCTCGGTGAGGATTCAGTGTTCGAGTTGAAGGAAGTGCTGCTTAGCGGCAACAGAGTCAAGGCGCCCCAACGTGACGCCCTGGCTGACGAACTCGCCTCTTTTGCCAACAGCAAAGGCGGGGTTTGCGTTCTCGGCGTCAGGGACGGTACGCGGGAGATCGTCGGCATTCCCGTCGATAAACTTGACCGGGTGGAGGGGTTCGTCGGCGAAATCTGCAACGATTCGATCGCTCCTCCCCTGGTGGCCCACATCGAGCGGATTGAACTGCCTGCCGCCGCGGGCGCCGCCGTGGCGGTGATAAAGATCGACGTCCCTCGCAGTCTCTTTGTACACCAAAGCCCAGGAGGATATTTTGTGCGCATCGGCAGTTCGAAGCGCAAGGTCGGGCCGGAGTGGCTGGCGCGGCTATTTCAGCAACGCAGCCAGAACCGGCTCATCCGCTTCGACGAGACGCCGGTCGCTGGCGCCGCCATGTCCGATCTTGTCCCCTCGTTATCCGCGCGTTTTCGAACGGCGCGGACGCGCGATTCCGACGAGGTGTTTCTCGCCAAGCTCGGCATCATGCGCGAAGATGAGGAGGGGGTCCTGCGACCAACGATCGCCGGCGTACTGATGGCCAGCGCAGATTCACGACCCTGGCTACCCGATGCATTCGTTCAGGCAGTGGCTTACCGCGGAACCAGCTCTGTTCCCAAGGGACCGCGCGATGTCTATCAGGTGGATGCCAAAGATATCGGCGGGCCACTGGACGAACAAGTCATCGAAGCGTGCCGCTTCGTCTACCGCAACATGCGTGTTGCAGCCACAAAATCGATGGGGCGGCGCGACGTTCCGCAATTTGACATGGTGGCGGTGTTCGAGGCGATGGTAAACGCTGTCGCGCATCGCGATTATTCCTACCGCGGGTCCAAGATCCGCTTGCGTCTGTATGCCGACAGGCTCGAACTGTTTTCTCCCGGCGCTCTGGCCAACACCGTGACCGTGGACAATTTGTCGTTGCGGCAGGCAATTCGCAATGAGGCGATCGTGGGGCTGCTGTCTAGAATCCCGGTACCGCCGGAAATCGAGTGGCTGGGGACAGACCGCCTCACATTCATGGACAGGCGCGGTGAAGGCGTACGCGTCATCATGGAGAACAGCGAACGCCTGTCTGGCCGCCTCCCCGAATATCGCTTGATCGACGATGCGGAGCTACTGCTTACAATTTTTGCGGCGAATCCCGGGGCCACGGTGGGGCAATGAGCGCACGGTCCGGATCCGCGACGCTACTCGACGCGATATATGCCTCGCTCACGCTTGCGACCCGCTCGCCCGAGGGAGTCGCGGACCCGGTGGCCCTGCTTTGGACCGACGCCGACGGCCAGTGGCGCCCGCTGTTGGCTGCTCTCCAGAAGGCATGCACGCAACTGTACGTTCTTGGGGAGTACGACGTTATTCACCGGACCGGTCCTGCCATCTGGCTCAAGTGCATCGTGGATCGGACATTGCCGGACGTTGCGCCGCCCGTCGGCACGGTACCCATCCTCTACTTGCCTGGAGTCAGCCGGCAGGATCTTCGCGCCGGCGGCAACTGCCCGGCGCCTGTGCAACCGTTGATCGAGCTGCAGTACCGTGGCGCTCCTTGGCATCAGCGAAACGGTCGTGATTGGACGCTAGAAGCTTTTCTCTCCTCGGAGGATGGCGTCGGCCTCGACATCGCTCTCGACAATCGAACACGCGAAGCCATGATGCGCGCGCTACCTGTTCTGGCAATGGAGCCTTTGGCGCCGCTCAGAGGGCATCGCCTCGAGGCGGATGACTTCGACCGCCTCTCAGTAGGCGATCCGGTGCGCGATCTTCTGGGGTGGATGTCCGAACCCGAAGCATTCCAGGGGCGCTGCGACCCAGCGCGCTGGGAGACGTTCAGAAACATCTGCGTGCGTGAATTCGGTTTTGATCCCGACCGGGACGGCCCGGCGCGAGCGGGCGACTTGATGCTGAACGGCAATGGGAAGTGGGAGGGCGTGTGGCGACGGTTTCGTGACGCACCCCGTGGCTATCCCGGTATCGTGGAATTGCTACGCAACGCCAAGCCGCGCGACCTGCTTGTGGATCCGGGACGTCAGCCGCAAATGAATGAAGAGCAAGAGACCCACTTACGATATGCATTGGAGGCGGCAATTGCTTTACCGCACGAGGAGGTGTGCGACCGAATTCTTGCATTGGAAATGAAGAACAAGGATCGCCGGGGCTGGGTCTGGGCGGATCTCGGCTACAGCACGATGGCGCACGCGCTGGAACCGCTCTCCCGGCTTGCAAAGCTGGCGCGTTCTCCGCTTGGCGGCGTATCGCTCAAGAGCATGGCAGCAGACTACGCCGCAGAGGGCTGGCGCTGCGACCGAGCCGCGCTCGACTCAATGAACCATGCGAAATCCCCGTCCGACAATGCCTTGATAGCGAAGGTGGTACGGGCGCTATATGCACCGTGGCTCGATAAGTCTGCCCGAAAGTTTCAGGAGCTTGCCACCCACAATGAGGCCGAATATCGCCAACTGGTCTCGGGTGTGGATGCGGAACCCGAGACGTGCGTGGTGTTCGCCGACGGTCTCCGTTTCGATGTGGCCGGCATGCTCCAGGAGCGGTTGGAGCAACGGGGGCTGAGAGTCAAGCTTGGCCACCGCATCGCGCCGGTTCCCACGGTAACCGCCACCGCCAAACCAATGGCATCGCCAGCCCATGCCGCGTGTGAAGGAGGGGCTTCGTTCGAGGATTTCAATCCCATCCTCTCAATCAGCAAGCAATCGGTGAATGCCTCGCGCCTGCGAGACGAAATGGCACGTCAGGGCGTCGAGATACTGGAGCCAGACGAAACGACGCTCGCCGCGAAAACCAACAAGGGCGGCTGGACTGAGATCGGTCGTCTGGATGAGATGGGTCATTCGCTGGGTATCTCGCTCGTGCGGCATATCGACGTCGAGGTCGAGGCGATTGCTGATCGTGTCTCGGCATTGCTTGGTACGGGGTGGACACGCGTTCGCGTGGTCACCGATCACGGTTGGTTGCTCGTGCCCGGAGGTATGCCCAAGGTGGAGCTTCCTGCCTACCTTGTTGCCACGAAGTGGGCTAGATGTGCATCTGTACGCGGGGAGTCGACCCCTGCGGTGCCCACGTTTCCGTGGCATTGGAATCCGCAGGCGCGCATTGCCTCGCCGCCCGGCATTGGATCGTTCATCGTCAACACCGAATACGCACATGGCGGTGTCAGCCTCCAGGAATGTGTTGTTCCCGAAATGTTGATCGAGCGGGGCGAAGTCTCATTGAAGGCGCACATCACCGAGATCAGTTGGCGCGGCATGCGTTGCCGCGTCGTCGTCGAAACGAATGCAGTCGGGCTGCGCGTCGAATTACGGCGCAACTGGAAACAGGCCGACCCTGAGGGACACCGAATTGCTGCCGCCAAGGACCTCGGGAGCAATGGACAAGCAAGTCTGGCGGTCGAGCGCGATGAATACGAGGGAACGGCAGCGATGGCGGTGGTTCTAGATGGCACGGGGCGCGTGCTTGATTCCCGCGCCACCACGATTGGAGAAAAACAATGAGCATCGAGTTGGATCACCTGGACAAGCTCGCCGCGTCGGCATTCGACGGTTATCTTGTTCGCAAGGATCTCGTGCGCAAGTATTCGCGCCAGTATCCAGTGCCGACATACGTCGTTGAGTTCCTTCTGGGGCGCTACTGTGCGAGCGTCGACGAAAACGAAATCAACGAAGGTCTTCAAATTGTCGAGAAGCAATTGAAGGACCGGACGGTACGCGCCGGCGAGGAGGAACTGTTCAAGGCGCGTGCGAAAGAAACGGGATCGGTCAAGCTAATCGATATCGTTCGCGCGCGACTCGATGCGAAGAACGATTGCTACCTGGCCGAGCTGCCTAGCCTGGCGCTACGGGATGTCCGGATCGACGATCAAATTGTGCGCGATAACGAGCGCATGCTGACCGGTGGCTTCTACGCGGAGGTGACGCTGAGCTACGACGGAGTCATCGCCCAGCAATCAGGGGGGCGGCCTTTCAAGATTGACGGGCTGCGGCCGATCCAGATGTCGAAGTCGGATGCTCTGGATGTGCTCACCAAAGCACGCCAGACGTTCTCCGCGTCGGAATGGATCGATTTCCTGCTGCGCTCTATCGGACTGGAACCGTCTGCGCTTACCGATCGTGCGAAGAAAGTCGTTCTGTTAAGAATGGTCCCCTTCGTCGAGCGCAACTACAACATGGTGGAGCTGGGTCCGCGCGGCACGGGTAAGAGCCATTTGTTTCAACAAATATCGCCTTATTCACACTTGATTTCAGGTGGCAAGGCAACGGTGGCGAAGATGTTCGTCAACAATGCGACGGGCCAGCGCGGTCTGGTGTGCCAGTACGACGTGGTTTGCTTTGACGAAATATCGGGTATCTCTTTCGATCAGAAGGACGGCGTCAATATCATGAAAGGCTACATGGCGTCGGGCCAATTCAGTCGGGGCAAGGAGAATATCCGCGCCGATGGAAGCCTCGTAATGGTCGGCAACCTCGATGTGGATGTCGAACAGCAGCAAAGGGTCGGCCACCTGCTTAGCCCGCTGCCGCCGGAGATGCGTAACGACACCGCCTTCATGGATCGATTGCACTCGTATGTGCCGGGTTGGGAGTTTCCGAAACTAAACCCGACTGAGCATGTGACCGACCATTTCGGCCTCGTGAGTGATTTTCTTAGCGAGTGTTGGGACCGACTGCGCCTGGGCAATAGGGTTTCGGTAATGCAGAGCCGGGTTCACCTTGGTGGAGCGCTCAGCGGGCGCGATATCGAAGCGGTCAACAAGACAGTGAGCGGCCTCGCCAAGCTTCTGTTTCCCGATCCGGCAATGCCGGTATCCGACGAGGATCTCGAATGGATGGTGCGTCTCGCGCTCGAAGCTCGCCGGCGTGTGAAAGAGCAACAGCGGCGGGTGTTCAAGAGTGAGTTCCGCAATACACATTTCAGCTACATCCTCGGCGCCGAGGGCGTCGAGCAGTTTGTATCTACACCGGAGCAGCATAGCGACGAAGCCATCGAAACCGACCCACTGCCGCCGGGACAGGTCTGGGGAGCGAGCCCTGGATCAGGAGAGACCGGCGCGGGCCTCTATCGGATTGAGGTGACTTGTGGTCCCGGCAGTGGCGTGAAAATACTTAATCAGCCTACTCCACCGTCGTTTCGGGAGAGTGTCAGGGTAGGCGAGCAAAACCTCTACACGCGCGCCAAGGAACTTGTCGGGGACCGCAACCCTCGCGAGGAGGAGTTCACGGTTCAGATGCGGGCGATGGACTCGGACAAGGCGGGTGCTGGTGTTGGCCTTCCGGTTCTAGTCGCCCTCTGCGGCGCCTTGCTCAGCCGCAATACGCGTGGTGGAACGGTGGTCGTTGGTGCGCTGAACCTCGGTGGGTCTATCGAGCTGATACCGAACGCGGTGCGAATCGTGGAGCTCGCGATCGACAAGCAGGCGCAGACCGTTCTGATGCCGGTCGCGGTACGGCGGCAGTTGAATGACCTGCCGGACGAGCTCTGGACAAAGATCAACATTGAGTTCTACAAGGACTCGGCGGATGCTGTTTTCAAGGCGCTGGTGGAATGAGGTAACGACGAAATCATGGCTGACGACCAAGCTTTCATGCTGGCTGCACTGGAACAGGCGCGCGCGGCGCAGGCCGTGGGCGAGGTTCCGGTCGGCGCTGTGGTGGTCAAGGACGGAGAGATAATCGGCGCGGGGTTCAATGCACCCATTAGCCGCCATGACCCGGCGGCCCATGCGGAAATCCTCGCGCTGCGCGAAGCCGCGAAACGTCTCGGCAATTATCGCCTGCCTGGTTGCGAGTTGTACGTTACCTTGGAGCCTTGCGCGATGTGCGTAGGCGCCATCTTGCATGCGCGCATCGCGCGTCTGGTCTACGGCGCCGCCGACCCCAAGACCGGCGCCTGCGGCAGCGTGGTCGACCTGTTCGCCGAAGCCAAACTCAATCACCACGCAACCGTTACGCCTGGCGTGATGGCCGAGGAGTGTGCCGCGCTGTTGCGCGAGTTCTTTGCCGCGAAGCGGGCAAGAGCCTGAGATGGCGCGCATTGAGATCAGTCTGGCGCAACAAACCCTGAGGCTGCTGGATGAGGCCGGCGGATTGGCGCACAGCTATTCGGTATCGACGTCGAGGAATGGCCCGGGGGAAATGAAAGACAGCTTTTGCACGCCGCGCGGCCGGCACATCGTCCGAGCCAAGATTGGAGCTGGGGTTGCAGAGAACACGATATTTATCGGGCGCAGGACTAGCGGCGAGATTTACACGCCGGCGCTGGGTGAACGCTATCCCGGGCGTGATTGGATCCTGACACGGATTCTTTGGTTGTCTGGCTGCGAGCCAGGTTTCAACCGCTTGCGCAATGTTGACAGCATGCAACGCTACATATACATCCACGGTAGTCCTGACAGCGCCCAGATGGGCAAGCCCGGCTCGATCGGTTGCATCCGCATGCACAACCGGGATATCGTCGAGCTGTTCGATCAGGTTGCAGCGGGTACGCCGGTCGATATCGTCGCTGCCTGATGCGGCAACACGAGGGTATGAACTGCACCCGTCGGCCTACGTTCTGGCCTTCTCCTGCTGGTTCTTCAGCGTCAGATAACATTCATAGGCCTGCTTGGGCGGCATCATTTCGTGCACGACTTTGGCCACGGCCTGGATCATCGCCGTCGGGGCATCCGACTGGAAAATATTGCGGCCCATGTCCACGCCCGCCGCGCCTTCCTGCACCGCACGATACGCCATCGTGAGTGCTTCGAGTTCGGGCAGCTTCTTGCCGCCAGCCATCACCACCGGCACGGGGCAGGACGCGGTCACCGTCTCGAAGCCCTCGGCAACATAATAGGTCTTCACAAACTGCGCGCCGAGCTCGGCGCAGATGCGGCAAGCCAGGCGGAAATACCGCGCGTCCCGCACCATGTCCTTGCCGACGGCGGTCACGCCAAGCACCGGGATCCCGCAGCCGAGCCCGGCGTCCACGAGCCGCGTCATGTTGTGGACCGACTGTGATTCGAACTCGCCTCCGATATACACCTGCACTGCAACGGCCGCCACGTTGAGGCGCGCGGCGTCGCGCATGTCCACCGCGATGTGCTCGTTCGACAGCTCTTTGAGGATGCTGGGCCCGCCGCTCGCACGCAGCACGACGCCGCTTTGCAGAGACGAGGGAATGGTGCTGCGCAGGATGCCGCGGGTGCACATCAGCGCGTCCGCGTTCTGAAGCAGGGGGACGATGGTGACGTCAACCCGCTCGAGGCCGGCGGTGGGGCCTTGAAAGTAGCCGTGGTCCACGGCCAGCATCACGGTCTTGCCGGAGGCAGGCCGGAAGATACGTGATAACCGGTTCTGCATCCCCCAGTCGAGGGCGTTGGCGCCGCGGACGTTTGACTGCGGAGCTTTCACGCGGATGTCGAGGAAGTAATCCTTGGTGTCCTTGAGATTGTCGGTGTCAGCCATGCTCGCGCTTCCTTGTTTGTGTTTGTGCAAAAAATGAAATCAATATACACGCAGGATCGTGCGTTCAGCGAGCCTGATCAGCCCTGAACAGGCTGTGGATTTTGCTCGCGTCCGGCCGGCTGATCACACCTTTTTCGGTCACAATGCCCGTGATCAGCGCGGCCGGAGTAACGTCGAAAGCGGGGTTGAAGACGCTGACACCTTCCGCAGCCCAGCGCACCCCGCGAAAACCCGTCACTTCAGCGGCATTGCGCTCTTCGATCGGAATGGCGCTGCCGTCGGCGATTGCGATATCGATGGTCGAAAGCGGCGCGGCCACGTAAAACGGGATGCGGTGACGCTCCGCCAGCACGGCCAGCGTATAGGTACCAATCTTGTTGGCGGTGTCGCCGTTGGCGGCAATGCGGTCGGCGCCGACGACGATGACATCGATCCGGCCTTGCTGCATCAGATAGCCGGCCATATTGTCGGTCACCAGCGTCACCGGGATTTTTTCCTGGACCATTTCCCAGGCGGTCAGCCGGGCGCCCTGCAGGTAGGGACGTGTTTCGTTGGCGATCACCGTAATGCGCTTGCCGGCATCGCGCGCCGAGCGGATCACGCCGAGCGCGGTGCCGTGGCCCGCCGTTGCGAGCGCGCCGGCATTGCAGTGGGTCATGATGCGCGCGCCGTCGGCGATCAGCGGCACGCCGTGGCGGCCGATAGCGCGGCATATTTCGATGTCGTCGCTGTGCATTTGCCGCGCGAGTGCCAGCAGCGCCGCGGCTGCCATCTGCGTTGAGTCGGCGCGGGCTTGGGCGTGGCAAGCGCGCATGCGCGCTATCGCCCAGAACAGATTGACTGCGGTCGGGCGGCTCGCCTCGAGCACTTTGAACGACTCCTCCAGCGCCGCGTCGAATTGCGCGCGCGGTTCGCGTGCATGGCGCTGCGCTTCCAGTGCCACACCGTAGGCGGCGGTGCAGCCGATTGCTGGCGCGCCGCGCACCACCATGTCGCGAATCGCATTCGCCGTTTGCACGGCACTATCGCAAGCAACATACTCGAATTCAAGCGGCAGCCGCCGCTGGTCGATCAGTTCCAGCCGGTCATCGTTCCAGCGCAGCGTTTCGACTTTCACGAACTCAGATTACCCTTTCGTTGCCGCCGTCCACCGGCACCTGCGCCGCCGTGGTCTTGGCGAATAACGGCCCGCACATCTCGGCCGCGAGTTCGGCGACGTCGCGGCTCCTGACCTCGGTCTTGAGCACGTTGTTGGTCTTGTACTCATCCACCGTTAGGCCGTAGTGTCTGGCTCGCTGCGCCAGCACTTCCTCGGTCCAGATGCCGGTGTCGAACACGGCGTTCGGATGCAGGGAGTTGATGCGTATTCCGTCCTCTCCCCATTCAAGCGCGGCGACCCGCGCCAGCTGGTTGAGCGCGGCCTTGGAGGCGGAATACGCCGCCGCCCCGGGGCCGGGTGCAGGCACGTTCTTGGAGCCGATGACCACCACGCGTCCACCCTTGGGGGCGAGCTTGAGCAAGGGATGGCAGGCGCGCAGCAGGCAGAGGTTGGCGTCGAGATTGATCGCCATGACCCGGCGCCATTCCCCGGTGGCGAGCTCACTGATCCTGCGGCTGGCGGGGAATATGCCCGCGTTCAGCACCAGCATGTCGACGCCGCCGTAGGCAATAACCGCGCGTTCGAGCGCCGGCTTGATCGCATGCTCGTCCGTCAGATCGCAGCGCACGCCGAGAAAATCTTCGCGCTGGTATAGCGTCTCGATAGCGGGATTGATATCCAGTCCGACGACCGCTGCGCCGCGCGCGAGCAGGGCTACGACGCAGGCTTTGCCTATGCCGGATGCGGCGCCGGTGACCAGGGCGATTTCGCCCGCGAAAGGCGGAGGCGTGCTGCTTTTTCCGAGCTTGGCCTGCTCCAGGTCCCAGTATTCCACTTCGAACAACTCGCGCTGGGGCAGGGCGCGAAAGCCGCCCAGAGCCTCGGCGCGCTGCATCACTTCGATGCCATGGCGGTAGAGTTCGGCGGCGATCGCCGCGTCTTTCGCGCTATTGCCGGCCGCAGCCAGTCCGAACTCCGGGTCGAGCACCACGCGCGGGGCCGGATCGAGCATGGTCCGCTTTGCGTGCGCGGCGTGCTCGTCGAAATAGGACTTGTAGTCGCGCGCATAGGCGTCCACATCCGTGCCCAGCATGGGCACGCGCTTGGTGCGGATGATATGGTCGGGCGTGACCGGCCCCTGCTGCGACAGGGTACCCAAGTCTTCGCGCTGGGCGAAAGCCAGGGCTTGCTCGTCGGCATGAGTCGCCAGGATCATCGGCGCGCCTGCCGCGGCCGACAGGTTCCGCCGCAGCTGCGCCTGCTGCAACATCCCGATACGCGCCGGCCTGGGCCTGCGCGCCGGGATATCCCAGGCTTTGCAGCGTCTCAGATAATCCTCCGCGCGGTTCACCAGTTCGATCATGTGCTCGTATGCTTGCCGGGCCGTTTCGGCAAACGCAAAAACGCCATGGTTCATTAACACCATGCCTATGGTGTTGGCGCCGGCCTGGCGCGGGTATTCTTTGGCGCACAGCCTGGCCAGAGCGAAACCCGGCATGACGTAAGGAATGATCACGACCGTATCGCCGTAGATCTCGCGCATGCGGCTTTCCGCCCCGGCTGAATTGGTGATGCTTAAAACCGCGTCGGCATGGGTGTGATCGACGTATTTGTGGGGCAGGCAGGCGTGCAGGACGGTTTCGACCGAAGGCGTCGGCGCCGGCGATTTGA
>ERZ1292630.939-Hain-H41-02um-R3-939-length-29396-cov-25_pt1 | contig 29396 bp, 30 predicted proteins | sample MGYA00564408_ERZ1292630 | MGnify/ENA primary metagenome ERZ1292630 (study PRJEB36523, sample SAMEA6512641) | groundwater metagenome | collected 2019-01-08 | study: AquaDiva: Metagenomics assemblies of 32 groundwater samples
CGGTATGCCCTGCGCTGCTTTGCAACCCACGTCGAAACCAGATCGTCCCCGGTATCTTTATGGTAATGCATAGGATGGTGTTGAAACTAAAAAGTTCAAGTCCTATGAGCTGGTTATTCTAACAGAATTAATGGGTGTTGCTTTACAGATAGGCCAGCAACTCTTTGGGATGGTCAATCAGATATTTGGCGCCCCAGGTTTCAGGGGGCTGGTCATTACCCAGATAACCATAGCGGGCTACAATAGGTTGCATACCGGCAGCCAGACTGGCCTGGACATCGCGTATGTCATCTCCCAGATAGATGCAGTCGGTGGGGGAGATGGCCATTTTGTCACTGGCGATCAGCAGCGGTTCCGGGTGTGGTTTGGTATGGGTGGTTTCATCCCCGCAAATAACGCAGGCGATACGCAGATCCAGGCCGAGCTTTTGAATCAATGGATGAGCGAAACGTGCGGGTTTGTTGGTGACGATACCCCAGGACAGATTACGCATTTCCAGTTGATCCAATAGTTCGGCAATGCCCGGAAATAAACAAGTGTCATGGCAAAGGCGTTGGGTGTAAAAATCAAGAAATTCGTCGCGCATGAATTCATAGTCATGATCACCCGGCTTGATATTGAAGCCGAGGCCAAGTAGTCCGCGCGAACCGGCTGATGCCTGGGCGCGGATTTGTGCAATGGGCAGCGCGGTCAGGCCACGTGCGGTACGTTGCCTGTTCAGGGCGTGACCGAGATCGGGAGCGGTATCGGCCAAAGTTCCATCAAAGTCGAAAAGGACTGCCTTAATCATTTATCAGAAGTTAAAAAACGATGATATTTGAGTTAGCTGCGATAGGCCATGATATAGTTGACGCTGGAGTCATCTTCCAGTGCATAGACTTTGGTGATGGGGTTGTACGTCATACCAATCAATTTTTCATCAGAAAGACCCGCGTTACGTGCCATGCGGGCGAGTTCGGATGGTTTGATAAATTTGGCGTATTCATGGGTGCCGCGGGGTAACAGATTTAATAGGTATTCAGCACCAATGATGGCGAACAGGTACGCTTTTGGATTGCGGTTGATGGTTGAGAAGAAAACCCATCCATTGGGTTTGGCTAATTGGGTGCATGAGCGGATAACGCTCATCGGATCGGGTACATGTTCGAGCATTTCCATGCAGGTGACGACATCATAGTGCTGCGGTTGCTCTTTAGCGAGAGATTCCACGGTGATCTTGCGATAATCAACCTGATGGCCACTTTCCAGCAGATGTAACTTGGCCACTTTCAATGCTTTGTCGCTGAGATCAATGCCCGTCACATTGGCCCCCCTGGATGCCATCCCTTCAGATAAAATGCCGCCGCCACATCCGACATCCAGCACTGTTTTTCCTGCAAGTCCGGCCAGTTCATCAATGTAATTAAGGCGTAACGGATTGATTTCATGCAATGGCTTGAATTCACTGTTCGGGTCCCACCAGCGGTGCGCAAGTTGGCTGAATTTTTCGAGTTCCAGCGGATCAGCATTAATGCCGTCATTTTCCATTTGTATTCCTTTGTGCTTATTGTTTTGATGTTGAGGCGATACGTTCCTGCCACAAGGCTGTGCGATATTGCAGTTCAAACTTGTTTAGAGTCGTCAGTTCCTTATCCTGTAGCAGCATTCTACCATTTACCCATACATGGCTCACCTGTTCTCGACTTGCGGTGTATACCAAATGCGAAATCGGATCATAACAGGGCGCAAGATTCAGGCTGGAGAAATCGACCGCAGCGATATCAGCCGCTTTCCCAATGCTTAACGAACCGGTGATTTCTCCCAATCCCAATGCATTGGCGCCATTCAGGGTGGCCATTCTAAGCGCTTGATGCGCTGGCAGGGAATCGGCCCGGCCGCTGGTTACTTTTGCCAGTAATGCCGCCTGGCGCATTTCTTCAAACATATCGAGGCGATTATTACTGGCTGCACCATCGGTGCCGAGGCCAATATTAATACCTTGTTTCAGCAGTGATGTAACCGGTGCAAAGCCGCTGGCCAATTTCATATTGGATGAAGGGCAGTGTGCAACATTACATCCGTATTGATGAATGAGCTTAATTTCATGATCTGTCAGATGCACCATGTGAACGGCAATCAAATTCGGACTGAGTAGTCCTAATTGATGCATACGCTCAATGGGGCGTATGCCACTGGTTTCCAGATTGATGCGGATTTCATCCTGAGTTTCGTGCAAATGGGTGTGGATAGGCGTATTAAGCTGTTCTGCGTAAGTCAGGATGGTGGTGAATGTTTTGTCACTGACGGTATAAGGGGCATGCGGTGCAAAACAGAAGGATAACAATGGGTGTTGGTGATATTTGTCACGTAATTCCAATCCTTTGGCCAGATAATCATCAGCGTCACTGGCGTAGGCGGTCGGGAAATCAATCACTATCATACCGATGGCGGCACGCATTCCTGAGTTGATGGCAGCCTCGGCGCAGGATTCCGGGAAGAAATACATATCATTAAAGCAGGTGATGCCGCCCTTTATCATTTCGGCACAGGCAAGTTGAGTGCCATCCAACACAAACTGTGCATTGACATGCTGATGTTCTATCGGCCAGATGTGTTTGTTAAGCCATTCCATCAAAGGTAAATCATCAGCCAGTCCACGCATCAATGTCATGGCGGCGTGGGTATGCAGGTTGATCAGCCCCGGAATCAGTACATGATCGTTGAGTGTTATTGTTTGCTGGGGTTTGTAGCGAAGTATGGCTTCAGAGTGGGGCAGGATATCTTTGATGATGCCTTGATCGATGATGATGGCGTGCTGATGCAATACAATTTCAGCGGGTTCAACGGGAATAATCCATTTCGCTGCGATTAATGTATCGATTTCTATTGGATCACTCATAGGCTATGGAAACAGAAAAAAAGCCCTGCGTTGTGGCAGGGCTTTTTATGTGTTGAATAACAAAGATAACTGCTTATCTTGTGCCTGCCACTTCAATCTCAACGCGACGATCAGGTGACAGACAATCAATCAATGTCTGGGTTTTTTTATCTCCAACACAGCTATTTCCTGTTACTGGATTGGCTTCACCCTTGCCATCAACAAAGATACGATCGGGTTCTATGCCTCTTGAAACCAGATGTGCTTTGACTGACTCAGCACGACGAACTGAAAGTTTCTTATTGTAGTCTTCAGATCCGATGCGATCCGCATAACCTACAGCAATGATGAGATCATACTTAACACCTTGTATGCCATGTGCAAATTCATTTAGTGATTGAATGCCGCTGGATTTTAACTTTGCGCTGTCAAAATCAAATAAGGCATCGGCCGAGAATGTGATTTTTTCAGGTGCTGTCGTAGCAGCCGTTGCGGCTGCTGCAGCGGCTGCTGCCGCATCATCTGCTTCCGGTTTTTTGACTAGATCAGGATCGCAGTCATGGATAGCCATGGCTGGTGTCCAGTAGCCAGTGCGCCAGCATAGGCCGGTTGTGTTCCGTGCAACTACGCCACGATCATCAACACCATAAGCTTCCGGTTTTTTTACAGTATCATTGTGGGTATGATCAGTGCCTGTTTCATGTGCCAAAACAGCACCAGAAAACATTGCTGGTATAAGAATCATTCCAATAAGGGTATTTTTGGTTGATATTTTCTTCATGCTGTTATCCTTTTAATAAAAACTACGATTCTGGAATTTCTGTTACTGATAAAACTAAACGACCAGACGAGTCGCGCTGTCGTTACGTTTTAAATGTCTTCGTTATTCTACTACTTCAAATCTGTATGTGTTCGATTATCAGTTTGTTTGTTTATTTTTATTAAATCAATATGTTGTTTAATTGCAACATATTTGGAGTATTAATCTGGATTAAATGAGATGAATGACTTGGTATTGTTCAAGTAATTGAGAGTTATTTATTTTTTTGCTGGAACAAAATTTAAGGTTAAAAATGGATTGTGTGTGCCTTATGATCGAGATCAAATCAAAGCCAGTGAATTATTGGCCTCTCGGACGTATACTACGCATTCTAACTGTGAGATTTCATAATCAGGATATTGATGAAGAAAGTTTGTTATGAAACCTTTGAATTCCGGGAATTCTTGTATGGCAGATGAAAAAGCAGATTTGACTTTGTCAGCACAGGACCTATGTCGCAATTATGGTGATCATGCAGCAGTACATAAAGTTAACATTCAATTGAAGCGGGGTGAGGTATTGGGATTGCTCGGACCGAATGGAGCGGGTAAAACAACAACCATGCGCATGCTGACAGGTAATCTTGCGCCCAGTACCGGCAGCATAGAAATTTGCGGTATCGATTTATTGGATAAGCCACAGCAAGCCAAAGCGCACCTAGGTTTTCTGCCCGAGATTCCACCGCTTTATCGAGAGCTGACTGTCGATGAGTATTTACTGCTTGTGGCCAGATTGCACCGTGTCGACAGGCAAGCGATACCGACTGTGTTGAATAAGGTTAAACAGCGTTGCGGTTTGGAAGATCGAGGCAAGCATTTGATCGGTACATTATCGAAAGGCTTCCAGCAACGTGTGGGCATTGCACAAGCCATCATTCATAATCCGGATGTGATTATTCTTGATGAACCAACGGTAGGCCTTGATCCCAACCAAATGCGTGAAATCCGCAAACTGATCCGGGAATTGGGAGTTTCCAGCAGTGTGATTCTTTCAACGCATATATTGTCTGAAGTCGAGAGTGTCTGTGACCGTGTACAGATTATGCATAAAGGTAAGATGGTGCTGGATGAAACTATGGCTGGATTGCAACAGCAGGGCACCCATCTGGAAACTGTATTTACTGAGCTCACGCATAGTGATGAATGAACGGGAATTTTTCAGATGATTGTTACCATTATCCGTAAAGAATTGAGCATGTTGTTTGCTTCTCCGTTGGCCTGGATATTACTGACGCTGATACAGCTCGTGCTCACCTGGGTTTTTCTGGGCCGGTTGGATGCGTTCCTGGAGATACAACCCCAACTGCTGCAGATTGAGAATCCACCCGGAATTACGGAGATCATTATTTCCCCCGTGTTTGCAATGGCGGCTATTGTATTGTTGATGGTTACGCCATTATTATCCATGCGCCTGTTGGCCGAAGAGCGTCGCAATCACACACTGACATTGCTGATTTCAGCCCCTGTTTCCATGACGGATATTGTGCTCGGTAAATTTCTGGGCTTAATGATTTTCTATTCAGTTGTCATTGGGCTGATTGTTACATTATGCATTTCGTTATTACTGGGTGGTACATTGGACTTTGGCTTATTAATGAGTAATACACTGGGTTTGTTTCTGGTTGCTGCCTGTTTTTCCGCACTGGGTCTTTATGTTTCCAGTTTGACAGCGCAGCCGGTAATTGCTGCGATTGGCGCCTTGGGCGTGTTGTTAGGGCTGTGGATGATTGATTTGGCCGCCAGTGAAATGGATGGATGGTTGCATTATTTTTCTTTATTGAAGCATTTTGGGCATTTTAATCAAGGTTTGATTGATACATTGAGCATCGCCTATTTTGTTTTGTTTATGGTTACATTCCTGGTATTGACGATTCGCCGCCTGGATGGAGAGCGTTTGCATGGGTAGACTAAAGGTTTATCAATGACCGTCCTCAATAAAAAATTACGCTGGCATTATCTGATACAAAATGGTGTGTTTGTCATTTTGTTACTGTTGCTGGTTGGTTTGCTTGGTTATTTTGCAGCGCAAACCCGGCAGCAATGGGATGTAAGCCAGAATGGACGTAATAGCCTGAGTAAAGCCAGTATTGAGATACTGCAGAAATTGCAGGGTCCCGTACAAGTAACAGCTTATGCGACTGAGCAACATGCGCAATTTGGCGGCATTCGTAAAATTATTACTGATTTTGTGGCGTTGTATCAACGTGCAAAACCTGATCTTTCTCTGACATTCATTGATCCGGCTGAGCAGCCTAAACTGGCACAGAAAGCGGGTGTTCAGGTTAATGGCGAGATGGTCATTACATTTAATCAGAGACGCGAGCATCTGACAGTAATCAACGAACAAGCATTTTCTAACGTCCTGATGCGGCTTGCACGTGCGGAAGATAAATTGATTATCGCGCTGAGCGGTCATGGGGAACGTAGACTTGATGGGAGTGCCAACTATGATTTGGGAGAGTTTGGTAGACAATTACGTGCGAACGGCTTTAACAGCCAGCCATTGAATCTTGCGATTGAGCAGGATGTTCCCGCGAATGCGAGCATGTTGATGATTGCTTCTCCACAAACGGATTTGCTGGAAGGGGAGGTGGATAAGCTGCTGAATTATATTGATCGTGGCGGCAATTTATTATGGCTGGTTGACCAGGAGTCGTTACGCGGATTATTGCCTTTGACAGAAAAATTACATTTGACACTCACGCCAGGTGTTGTAGTCGATCCCCAGGCTGAGCAGCTTAAAGCACCGATTACATTTGCTTTGGGCGCTAATTATGGGCAGCATGTCATAACCAATCAATTTGATTATATTACGGTATTCCCATTCTCGCGCCAGATAACTATCAATGAGAATGAAGAATGGCATGCTGTTTCTTTGGTTGAAGTGGCGCAACAGGGCTGGGTTGAAACAGGTGATCTGCAAGGTGAGATTGTTTTTGATCAGGACACTGATGTGGAGGGTCCCATCGGTATTGCAGCGGCACTGACTCGAAACATCCAGGACCGTGAACAGCGCGTGATTGTCGTGGGAAGCGGGCATTTTCTTGCAAATACTTACCTGGGGAATGGCAGTAATCTGGATTTTGGCATCAATCTGGTCAATTGGCTGACAGGGGATGAAGAACTTATTGTGATTCAACCACGTGCAACGCTTGATAGCCATCTGGTATTAAGTGAATCTGAGCTTACTTTGATAGTGGTGGGTTTTCTTGTTCTATTGCCTTTATTGTTTCTGGGGAGTGGAATTGTTATTTGGTGGCATCGTAGAAGAAAAATATAAATGATGACTCATCACGCGCGGCTAAATCTCATTATGTTTGCCACAGTAGCCGGCTTGGTGGTGTTTCTTTATTTCAGGCCACAGTCTCAGGATATTCCGGAATACTCGATTTCATCCCGCTCAGTTGAAACGGTGCAGAATTTGCGGATCATTAGGCAGCAAAAAGAGATTGTGCTAGAACAATTGGATAATCGCTGGCGCATGATAGAACCGGTACAAGCCTATGCTGACGAGAAAAAGATCAGGGAAATTCTGGAAATTCTGACGGCTAGCAGTCATCACCGTTTTCCGTTGACAGATCTGGAACGTTTTGGCTTGGATCAACCTAATGTGCGGTTATATATCAATGACGAGTATTTCGGATTTGGCGGATTTGCACCGATTACCCATCAACAATATGTGGCGACAGGCGATGATGTTTATTTGATTTCACCGCGTTATGCGCTTACATTGCCCGTAAGCGCCAGTGACCTGATTAACCCAGGATTACTGGCATCCCATGAAATTCCGGTTAAATTCGAGATGAATCGTTTGATTGTTGAATTCAGAAATGGGAATTGGAACAGTAGGGTGCAAGATTCTGATAAAGCGCTTAACGGGGAAGCAATTGAACATTGGGTTCGGTTGTGGCAAACGGTTTTTGCGAAAGAGATAACCCTGAATCAAGAACTGGGTGCTGATTTTACTGAAACAGATCGTATCAAAATCAGTTTGCAAGATACGCAAGAAATTAACCTGAAAGTTCTGCAGAATGAATCTGAAATAGTATTGGTACGGGTTAATGAAGGTATCGGTTATCATTTTCCTGTTGATACGGGCAGACAACTAATTGATCCATATATGCTTACAATTAATCAGATATTGCCTGATAACTGATGCCAGAATTACCGGAAGTTGAGACAACCCGGCGTGGCATCGCGCCTCATCTGGTGAATCAATCCATTACAGAAGTAATCATTCGCAATCCTAGTCTGCGCTGGCCTATACCGGGTGATTTGCCCGGGATATTGACAGGTTTAAGTATTCAGGCAGTGACGCGGCGGGCCAAGTATCTTTTGCTGGATTGTGGAGCGGGCACCTTGATTTTCCATTTGGGTATGTCGGGAAGTTTACGCATACTGTCTGTAAAAATAATGCAATCTATAGAATCGCCGCAAAAACACGATCATTTTGATCTGATTTTAAGTGATCAAACTGTTCTAAGATTGAGAGATCCACGTCGCTTTGGTGCGGTGTTATGGCATACAGGGGATATTCTGCAACACCCGCTTTTGATGAATCTTGGCCCTGAGCCTTTGACGGTAGATTTCAATGCGCTGCAATTATTTGAGAAAACCAGAGGACGCCGCGCCACTATTAAAGAGACGTTAATGAATAGCCATATCGTTGTCGGTGTGGGTAATATTTATGCAAATGAAGCTTTGTTTCATGCAGGCATTAGCCCAAAAATAGCAGCCGGCAGAATAAGTGTTATGCGTTATGAAAGGTTGGTTCAAGCAATCAAGCAAACGTTGCAGCAGGCAATTGAGGCGGGTGGCAGCAGTTTGCGTGATTTCGTTAATAGTGATGGGAATCCCGGGTATTTTCAGCAACAATACTGGGTTTATGGACGTGCGGATCAACCCTGTAAAAAGTGTGATCGTGTGATTAAACAAATCAGACAAGGTCAACGTTCCAGTTTTTATTGTCCGGGTTGTCAGCGGTAACTGGTACTTAATAATGATGAGGTGAGAATGAATATTACATTCATTGGCGGCGGTAATATGGCTTCTGCTCTAATCAGCGGATTGTTGCAACAAGGCTATGAAGCCAGACAGCTTCGAGTGGTAGAGATTAATGCAGAAAATCGTGAAAAGATAAAGCATGCGTTTGGTGTTTCAGCTGTGGCAGATCTTGCGAGTGCGACTACCGGTAGTGATGTTATTTTGTTATCGGTGAAACCGCAGCAACTATGTGAATTGGCACAAGAACTTTCACCATTGCTGGATAATCAACTCGTTATATCTATTGCGGCCGGTATTCGCGCGACTGATATTATGCGTTGGCTAGGGGGTTATGCGCGAGTGGTGCGCGCAATGCCTAATACACCCTCTCTTGTGCGTTCCGGTGTTGCCGGTCTTTACGCTGCACCCGATGCCAGTGAACACGATAGAAAAAATGCCGAAGCAATTCTTTCGGCGGTAGGTTCCATACTTTGGGTAGATGAAGAAGAGATGCTGCACGCTGTAACGGCTATTTCTGGCAGTGGCCCTGCCTATATTTTTTATTTTATTGAATCGATGCAGCAGGCAGGGATAGAATTAGGTTTGACGCCAGTTCAGGCCAGACAGCTTAGTTTGCAGACATTTGTTGGTGCCAGCAAACTGGCCAGTGAGAGTGATGAGGATGCAGTTACATTGCGTGCTCGGGTGACTTCAAAAGGAGGCACAACTGAGCGGGCAATACAAGCTATGGAAAAAAATGATATTAAGTGTAAGATCATCGCTGCTATTCATGCTGCGAACAGACGATCACAAGAATTGAGTGATGAATTCAGCACAATATAAATTTTGTAGAACTGGTTAGCGATTTTTAATTATCGATTATAGTTTATTGGGAAATTCTTATGTCCAATCAGATCTTGATTTTTCTTCTTGATACCATCCTGGGATTACTTTCCTTGGCTCTGTTATTGCGCTTTTATTTTCAATTATTACGTGTTCCTTACTATAACTCGGTATCCCAGTTTCTTATCGCAGTGACTGATTTTATGGTGCGTCCAGCGCGCCGCTTTATTCCTGGCTGGGCGGGCATTGACCTATCTACGCTGATCTTGGCCTGGTTACTGGAATGTACTATTGTAACCAGTGTTTATATGGTACAGGGCTATGATTTTGGCGCTAATATTGGTACCGCATCAGGGGTTATGGGGCTGTTGGGCATCGTTGAGATCATTAAAATGACACTCTATATTGTGTTGGTAATGATTATCATGCAAGCCGTTTTGTCATGGATTAATCCACATAGTCCATTAGCGCCGTTATTGGATAGTTTTACCCGCCCATTCCTGGCAGTTTTTCGTAGACGTATTCCGCCGATAGCTAATGTTGATTTGTCTCCATTGTTTGTATTGATCATCGTTCAACTGTTACTCATGGTGGTAGCCGGAATACATATGGAAGTCACTGCAATGCTTCGCTCTGAATGAGATCGTATGGATTGGTATCGGTATGATGATGCAAATAATCTTATTTTAACTTTGCATATTCAGACGGGTGCAAGAAATACCGAAGCAGCAGGCTTGCACGGTGATGCGCTAAAAATAAAACTTGCGGCCGCACCGGTGGAAGGCAAGGCAAATGCAGAACTTTTAAAATTTCTTGCCAAGCATTTCGATGTGCCGCTTTGTCAAGTGATACTGAAGCAAGGGAGTAAATCCCGGCACAAAGTGATCTTGATTCAACAACCCGGCTATGGTCCGGATGTATTATTTAATGAGCTGCAAGGTTAATATTAATAAAAGATTTCTGGATTACATTCAATGGGACTGGTTTTCTATTGAATTCTACATCACAACCATAATATAGAAGAATGCGATGGAATTGATTTTGTGGCGGCATGCGGAAGCAGAAGAAGGTATTCCCGATGCGGAGCGTGAACTGACTGAGAAGGGGTTAGACCAGGCAAAACGCATGTCTGACTGGCTTAAATCAAAGTTGCCAGAGAATACACTGGTGATAGCCAGCCCGACTCGACGCACCCAACAGACAGCCATGGCGCTGAGCTCTGATTTTGTGACCAATAATGAAATAGGTCCTGGTGCCGGTGTGACCGGTATTCTCACAGTGGTTAAGTGGCCTAATGCGCAAGGCGCTGTTGTAATAGTCGGACATCAACCGACATTGGGTGAGGTTGTCAGCTATCTGATTCCGGTTATTCCTCCAGGCTTAAGTGTTAAGAAGGGTTCTGTATGGTGGATCAAGTATCGGAAAAAAGGGGATGTTATAGAACCGGTGCTCCACACTGTCATGTATCCTGAAATGCTATGAATCACCCTTGATTTAATTTCTGGGCATATATGTTTTAGGCGAGATGTCTCGATTAATCCTGTTTAATAAACCGTATGGTGTAATTTGCCAATTTACACCTGAAAGTGGCCATCAATCACTGAAAGATTTTATTTCATTGCCTGGTTTCTATCCGGCAGGCAGACTGGATGCTGATAGCGAAGGCTTGGTTTTGTTGACAGATGATGGAGAGCTGCAAAATAGGATTAGTAATCCAAAATTTAAGCTGCCTAAAACATATTGGGTTCAGGTTGAAGGTAAGCCTGATGAGATTGCATTAAATAAACTGCGCCGGGGAGTGACATTGAGGAACTATAAAACACAGCCTGCACAAGCATATTTGATGGATGAACCCTGTAATCTTTGGTTGCGATCGCCCCCCATTCGTTTTCGTAAGCATATCGCAACCACCTGGATGTCTTTGATCCTTAATGAGGGTAAAAACCGTCAGGTAAGGCGGATGACAGCAAGCGTATTATTTCCTACTTTACGACTAATTCGCTATGCGATCGGTAAATATACTGTGCAGGATATCGCTCCTGGAGAATGGCGTATGTTGAACAATTGATTATTGATAGATAATTGATGCAGATTAATATTTCCATTCTATAGAGTGTTAATATAGAATTATAATAATAAAATATTGTTTAAGAATGTGTGGTGAGCGGAAGATAATTTTAAAATTATGATGAGTTAATTGAATTTCGTAGCTAGAGGTTTGTCTATGATTTATTCGAGCAAGTGTGAGCTATAGCGGATTTTTAAAAGGATGGTAACTGTATGATTTCTGATTTACTTAATTTAATCTCAGGTGTAATTGATATGCCGTGGTGGGGATATGTTGTTGTTACCTTGGTTTTTACACATATTACAATAGCCGGTATTACAATCTATCTTCATCGTCATTCGGCTCATAGAGCACTGGAATTGCATGCGATACCTAGCCATTTCTTTCGTTTCTGGTTATGGCTGACTACCGGGATGGTTACGAAGCAATGGACAGCAGTTCACCGTAAGCATCACGCAAAATGTGAAACTATGGATGATCCGCATAGTCCGGTTGTTCTTGGTATTAAGAAGGTTTTAAGCGAAGGCTCGGAGCTTTATAGAGCAGAAGCAAAGAATCAGGAGACTTTGAAAAGATATGGATACGGTACCCCTGATGATTGGATAGAGCGTAATATTTATAGCAAGCATAGTGCAAAGGGTGTTGCATTAATGCTGATTATTAATGTTATCTTGTTTGGACCGATTGGCATTACCATGTGGGCGGTGCAAATGATGTGGGCGCCTATTTTTGCTGCAGGTATTATCAATGGGGTTGGTCACTATTGGGGTTATCGTAATTTTCAGGCGGAAGATGCCAGCACGAATATCGTGCCTTGGGGCATTTTGATCGGTGGGGAGGAATTGCATAACAATCACCATGCTTATGCAACATCAGCCCGGTTATCCAATAAATGGTATGAGTTTGATATTGGCTGGATGTATATTCGTATTCTGGAGATGATGGGTCTTGCAAAAGTAAAGAAAATTGCACCTAAGTTACGTATTGATAAGGAAAAGACCCAGTGCGATTCAGATACGCTGCAAGCTGTTATTTCTCATCGATATGAAGTGCTCGCTAAGTATACAAAATCACTAAAAGAAATTTTTGCAAAAGAAATGGTTCATTTAAAAGAAGCAACAGCACAATATGGTGTAGATAAACCTACTTTGAAGCGTTGGATCCTGGCTGACTCAAGAACTTTGCAGGAACATGAACGTGAGAAGCTAAATCAGGTATTAAGCAATGCCAAAACTTTAGATAAAGTTTACACCATGCGTGAAGAATTAGCGGAGATCTGGCAACGCTCTACCGCATCAACCGATGATCTGGTCAAGCAATTGGAAGATTGGTGTCGGCGTGCAGAGGAAAGCGGTATTGAGGTGCTGAAAGCATTTTCTCAGAGATTGCGGTGTTATGCATAATATCTGTTAGATAATAAAGATGCAGCCAATAAAAAACCCGCTGAAGCGGGTTTTTTATTGGGGCTAAAAAGAAAAACAATATTTTATTATTTGAGTTTTGTTTCTTTATACGGTACATGCTTTCGTGCAACGGGGTCGAATTTCATTAGTTCCATTTTCTCGGGCTTCGCACGTTTGTTTTTGGTGGTTGTATAGAAATGCCCTGTTCCAGCTGAAGATTCAAGTTTTACTTTTTCACGCATTGCGATAACTCCTTGACCTGCTTAATTGGTTTCTGGTTTCTTAAATGTTTTTGCCTTGTGAGCGCATTTTAGCCAATACGGCATCAATGCCATTTTTATCTATTGTGCGTAATGCAGCATTAGATAATCGTAAGTTAATCCAACGGCTTTCACTTTCAACCCAGAACTTGCGGTGCTGTAAGTTAGGTAGAAAGCGTCTCTTGGTTTTATTGTTTGCGTGAGAAACATTATGTCCTGACATTGGTTTTTTGCCGGTTACTTCACATACTCGTGCCACGATAACGCACTCCAGAATTCTTAAAAAAGAGATTATATCCTGATTTGGTGTATTTACTCAAATGAACTGCTCAAATTAAATTTTGTTCGGCAAATGACATGGTAGTACCGTTACCAATAATAAAGTGATCCAGTACTTTGACATCAATCATAGCCAACGCTTGTTTCAAAGATTGAGTCAGTATTTTGTCAGCGTGGCTAGGTTCTGCGATGCCTGAAGGGTGATTGTGTGCAAAAATTATAGCGGCTGCATTGTGATGCAGTGCGCGTTTAACTATTTCTCTTGGATAAACACTGGCTTGTGTTAGTGTGCCGCTAAATAACTCTTCAGTAGCGATAGTATGATTTTTTGCATCAAGAAAAATACCGATAAAAACCTCATGCTGTTTATTTGCCAGACTGAGCCGTAGAAAATCTCGAACCATTTCGGGGGAATTCATGGCATTTCCGTTTTTTAGTTCTTCGCCTAGCGCACGACGTGCCATTTCCAATACAGCTTGTAGTTGCGTATATTTTGCAATACCCATTCCAGGTAACCGGCAGAACCTATCTTGGTTGGCTGCGAATATATTGGTTAAACTGCCAAAATGCAGAAGTAATTCCCGTGCAAGATCGACAGCACTTTTTCCTGCTATACCGGTACGTAGAAATATGGCTAATAGCTCCGTATCTGAAAGAGTAGTGACGCCTTTATGTAATAGTTTTTCTCTCGGTCGTTCGGATACAGGCCAATCTGGAATAGCCATAAAATATATTGGGCAGCTTATGAGTTGGATAAAATTAAATAAGATGGATATGGATATGTCACAATTAACACGGAGTTGCTGTTTTTTTATATATTTGTTCAAATCGGCATTTTATATAGCAATCTTGAGTTGAATGAGTGATTTCTAGTATGTCATTTACTATTAATTTAATTAGATTATTGATTGTCAACGAGATTTTAATTCAATGAGTACTACTGTTATATTTACAAAGAAACGCTTATTAGTGGGCATAACAGGTGGTGTGGCAGCCTATAAGGCTGCGGAATTGGCGCGTCTTTTAACACAAGATGGTATTGATGTGCAGACAGTCATGACTCAATCGGCTTGCCATTTCGTTGGCCCGGTAACTTTCCAGTCGTTGACAGGTAATCCTGTCCATACCGATTTGTGGGAGACTAATGCCGCTAATAATATGGCGCATATTAATCTTTCTCGTAATGTGGATGCTATTCTAGTAGCGCCTGCCAGCGCAGATTTTATTGCAAGACTTGCCAATGGTAGGGCAGATGATTTGTTGGCGACATTATGCCTGGCGCGTGATTGCCCACTCATGATAGCCCCCGCCATGAATCGGCAAATGTGGGAGAATCCCGCGACACAACGTAATCTATCTTTATTGCGGCATGATGGTATAAAGATACTCGGCCCGGCAAGTGGTGAGCAAGCTTGTGGTGAAATAGGAATGGGTCGTATGTTGGAAGCTTGCGAACTGATAGAAGCTGTGCGCGCTGCTTTACAGACTGGCTGGCTGCAGGGCAAGAATGTTCTGGTGACAGCCGGGCCTACTTTTGAAGCGATTGATGCCGTACGTGGTATCACTAACAGCAGTTCCGGGAAGATGGGATATGCCATTGCTCTGGCTGCTATGGAAGCGGGCGCGAAGGTTACGCTTGTTTCGGGGCCTACTTGTTTGATGCCGCCAGCGGTAGATAAAGTTATTCGTGTGGTTAGTGCCAATGACATGTTGATCGCCGTGCAAGCAGAAATATCTCAGACTGATATTTTTATCAGTGTTGCTGCTGTTGCTGACTATCGTGTGGAAAAGATTAATCCACAAAAGATAAAAAAAACGGATGCAAGGTTGTCATTGGAGCTTATTCCAAATCCGGATATTCTGATGACGGTATCCAATTTACCCAGGCCGCCATTTTGTGTTGGTTTTGCAGCAGAAACAGAGGATCTTGAAAAGAATGCGGAAATCAAGCGCCGCAAGAAGAAATTACCATTGCTGGTCGCCAATTTAGCTCAGGATGCTATCGGTTCTGACGAGAGTGAGTTGATGCTACTGGATGACGCTGGTAAACATATACTTCCAAAAGCATCTAAAATTGCGCAGGCACGGCATTTGATAAAACATATCAGTTCATTATACAAACAATAAGAGAAGGTGCCGACCCTAAAAGCGTATGAAAAAAATTGATATCAAAATTCTTGATGAGCGTTTATATGAACAATTTCCTGTCTATGCAACACCAGGCTCAGCCGGTCTGGATTTGCGTGCTTGCATTGAGCGGCCTATCACTATCAATCCGGGTGAGACCAATCTCATTCCCACAGGGATAGCATTGCATCTTGCCGATACAGGATTGGCGGCACTGGTATTGCCACGTTCCGGACTGGGCCACAAGCACGGAATTGTATTGGGAAATTTGGTGGGTTTGATTGATTCTGATTATCAGGGGCAGATTTTTGTGTCTTGCTGGAATCGTGGTCAAACACCTTTTGATCTTAATCCATTGGAACGTATCGCACAGCTCGTTGTAGTTCCGGTTGTTCAGGTCGAATTCAATCGAGTGGATAGTTTTGATCAGAGTCATCGGGGTGAAGATGGTTTTGGCAGTACAGGCAAGCATTGATATATTTTTTGCAATAGCTTTTATTGCGCCTTAGAATCCGGCCGATCTGTCCTTGCTTCCCTGTTTTATCTGCTTTACCTGCTAGTGCAAGCGAGGGAACATTCCTTTTAGCCCACGCATCATTTTAGACATGCCGCCTTTGTTCATCATTTTCATCATCTTCCTGGCCTGCTCAAACTGAGCCAGCAGACGATTCACTTCTTGTACAGAAACGCCTGCTCCTGCGGCAATCCGACGTTTACGTGAAGCTTTAAGAATTTCAGGTTTGGCACGTTCCTGTCGCGTCATGGAATTAATAATGCCTTCCGTTCGACTAATAACTTTATCATCCACTTTTACATTTTGTGCCGCCTGGCTTAACTGGGCAGGTAGTTTATCCATTAAGGCATTCATACCCCCCATATTTCTCATTTGCTGGAATTGTGCCTTGAAATCATCCAGGTCAAATCCCTTACCTGATTTCATTTTTTTCATCAGCTTCTCAGCTTCTTGCTGATCAGCAGTACGATGTGCTTCCTCAATCAACCCGAGCACGTCACCCATGCCCAAGATACGCGATGCCATCCGATCAGGATGAAATGCTTCAAGTCCGGTTAATTTCTCAGCGATACCCGTAAATTTGATGGGTTTGCCCGTAATATGCTTAACCGATAGTGCGGCGCCGCCGCGCGCATCACCATCCAATTTGGTGAGAATGACGCCCGTTAAGGGTAATGCGTCTGAAAATGCTTTGGCGGTATTAACAGCATCCTGTCCTTGCATCGCATCAACAACAAACAAGGTTTCAATCGGTTTTAATAGTGTCTCGAGTTCGCTGATTTCTTGCATCATGGCTTCATCAATACCTAACCGGCCGGCAGTATCAACGATCATCACATCATGATGATGTTTGCGCGCATAATCCAATGCAGCCATACCAATTTCGCCCGGTTTTTGCCCGTCCTTGACGGGAAAGAAATCAGCTCCTGTTTGACTGGCCAACAGTTCTAACTGATGAATAGCAGCGGGACGATAGATGTCGCATGAAACTAATAATACTTTCTTTTTCTTTTGCTCCATTAACCATTTGGCCAGTTTGCCGCTGCTGGTAGTTTTACCTGCACCTTGCAATCCAGCCATGAGAATAACGGCAGGTGGCACTGTAGAAAGATTAAGATCAGCTTTCTCTCCACCCATAATGGCAATGAGTTCCTGATGAACTACTCCGACTAAAGCCTGGCCAGGTGTGAGGCTCCCCATAACTTCATGGCCAATCGCCTTTTCTTTGACGCATGCAATGAAATCTTTGACTGTCGGCAAAGCGACATCAGCTTCCAGCAATGCCAGACGAACCTCACGCAATGCTTGCTGAATATTGCTTTCGGTGAGTCTCGCTTCACCCCGTAACGTTTTAACGACACCGGCAAGTCGACCCGTAAGATTGTCAAACATACTCAAAACCTCATAAAAATAAATAGCTGTAGAACAATGCGATAATTCAAATTTTATTAAATATCCCGGTTAGCTCTTTGAATTTGTCAAAGTGACATGTAGACTAAACAGCTATTTCTGCTTCTTAAAATTCGCACTATCGATGACCAGCATTTTAACTTATCTCGCAGCCTTTTTGCTTTATATACTGATCGGTTGGTATTTCTGGCGAAATACTTGGAGTCAATCATCACCACCGGATACTGGTGATCGTGTGCTGGTTACTGTTATCTGGGCGCATTATGCCATGCTTGCTCCTTTGGTATTGCATGCCATAACACTTTATCAATCAATGTTTGTCGGTATGGGACTCAGTTTTGGTGTAGGTAACGCGATTTCATCCATTGTCTGGTTGACAGCATTTATTTACTGGTTTTCAGGTTTTTTCAATCGCTTGCGAGGATTGCAAACCCTGGTTGCGCCAATAGCGGCGGCGGCGGCAATCGCAACTTTATTACCGCTGGTTTTCCCGTCCCTGCGTCCTCTTGAAAACACTGATTTGCCAGCATTCAAAGCGCATTTGCTGGTTGCCATGATGGCCTATAGCTTGTTAACGATAGCGGCGTTACATGCCTTATTGATGACCGTGGTAGAACGGCATTTGCACCGTCCCGCGACCCATTCGATACTGACGAATTTACCGCCTCTTTTGGCGATGGAAAAGCTATTATTCCATATTATCTGGGCTGGATTTATTTTACTGACCCTGACGCTCTTAAGTGGCGTAGTGTTTTCAAAGGAAGTATTCGGCCAGCCGCTTACATTTTCACACAAAACGCTGTTTGGCTTTATCTCCTGGGGAGTATTTGCAGCCTTACTGATCGGTAGACAACTCTATGGCTGGCGGGGGCGTATAGCCATTCGCTGGACCTTGGCAGGATTTATCATATTATTGTTGGCCTATATTGGCAGTAAGTTTGTTTTGGAGATCATATTGAATCGTTAACAATTGATGGGAAATATTTTTGTTAATAAAGGATACTGCTAATTTTTCTGTAATCTTGGTATGGGGATCAGACAGCATGGAGAGCGACAGGTTGTCTGTCAGGATAATTGCTGAGTTGATATCCCTGCCATAATCTATTGGCAATAAATGTAGCAATCGCATTGGCGTGCTGCTCAAGTCCCGGATTGCCTAATTCAAAAGTTGTTTGGTGAAAAAGGTGCAGCCAACGTTCAAATAATTCCGCTGTAAGTTCAGGTAAAACAATATGCTTAGGCATTGGGGCGCCACGGAACCGGCTGGTTCCGCGCAACTGGGCAGACCAGAAATTAGTCATCTGCACAAAGTGGGCATCCCAGTCAATCACATGTGCTTCAAAAATGGGACCCAGTGAAGGGTCTTTTCTGGCTTTTGCATAGAAGGTATGAACAAGTTGCGCTATTTCTTCTTCAGTATATAAACTTGGGTCTGGTGTTGTGAATGGCGGTTGACTCATCATGTTGTTAAGGAGGCTCCTGGAAAATTGGTACGAATTAAAAGAAGATCTGTAATGATCGATAAAGGGACTAAACTATATATATATATTATAAATAAGTCCGCAGCGTGTTTTTCGATTAGACGGACAAGTTTATCTTTCGATGTTCGGATTGTCCAATTCTGAATTAAATTGAATTATTCCATATCGATAATCGTGAGGGCTGTCTGGCTTGGGGATATCAATTAACATGAAAAATTTATCGGGAAAGGCATTGCTGGTTGATCCGGCACTGACTAAATCAACAGCATTCACGCGAGAAGAACGCGAACAATATGGTCTGCGCGGATTACTTCCCTATGATATTGCGAATATAACCAAACAAAAAGAACGTGTTCTGGGCAGCATGCGGTGCAAAAGCAGTGCCATTGAAAAATATATCTTTCTAAATGCCTTGCTGGAACGCAATCAACGGCTTTTTTATCGAACAATGATTGATCATATTGATGAAATTATGCCGTTGGTCTACACCCCGACCGTGGGTGAAGCCTGTAAAGAATTTGCTCATATTTTCAGGAATCCACAAGGATTTTATATTACACCTGAAGATCGTGGAGATATTGCAACCATTTTGGGGAATTGGCCTGAACAAGATATTCGGGTAATTGTGGTTACGGACGGGGAGCGTATTCTGGGTTTAGGGGATCTGGGTGCCAATGGGATGGGGATTCCAATAGGCAAAATTGCTTTGTATGTGGCCTGTGCTGGGATTAATCCTGCGCAATGCATACCCATCATGCTGGATGTGGGTACTAATAATGTACCTTTGCGCGAAGATCCGCTTTATCTGGGCTATCCCTATCCGCGGATCAGCGGTGAGGAATACCGCTCATTCATTGATGAATTCGTCCGGGCCGTTCAATTCCGCTTTCCGAAGGCATTGATTCAGTTTGAGGATTTCCTGACACCGCATGCGTTTGAATTTTTAGATCGCTATGGCAAGCAGGCTCGGTGTTTTAACGATGACATACAAGGCACCGCCGCCGTTACACTGGCAGGTATTTATACTTCATGCCGCATTACGCGGAAGAAATTTTCTGATTTGAACATCATGTTTCTGGGCACTGGTTCTGCAGCGGGCGGTATTGCGGAATTGATGGTGGATGCATTCTGTGCAGTTGGATTAAGTCAGAGACAAGCCCAAGAACGGTTGTGGTTTATCGACAGAAAGGGTCTGGTGACGTCGAGCAATGAAAATATTAAACCGCGCATCAAGCCGTATGCTCATGAACATGCCACTTGTAGTTTTGTGGATGCCATCGGCGACATCAAACCTGATGTACTAATCGGTGCTACCGGTGTGGCAGGTACGTTTAATGAGGCTATTGTGCGTAAGATAGCTGCGGTGAACGAGCGCCCGGTTATTATCGCATTATCGAATCCAACTTCACATACGGAATGTACGGCTGAGCAGGCTTATCAATGGAGTGACGGGCGGGTGATTTTTGCCAGTGGCAGTCCTTTTGATGCCGTGCAGTATAGAGATAAGCTATTTAAACCTGCACAGGGCAATAATGCCTATATTTTTCCCGGCATAGGTCTTGGTATTCTGGCCAGTTCCGCGCGTCTTATCACACAAAGTATGTTTTTAGCGGCAGCGGGAGTATTAGCAAACACCGTTACAGATCAAGAAATTGAGACCGGGGCGATTTACCCTGCGCTCACACGAGTGCGTGAAGTATCACGTGCCATCGCAGTAGCCGTTTGCCGGGTGGCAATCCGTGAAGGACTGGCAGACGCTGACCTGCCAGAAGAGCTGGATGGCTATGTCAAGGCGCTCATGTATGAACCCAATTACTAGATTATGAATTACTGACAGACAAAGCGGATTTAATTTATTTAAATAAATTGATGACCCCATCCAAGCCCATATAATTGATCGAATAGGTTGCCTGTTGTCTTACAATGGGTTTGGCATGATAAGCAATACTGATCCCGGCTTCGGCCATCATGTCCAGATCATTGGCGCCATCTCCAATAGCGATAATCTGTTCACGTTTAAGACCCAGTTCATCACAAACTTGCTTTAACACTTCAGCTTTTCCTTGCCGGCCAATGATTTTTCCGGCCACCTTTCCAGTCAGTCTGTTATTTTCAATTTCCAGCGTATTGGCAGCTGCATAATCGAATCCCAGCTTTGTTTTAATTCGATCCGTAAAAAATGTAAAGCCTCCTGAAATAACCATGGTTTTTAGGCCGGCTATTTTCGCCTGCTGCAACATTTTTTCTGCACCGGGATTGAGTCTGACACGTTCATCATAGACTTTTTGTAACGCATCTTGATGCAGGTCTTGCAATAATGAGGTGCGACGTGTGAGGCTTTCTTCAAAGCTTATTTCGCCTTGCATGGTTTGAAGCGTAATGGCGGCAACTTGTGGTTTTATATGGTGCATATCGGCAATCTCATCAATCGATTCAATAGCCAGTAGTGTCGAATCCATATCCATTGCAATCAATTTAAAATCCGATAATTCCAGATTGGAGTTTACAAAAGCAAAATCCAATGCTGCTTCAGCACAATACTCAGCGATTTCGTTTGAATGAGTAGCATGGGTCAATCGAAAGGCCTGGCCGGTGATCCGTTCAATGGCATCTGCTCGGGAGAGTTTTGCGAGAGCTCGTAAATCACTGTTATTAACTTCCAGTCCCTGGATGATTAACTTCATAAGTTAAATGATATTTTGCGTGTGTGATAAGTGATAACTCTGGATGATTAGAAGATTCATAAAGAATCCCACTCTATAATTTGATTACGTCCCGCATTTTTAGCCGCGTATAGAGCGGTGTCAGCGGCTTTAAGCAATTCCAGCGGTTCAAGAAAATGTGTTGCGCCTCCATTATATGAGGCAACACCAATTGAAGCAGTAATACGGATGGTGCGATGATCGTCAAATTGATAGGCAATTTCTGTGATCGCGTCTTTTAAACGGGAAATGAGATTTCTTGAAGCGGCAAGTGTGGTGCCTGGCAGGATCAAAGCAAATTCCTCACCGCCATAGCGGCTCAGCGTGTCATCTTGACGAATTTGCTCGAAAATTGTTTTTACAACTGTGGCGAGTAGTGAGTCTCCCGCGATATGTCCATAGATGTCATTCACATTTTTAAAATGATCAAGATCAATCATGGCAACGGTTAAGGGTAAATTGTATTCTCTTGACAAGTAAAATTCACGCCGGAGCGTCTCATCAAAATAGGTTCTATTATGGGCACCCGTTAATCCATCGTGCTGTGATTTCTCCTCCAACTCTTTCATCCTGGCCAGGCTATGTATCATCAGCAATTCTCTGGCTTCCGTCAGAATTTCAGCCGTTTCAGACGGGTGATGAATGCTTGTTTCGAATAGATCTTCAACAGATTTTAATTCAACTTCCATGATCTTAATCACCACTATAAGTGCAGTATTGTCAAGCTCAAGCCAATCATGTGCTGCTTTTGTTAGGGTTGTCATTTTTCCGGCTTCATGAGGATGCAGAAAATAATCGGCTAAATACCGGGATACAGCGACACAGGCTTGCAAGGTTGGCCCTAACTCTTTAGGTTCTGGTTGGCTGTGACTGCTGATACAGGACAAGGCAATATAATCAGGGATATGCCATTTTTTCAGAAGCGCATAACCCAGTTCATCATGTCCGGTGCCCAATTGTTCCTGTTCGGTTTTAAGCAATGCATCGTGATCAGAGGTGGATGAGAAGATTTTGTTATATTCTTCGGGCATGATGAGCCAATAGGCGAGAATGCCAATTTCTTGTATCAATCCGGCCAGAAACAGGTCATCCAGAAAACTGAGTTCGAGTTTTTCCCCCAGTGCGCGGCAAGCAAGTGCAGATGTGATAGATCGGCGCCAAAAAATGTCGCTATCAAAAGTAGTTGCGGCATTTGGCAGAGGGTTTTTCATTAACGAGTTGGTTAATGAGAAGGATAGCGCAACGATAATGACTGTATGTGTGCCAAGAATGCTCACAGCCTGCCGGATATTGGTCGCAATCCGGCGGGATTTGTATAGGGGCGAATTGGCCGTTCTAAGCAGCTTCGCAGAAAGCACTGGATCCAGTGAAATATATTGACAGACTGTTCCTATATCTGCATCAGGGTCGTTGGCCAGTTCGATTATCTTGATAGCAACTGCGGGCAGAGTGGGTAGTGTGGTGCAATAATTTAACTTTTTTTTCAATGCATCATTAATCACTTTTACTCTTATTATCAGATAGTGCTTATATGGTATGGACGATTCAAAGCCCGCTTATTGATTATTATAGTATACGAGTAATTTGTTTGCTATCAGTAATAAGAAACATCTGCAGTTAATTGTGAGAATTGTCTGTCAATTACATTATTTTGGGTGAGTATTTATTGCTTTCAATCAAGCTGGTGTTATGCTACTCAACTTCAGTTAAAGTGTAGTCTTTAAGTGTTCAGCGATCAATCGCTCATACTTTGGGTATGGCATGTTGAGTGCATTGTTTAACGTTGTATGGAAGTAACCGAGATTTCGCTAGAGTGGTTCCGGTTTTACGCACTGCGGGATTATGCCAGCGCGATGCCAGTCTTTTTTTGAGCCTGGTTTTTTTAGCATGTTTAACGTATTAACCAATTCTAACATAACGAACTTTACTACCGAGCTACCGTGCTTGTCAAGCATCCTAGTATAAATTTTTTATTAATTTAGGTTTATATTGATTATATATATGATTATTAATATAAATAATATAACAAGGGCGCGTCACCAAATGCCCGAATTAAATGCCCAGGTTAAGTGTCATGAAGCCGGGTGATGATATTTGGTTCCCAGCAACACATTTGGCTTTATTGGGCGGGGCTAGAGTTATTGATTTTCCAAGGCATGATAAGAGCGCTAGAGAAAAAGCTAGGAAGCTGGGGTGGAAGTCCCGGGAGATGCAGTGCAAAGGTGGAAAGAAAGGCTATAGGTCTGAGTTTCAGCCTCCAGAAGATATTCTGGAAGTTATTCTCACATTCCTAAATAAAAATCCGGATTTCTTCAAAGAAGGCAAAAAGGGTAATAAGGATAAGCCATCTTCAAAACCTTATCCCGTCAGAAAAGTAACAGCCTTGACGCTTAAAAGCCCAGAGCCTGCTCATACCTTTGCTGTAATCGACTCTGAAACAATGATATATGTGATGGTTTCGGTGGATTCTCTACTGGCAAAAAAGGGGGAAAACATAGACCCTATAAAGAAAGCAGAATTGATACTACTGATTTATGACTACTGCAAAGGCACAGGGAAGTGCGACGAGGAAGTTATTAATAGGTTTTTAAAATTGGCGGATTGAATTTGTCCTAAAAACTTTTTATTTAAGTGCCCAAATAAAGCGCAAAAATTGATATTTTTACCAAATAATATTTTTAGTGGATATTTCCACTAATCCATTATTTACGTGCTTTTCTCGCTTTTTTCTTCCTTTCATCTAGGAGTCTGCCGGACTTAAGACTGATCTACTGCACAAATGGGAGAAGCAGTACATATTCTTCATTGCATAGAATGACTATACACCTCAAAATCCGGACAATCTGCTCTCGCTTCCCCACTTTGCTCGCTACGATCACTTAAGTCCGTCAGGCTCCTAGTGTCAAACAAGACACCCCCTTACATAAAGCTATTTTGATTTAAAGCGAAGAAGCGATAAGATGACCCATTGCATGGATCGATTACATAATCATTGTTTGAAAGAAAATTCTTGATAAAGGAGTTAAAAGTGGATTTTGGAATAAAAGTGGGAACCCCGGAAAAACAACGTGGTGCCTGTGCGGTGGTCGGTATTTTTGAATCAAGGAAGCTGACGGAATCAGCAAAAATCCTGGACAAAGTAACCCAAGGGTATATTAAAAATATATTGGCTCTGGGGGACATGGAGGGAAAGGCCAATACCTCGCTGTTATTGCATAATGTACCGGATACGCTGTTTAAACGGATTCTGTTGATTGGATTGGGCAAGGAACAGGAATTTAAGGAAAAAACATTCCTGGCCGCGATCAATACTGCGTTGAGCACATTACAAAAGACAGCAGTTACCGATGCAACGCTCTTTTTATCCGACTTTCCTCTTAAAGAGCGAACCAGTGAATGGAAAGTTTCTCAAATCGTGATGGTAGCAACAAACAGTACTTACCGGTTTGATCAGCTCAAAAGCAAGCCGGAAAGTGAACAAAGCAATTTACGGAAACTGGTATTGTGCATCGGCAGCCGTACTGAATTGGTCACATGTGAAGAAGCCATGCGGCAAGGGCAGGCGATTGCCCATGGCATGAGTCTGGCAAAAGATCTGGGTAATCTGGCGCCTAATATCTGTACGCCCACTTATCTTGCCAAGCAGGCTAAAGATATGGCCAAGTCCCATAAGCTGAAGGTTTCTATCTTAGAGCAGAAAGATATGGAGAAACTGGGTATGGGATCCTTCCTGGCCGTAGCGCGAGGCAGTGAGCAACCGGCCAAGTTGATTGTGCTGGAATACCAAGGGTTAGGAAAAAAAGAAAATCCGGTTGTTTTGGTGGGAAAAGGGGTAACCTTTGATACCGGCGGTATTTCTCTCAAACCTTCTGCTGATATGGATGAGATGAAATATGATATGAGCGGGGCTGCCAGTGTGCTGGGGACGCTGCATGCGATTGCCGAGATGAAGCTGCCTATCAATGTCGTAGGCATCATTCCTGCGACTGAGAATATGCCCAGCGGCAGGGCGACCAAACCGGGAGATGTGGTAACCAGCATGTCGGGTCAAACGATCGAGATTCTGAATACCGATGCAGAAGGGCGCCTGATTCTGTGTGATGCATTAACTTACGCAGAACGCTATCACCCAAAAGTAGTGATTGATATTGCCACATTGACGGGTGCTTGTGTGATCGCGCTTGGGAATTTTACTACCGGACTCATCAGTAACGATGACCCATTGGCGCAAGAGTTATTGTCTGCCGGCGAACAAACCGGTGATCGTGCCTGGCAATTACCCTTGTGGGATGAGTATCAGGATCTACTGAAAAGTAACTTTGCGGATATCGCCAATATCGGTGGGCGGGCTGCAGGAACCATCACGGCAGCTTGCTTTCTCTCACGTTTTACCCAGAAATACCGCTGGGCACATCTGGATATCGCGGGTACCGCATGGAAGTCGGGTAAGGAAAAAGGTTCAACCGGCCGGCCTGTACCGCTATTAACGCAATTCTTGATTACACAGGCCAAGGCGGCAAGCAAGGAAACAGACGCATAATCTCATACTGGCTGATTAATTCATAAACCTGCGATGGAAATCAGTTCATGCCGCTGGTTCAGGATTAATCAGCAATGCCACAGCCATGCAAATTAACGGTCGTGAGTGAACACATTAATTATTTGATGACTCAAATTTATTTCTATTCGGGATCAAACGATAAGTTAAAAACGGCTTGTCGGCTTTGCGCCAAAGCGGTACAGCAAGGGATGAGAGTCATGATTTATACACCTGATGCGACGTTAATTGAACAGTTGGATGAGTTACTTTGGACTTTTTCTCCCACCAGTTTTATTCCCCATTGCCGCATTCATGAGGACGATCAGTTGGTCCATGCAACGCCGGTTATTTTGAGCGAGCAAATACAGCCTGAGGCACATTTTGATGTGCTGCTGAATTTACATCATCAATGTCCGCCTTTATCCGGCCAGTTCAAGAGACTCATCGAGATTGCAGGGGTTTCTCATGAAGACAAGCTGGCTGCCCGTGAACGCTATCGCTTCTATAAGGATGCAGGCTATGCGATACAGCATTACAATCTGGATGACTGAATGGGATCAGCGTAATCACTGATTTTCTTTATGATGGATGAGTATAAATCTTCAAAAGATCCCGATGATGCCGAGATACTGGAAAAATTCCGTAGCTTATTGAATAAATACCAGAATCAGGGCATGACCATCAGCGCTGCAGATCATATCGTGGCGGCTAATCTAACGGCTGCTGATGCGGTAGCACAGGAAATAGAATCGGATAAAATTCCCGTCTTAACTGAAATTGTGATACTCCGCCCATCAGTGATACAGCCGCAGCCAATGCGTTCAACACCCATGCAGCAAATACTGGATGCCGCATTGGAGGATGCGAATATAGCGATGGGTGCCAACGATAGAAAAGCTTTAGCAAATGCGCTGGAGACTCGTTTGGTTGACCAGCTTAAATAGCTGCATCATGGATTCTATAGCCTTTATGTTCTTGCATCAGGCAGATATATAGCTAATTGATAAAGGCGATAGCGTAGTAGTATTTACTTCTTGCAATACGCACCGATGGCCATCCGCTATAATGGCGGTCCGTTTGCACTATTCATACAACTTAAATTCCATGGAACTCGAAAAAAGCTTTGACCCTAAAGGCATTGAAGATCGCTGGTATTCAATCTGGGAGTCGGCAGGTTATTTCAAACCTGCAGCGTCTGAAGACAAACCGGCTTACTGCATTATGTTGCCGCCTCCCAATGTTACCGGTACGTTGCATATGGGACATGCCTTCCAACATACCTTGATGGATGCATTGACCCGTTATCACCGCATGTTGGGAGATAACACACTATGGCAACCGGGTACGGATCATGCAGGCATTGCCACGCAGATTGTGGTTGAACGCCAGTTGGATCAGCAGAATCTTGATCGCCGTGACATGGGGCGCGAAGCATTCCTGGAACGGGTGTGGCAATGGAAGGAAGAATCCGGTTCGACGATCACCCGGCAAATGCGGCGCCTGGGCGCTTCCTGTGACTGGACGCGTGAACGTTTTACCATGGATGCCGCATTATCGCGTGCCGTGACTGAGGTTTTTGTGCACCTTTATCGTGAAGGATTGATCTATCGCGGCAAGCGGCTGGTGAATTGGGATCCGGTTTTGCAAACAGCGGTTTCCGATCTGGAAGTGGTGTCCACTGAAGAAAATGGCTTTTTGTGGCATATCCGTTATCCGCTGGAACAAGCCGATGGCACCCAAACAGATCAAGCAGAAGCACTGATTGTCGCCACCACCCGTCCTGAAACCATGCTGGGGGATGCGGCCGTTGCGGTGCATCCCGAAGATCCGCGCTACCAACACCTGATCGGACGTCATGTACGGCTGCCGCTGTGCGAGCGGACGATCCCCATTATTGCGGATACTTATGTCGATCTGGAATTTGGCACCGGTTGTGTAAAAATCACACCGGCGCATGACTTTAATGATTACCAGGTAGGTCAGCGTCATCATCTGGTTCCCATCAATATTTTCACCCTGGATGGAAAAATCAATGATCTGGCGCCGGCTGAGTATCAAGGTCTGGATCGCTTTGATGCCAGAAAAAGAATTGTCGCTGACCTGGAAGCGCAAGGTTTTCTGGTTGAGACCAAGCCGCATAAGCTGATGGCGCCGCGCGGGGATCGTACCCATACGATTATTGAACCCATGCTGACGGATCAATGGTATGTGGCAATGGAAGGCATGGCCAGGCGCGGATTGGAGGTGGTCGCCCATGGCGAGGTTAAATTTACGCCCGATAACTGGAGCCATGTTTACAATCAATGGCTGGAAAATATTCAGGATTGGTGTATTTCGCGCCAATTATGGTGGGGGCATCGCATTCCGGCCTGGTATGACGAAGATGGCAACATTACTGTTGCCTATAGCCTGGAAGAAGCGCAGAAACTGGCGGGTAAAATTGATCTCAGGCAGGATGACGATGTACTGGATACCTGGTTTTCGTCGGCACTGTGGCCATTCTCAACATTGGGCTGGCCGGATGAAACGCCGGAACTGAAAACATTCCTGCCGACTTCGGTGCTGATCACCGGTTTTGACATTATTTTCTTCTGGGTAGCGCGAATGGTCATGATGTCGCTGCATTTCACGGGTAAAGTGCCCTTTAAGGAAGTGTATATTACCGGCCTGATCCGCGATGCTGAAGGTCAGAAGATGAGCAAATCCAAAGGCAATGTACTGGACCCGCTGGATTTGATCGACGGCATTGCATTGCCTGATTTGATTGCAAAGCGCACCACAGGTCTGATGAACCCAAAGCAAGCTGAATCGATCGAAAAAAATACCCGCAAATATTTCCCCGAAGGTATTCCGGCTTTCGGAACCGATGCCTTGCGCTTTACTTTCGCCAGCTTGGCATCACATGGCCGGGACATCAAATTTGATATGCAGCGTTGTGAAGGTTACAGAAACTTTTGTAACAAGCTATGGAATGCAACCCGCTATGTATTGATGAATTGCGAAGGGAAAGATACCGGATTGGATGATGCGCTGCCATTAACTTACTCCGATGCGGATCAATGGATCATCAGCCGTTTGCAGCAAGCGGAGCTTGCGATTGAACAGGCATT
>ERZ1292630.944-Hain-H41-02um-R3-944-length-29343-cov-7_pt1 | contig 29343 bp, 10 predicted proteins | sample MGYA00564408_ERZ1292630 | MGnify/ENA primary metagenome ERZ1292630 (study PRJEB36523, sample SAMEA6512641) | groundwater metagenome | collected 2019-01-08 | study: AquaDiva: Metagenomics assemblies of 32 groundwater samples
CAATGTGCTCATCTATTGCAAGCGCGATGCGAAGGCCGAGCCGTCGATGGACCTGCCCGGACCAAAGGAGACATCAGGAGTGGCGGAAGGCGAACGGCGCCGTCTTGTTGAGAGCAGTCGGCCTTGGGTTGCCGTGGTCACGGACCTCGCATTCAGCGGAGTGGTGAACGGCGTATCTCGTGGGTTCACCAGGCTGTACGCCGCCCCTGAAGTTCTTCGTGGCCACTACCAAGGCACGACGCAGCGTGATGTTTTCGCCGTCGCGTGCTTCGTTTTGGACATGTTCTCGGCCGTCCCTTGTGCCGCCGCGGGTCGCCTCCGGGATTGCTGGCCCACGTCCATCGCCTTTGATCCACAGGTGATTGCCCACATTGGACCATGCTTTTACACGGACCCAGCGAGGCGGCCGACACTTGAGGTCGCGTACCTCCACAAACTGGAAGGCATTTTCGGCTCGCTACTCGACCCGCGGCCGCAGAACACAGCCGCTTCGCCAGAACTGTTATCCGTCGACGAGATTCGGCGAAACAATGATACGTTTCTTGACCTTACCGTACGGCGGCAACCCATTGATGAGGGAACGGCGGCAGCATATTTCGAGGAGTTGGCCGCCGCTCTGGGCGGCCCTCCAGAGTCGTTTGATTGGTGGGACAAGTACGTTCATCACCTGTCGGCAAAGCTGAACTCCGCGGGAAGCTCTCGTCAAGATGCGTCGTAAAACGGGCGAATCCGGAAGGGGGGATGAGCAAAAATGGGTCAAAAAGGAAAGAAAACTGTTTGTTGGTAGGTGCCTCTTCCTCAACCACCACCACCTCCTCGGGTTTGGCTGTCTGCAACTACGCGCCCAACGACACGCCAACACACCCTTTTTCAGGTCTCACCTTGCGAAAAGAAACCGCGCACGCGGCAGCACAAAGCGCAGCGCTACTGCCGGGACCCTTTTTTTTGTGCAATCCTACAACCGCCAATCGAATTAACGCAGTGCATCTGGGCCATATTCCCAAATTTCTATCTTCTCCCTCGTCAATCGCGTTTTCGCTTCCTTCCGTCTCTCGTACATTTCGAAAATGTTGTCCCACTTCCTGTTCTTTAAACTCTTAACCGATGACCGACGCCGAGCGACACCTCATCGAGCTGTTCGACACGGCGGCGGATGAGCTCACCGGCGACAGGAACTTCCGCACGCGGCTCCCCATCGTCGTCTCGGGAAACGTCCGCTTCAGGACGGGCACGACGGACACTCTTACTGTCTACTATTTCGTCCGTTTTCCTGGCAAACTGCTCCAAGTCGCGAGGGGTGCCGACTCAGTCGTTCGATCCCAATTCGACGGTGAATGAAGATGACCAGGGGAGGGATCCCGCCGAGAAGCGAACGACGCTGGACGCGGGCCGGGTCCCACTGGTCCGGAGGGGCTGCCCCTCGCTCCGTAGCCCCCATCACCGTGCTCAGCACCCTGTGGAGGGGCACCGTGACTCTGAAAGATCCCGCCGGCCGTGCCGTTCCGCTGAGCGCAGACACGGCTGGTATCGCCACGCAAGTGCTGGACGTGAAGGATCGCACGCTGGACGCATCACGGCCAGGTGACAAACTCGGCGGCCCGCAGTATTGGCCCCTGCAGGTCGCCACCACAACACTCCCAGCGCCGGTGGTCCTCTCCGCGAACGTCACGCAGCGCTTGTTCGTGGGCCTGGCATTCATTCAAGCTCGCATTCTATTCCTCCTGAGCGGCAACAGTTTGAACATTGACGTCACAAGCGATAGCAGCAACGTGAATTGTTGGCTGACCGCGAACTCCGCCGAGTTAGCATCGGCAATCGAGGAACGTGGTCTGCTCCAAGGCTTTGGCGTGTCGGATGTGGTCCCTGGCGCCCGATATCAGATCGTAAAAACGTCCCGAGTGGTTTCGACGGACGAAGGCGTCGTCACGCTGACAAGCAACAGCTTCAAAGTCAAGCGCGTCGACATTACCGTTGGCACCAGCCGGTTTTTACTCCCTGCTCGTCCCGCGCTGCTGTTGACCGTCTTCGGCACCGGCAGCATAGGATTCGAGGTCGCGATTGACAGGAGTCCAGACATCAGTGGCGTCATCCGTCTGCCGGCGAACGGTTTCGTCATCGAGGTGGGTCTCGGCGCCGTGAACGCGGATGGGACGTTGCGTTGGGATGGAGTGTACGTCGGAGGGGCTGACCATTCCGTGGCTCGCAGGGGGGAAAGTGGACCGCGCGCTGCGCGCCAAAATCCAAGGTGCTTCAGACTTCATAAACGGCGTAAATTTGAACCGCTTGCTGCGGCACTTGGCCGGCGATAACTACCGCTTTCGTGGCGTTTCCTTCGGTTCGGACTCCACAGCGGGAGGGCCGGGCCTATCGTTTGAGTACTACGGAGCTGCCCAGCGCGCGCACGACTGGTTATGTCCCCATCATGGGCTTTCCCTGGTTGAGAACGGCGCTCGACAACTGAAAGTCAGCCGCCCAGTGGCAGACACTTGGCTTGCACCGAACACGACGCAGAAAATCGACCACATCTTTATCGTGATGATGGAGAACCGCAGCTTCGATCACGTCCTGGGCTACCGCGCCAGTCGTCGACGGGTTGACGCCAGCCGTGGCTTATTTCGGAGAACCGCCGCGCAGTGGGCCTTGCAGATTGCAGAGGATGAGCTCTGGAGGAGTGGTCCCGCCGTAGCGGCGAGCGCCGCTATGGACGTCGGATCGTGGGAGAAGCTTGAAGTTGCCGTGGCCGCCGTCGTTAAGCTGCTTGTCGTTTCCACGGTCAGCCCAAGGTCAACGGTGCGCCATTTAGTGCCGCTCTGATGTTGACGTCGAGACTGCAAGAGGTTTTCGAACGCGAGGCCAGAGTTGTCGGCCTTTCCTCATCGGAGCATCACGTTTCGCAAATTACCGTCGCTGCTCTTCGCGGCAAAGTTGAGTCCCTCGATTCTTGCGCGACGCTTTTTCTTTTGCAGCATGAATACTTTGACGTCGGATGGGTTGCTCCCGCCCGCGACGCCGCACTCCGAGAGATCCTACGAGGCTTGCTGGCCGCGCGAGATGGCGTTGCCCACACGTTGACGAATTTTTTGTTTAGAGGCAGCACTTGCCGGACCACGATCAGCGGGGAATCGGTGTCGACGTCACAATAACACTGAACACCGATTTCGAGCGCGTCGTGTATGGGCGTGAAAAGAACCTGACGGAGGCTGTCTTCCCACTCCGCCCCGAAAGCGAGGTGAGCGCTAAGCACCGCATCGGTTGAGACGGCGTGAAGTAGCGCTAGACGCTGCTGTACGATGACCGGAGCGGTTTCCCACCGCTCGGCGTCCAGTCGCTTCCGCTCCCGGGAATCCGGGCAAAGTTCGCACTCGTGGCCGCCACGTTGATGGTTACGATGCCGCCCCGTGGGACTCGGCCGAGGGGGTTGCGGTCGACCTTCATGCTTCCTCCCTGACCGTCCGCCGCGCCCTCCACACCCTCATCGTATGCAATTGCATCGCGCACGAGATCCACTTGCGGGACCCTTGCAGTGACTGGTGCCGCCGGCCGCAGAGCGTCGTGTCCAGTCTGCTGGAGTCGGTTCTCGTTTCGCTGGTACGTCAGGCGGAATCGAGTTTACGGACGATGTCCCTGAAGCTGAGCATCATCAGCGCGGCTCAAAGCGGCGATACAGTATCCACGGACATGCGACTTGGGGGGTCGACCACGAGCTGCAAGGGAGAATGCAGCTCCGGTGTGATGCACGGTCAACAGTGCGATTCGGTCGTTGATGCCCCACTGTTCGGGATTGACAGTCCCACTTACTTGCTGCCGCGCCACTGAGCACACCGCGCTTCGCGGACATCACATCCTGCCTGGCTCCGGTCTTGTTAGGACTGAAAGGCCGCGGGTGAGGGGAGGCCCTTTCGTCAGTATTCTGCCAAGCCCGTCGTCGGATGTCGTCGTTGCTGTCAGGGCTCATGAAAAAATCCCTGGAAGGGGGGCAGAGCTATTCGAGGTTGGTGGTGGCTGGATGATTTTGGTGAGTGCTCGGATTCTCCCCTTCCTTGACTCCAGACGTGCGTGGTCGAGTAATCATTTTCTCTCGCTCGCTCTCGCTTCTCTCTATCTCTCTCTCTCTCGTTTCTCTCTCTATCTCTCTCTCGTTTCTCCGCTGATTATTGTCGGAGGACGTCCGCTGCTTCTCTTTTCAAACAACCTTACTGGGGGTCCTCCCACTGAGCTGCACCGCCATCATCGCCTTCCAACTAGTTATTTACCGCGCAATGGAAAAGCGTTTTGCGTTTCGCAGTCAGTGTAAACCAATCTGGTTTTTTTTTTTGAAACCACCAGCTTGGCGAGCCGAGGGACTCTGTGGATGTTGTGGCTGCCGACTCTGCTTTTCGTTGCCTCCAGCTGCGTCCAATTGGTGTCATTGGCGGAAGCGGCCCCCAACGTCGTTGATGCCCCACCACCGCCGACATCCAGTTTGAACAACCGCGCCCTCGCAGTCATTTACTCCGTGCTTGGTGGCGACAATTGGATCCGAAACGAATGGTGGTCCAGTTTGCAGCCCGATAGCACCGACATATGTCTCCAAAACAAAGTATTTCGCCCGTATGGGATCATCTGTGACGGCAACAACTATGTCAGTGAGATTCACTTGCCCAAGAACAACCTCACGGGCGTGCTCCCGAGCTACGATGCCTTGTTCGTGCTCTTGCCATGGCTGTCGGTGCTCGACATCAACAGCAACCCTGGCATCACCGGGACGTTACCGACGTTACCATCGTCGTATCCCTTGTCGCAGGCGCACTTGGATTTCTTGTCCCTCTCCGGAACGATTCCCGATTCACTATTTACGTCGACGTTGACTCAACTTTATCTAACGAGCAATCAGCTCACTGGGACGTTGCCCACGACGGTTGGCAATAGCATCGGCCTGCAGTTTCTGAGCGTCTCCGCCAACGCGGCGTTATCCGGAAGCGTCCCCGACTCCATATGTCAGTGCACCCAGCTGCAAAATCTTGACCTAAGTGACAATCAATTCACGACCATTCCAGGTTGCTTCGGCACCGCGGTTGGAAGCCGCATGCAGGTTTTCAACGTCGGTAACAACGCCTTGGACATGACCATGCCCTTGAATTGGTGCGACTTCACTTCCTTATCCATCTTCCATGTCCAGAACAACGCGGGGCTCGTCGGAACGTTGCCAAGCTGCATCGCCAATTGGAACCGAACGATTCGAGATATCACGGTGAAGTCGACAGGCCTTTCTGGCACCATCCCTGCCGGTATCTTCTTGATGGTGGAGCTGCGCATTCTCATGTTGAGTCAGAGTGAATTTTCTGGGGAAATTCCGAACCAGTTTGGAAACTTGACCAACTTGACGACAGTCGATTTCAATGGCAACCCTTTATCACCGGGCTTGATCAACGGTTCATTCCCCGTGACGCTCTTCCAGCTATCCACGGTGCAAAGCATCTCCATTCAGTACACGCACATTCGTGGTCCGATCCCCAAGCTGGACGCGCTCACCAACCTTTGGATGCTCTCGTTGGCCAACAACCCGCTCTTGGCGACGCCTTTCCCTGTGGAGCTGCTGAAAACACTGTGGACACAGCCTCAAGACAGCCGCATCATTGGCATGTCGCCCCGGGAGCTGCATCTCGAGAACACGTTGCTCAGCGGCGTGCTGCCCGATGACCCATATTTCGAATGGGCTGATTTGGTGCGTGACATGTCCCATCAGCCAGCGGCCGTGACGCTCTACAACACCAAACTGACGGGATTTGTGCCGGCAGCATCGTTGCGTTGGATTCCTCGAGAGTCGTGGGACGTCAACGGCAACCAGGGCGTCCTTCAAGGCTGTCAAGAGCTGCTCTTCCCAATCGGCGAAGCTTTGCGCAACTTGACCGGCGGCTATGCGGGGCGCCGCTTCTTGTTGTATTCGACGCTACCATCCGACGCCGCTGGCAGCGGAAGCAATGACCAAGGCACCATGGAAGCGACGACGCCACCGGTCCCGCTGCCGCCGACCAAGGGTGCGTACTCGATGGCTGGGGGGGAAATTGTCAACATCAGCTACATCTATCCGTCCCTTCCCGTGATGCCCGCACCTCTCCCAGGCGCCGTATCGGTGTTTCGCTGTGGCTTCTGCATTCCGTCGCCGCCTGCGAAGCCCGACTCACATAGTGGCAGTGGTAGCGACAGTCGTGGATCCGGCGGCACGACCAACGCCCCATGGTCTTGGAGCCAAGGTGGGGCGTCCACCGCAGGTTCAGACGGATCCCTGGGTTACGCGGCGCCGGCGGTCGCTCCGTCTAACGAATGTGGACGCGTCGAAAATGTGGCCGCCTTCACGGAAGCGATGATTGCGGGGAACGGCTCGTCGGCAACGTGTGCCACACCGAAACTGGCCTCATTTTGGTTCGCGAAGTGGCAGAACCAGACAGCCGGGCCCACCGCCGTCGTCAGCTTGTTTTATCAAGGTCGCGTGTCGGGTGCCCCGGATGAGACGGTTTGGCTATCCGCCAACGTGATCACGCTTAGTTTCTACAACCCGACGCCGCTACTCGTCGCGATTTCCCCTGATACCGCACGCTGGGAGGGCTGCACGGCGATTTCCTTGCTCGGTGTTGGTTTCGCCAACGCCCCTGCTCCTGCGATATCCTTGCGGCCCACTGCCTTGCCCCCTCAGGCGAGTTCTTCCGGTGGTGGAGTCGGACTCGCAGTCGAGCTTTTGGCGGAGGCGTTCGTCATCGCCGCGGATAGCGTCACCCTCGTGAGCGACAGCTTGGTCACGTTTGTGTTTCCGTTTTCAAATTCCACCAACTGGACGCAATCGTATCGTGACACCATCTTCGCCCCTCGCAACGGTTTTGTACCTGGGTTGTTGGTGCCGCAGTTCTACCCTGCGGGTATCGCTCCTTCGCCGTCTCCGCCGCCGCCTTCACTGTTCTCGCACCGCGACGACGATCCAACACGGGACCGGTGGCGCGAGGAGTTGGGCATTGGGATTGGTAAGACCGACGGACACGAGCCCCATCAAGCGAAGGAAGGAGCACTCAACGTTGGCGACGCGGCCGAAGGAGGTGGTGTTGGCATTTACCTGCAGCTTCGCGACGATCCTTGCGGTGGCTTTGGCCCCTTGGCGCCGTGCCGACGTGGGCACAACGATTCGGAACGGTGCCCTACCCCAGCGTGCCGTTGCGCGTCGCAGGGTTCCTGTGTGCTCGCCAACTCCACTCACCCGCCGTCGTCGCTTCTTCAGTCCACGAGCTCGCTTGCACTACCCGCGGTGGTCTTGTTCCGAGCATCCAGCGACAGGGTGGAAAGTACGGCGACGATGGCGGCAGCCCAACGCGCCGACACACGAAGCCGCCAAAGTCAAAGCAATGTTGTTGATGACCCCCCGGCGGCGGCGGCAGCGGCTGTTTATGAATGTCTCTGTGACTCGGGTTTTATAGACGACGGCTGTGATGCGTGCTTGCCACTGCACTACGGCGCGGCGTGCGACGCGTGCCAGTGCGACGAACTCCATGGTAGCTGCAACGCGACCATCTCCGGCACGGGGCGTTGCACGTGTTTCAACTGGTACTGGAAAGGGGATCACTGTTCAGAAAACGTCGTGTTGATTCTCGCGTGCTGCGGGACGGGGCTGTTCGTGGTCATGTGTGGCATCATCGTCGTCAAGTGCAAGAGCCGCATGAAGTTTGGGGCGGCCAACGCCCCGATGACGGAGGCGTCCGGATATCATGAACTGAACCATTGAGATGGGATCGGATCGTCGACACCGTTGCCTGTGGTCGTCGTGATGGTCGTTGAAGAAGACCCTTTGCGATCGGCCGTTTAACGAAAACGCTGTTAAACTTCAAAAAGTGTTGACGCTCGAGAGTTGCTGATAGGCGTGTGCACTTGCTGCTGCTGCTGTAAGGGTTGAGCCCAGGCAACGCTTTATCACTGGGTTGCATTTGCGCACCCGCACAAAATCCCACCGGCCGTCAAGAGGGGGCCATCTCATTCCCTCGTTACTTGCGTGTCCTTCTCTCTTCCCCACTAATTCTCACTGCGAAATGTTGCGGCGTGTTGCTGGGTTGGCCACAGGCGCTCCATTGGTCGCCGTGATACCTCCCCGAGCGTCGTTTGTCAGTGCGCGCGCGTCGTCCAGTGCCGCGTCCGCCGAGGAGCTTGAACGAGAGCGTAAGCTGCGAGAGGAAGTGCTCAAGACGGCGGGCAAGAACATGAATGTCTGGGAGTCCATGCGCAAACAAGCCGAAGATGCCATGCAGCGGGCCAAGTCCTCCGCGACCACTGCTTCGGCTGGTTCCGGCGCCGCCCCAGGAGCAGCAGCCGGGCCCTCCTCCGATGCCTCTGGCGCGGCGCCTTCTTCGCCGCCTTCGAACTACCCCCCGAACATGCCAGAGTGGATGAAGAAATGGGTGCCGCCGCCATCCCAACCCGGCGGCGGCCCCCTCTCAGGCGGTAGCGGCGCCGGGTTCGACTATAACTCGGATGCTTCACGAAAGCGGCGCTTTTTGGCCGGATTCACGATTTTTTGCTGCGGTCTGATCCTAATGAAGCGAGCGGGGTGGACGGGTGATTTCACCAACTACAACGTCCCGTTCTGGGCCACGAGTCCACGGGACCAAGCCCAATGGTTGATGTTCAGCGCGAACGTCAGCCCCGCGCGGCGGATTGAAATTCGTCGGCAGTTCGAGTTAGTGCGGCAGTCCAATCCCGGCGTGGATTTTTTCCCCTTCGTGGATTCCGTGGAACCGAACTGGTGCACCGGCGCGCGGTACTCCAAGGAAGAAGTCATTTCCACCGTCGTGCAGGCGATTCAACAGGGAGGCACGATGCAGCTCTTCAACGCGCTCCGAGCATCGATGGCGGACGGGTGGATTTTCAGCGCGCACAAGGACGCGAGCGCCCGAGTGGATCAGCTGGTCGCGGCCCTTCAGTCCGCGTCCACGGCACCAGCTTTCTTTGGTGCTGCGCCACCCTCACTTCCACAGAGTTTCGCGGCCGGCGCGCCGCCGATGTACTATCAACAGGTACCACCACCGCAACCACCGCAGCAAGCCTACTACGGTGGCCCCCATGGCGCGGCCCCACCGCCGCCGCAGTGGGGTTTCGCCCCGCCACCCTTCTACGGCACCGTGCCGCCGCCCGCGGGATCGCCGCATGGGGGAGGTCAGCCACATGGCACTGCCCCGGTGTTCGGACACTTCCCATACATGCCCACGGCGCCGCCGCCCGCCGGATTTCAATCGCAACCGCCGCTGGGGGGATTTCAATCATCGCACTTCTACCCCCCGCTACTCGGTATGCCAGGAGGAGGGGGAGGGCCGTTTATCATGATGGCGCCCCCTTCCATGTCCCCGCCGCAGGCCGATCCGCCGCCGCCGCTGGCCAGCGTAGCTCCCGGTGGCAGTGTCGTCCCTGCCGGTGGCTTCGCGATGAACGCCCAGGAGCCGATCACCACCACTGTCGTCGCGCCGGCGGCGACTCCGGCACCCACTTCCCTTGGGGAATTGGGGCCGAGGGGAACTGCATCAAGCATCGCCCAACCTGTGGTCGACCCACTAACGCGACATTCTTGATCGTCACGACAGCACCGTCAAAGTCTGCGTTTGTCTCTCTCTTGGGGAGGAAGGAAGGGGGGGGAAGCCGCTGCCGCACAAACGCACCAAAGCGGGTTTGACGTGAAGATCAACACCAGGCGAGCGCACAAATAGTGATAAAGGCAACGGGGACGTCACGCACACAATGGTTCGGTATTTTTTCCCTGGTCGTTCCCCGAGGTCGTAACCAGTCACCACAAAGGCCTTGCGTCGGGACTTCCCGGTTTGGTTGTCCCTCCCTTCCCAAAGTCACCCTTTCTTCCGCCGCGCGAATCAGTGGAATCCGTTCATTAGTCTCATCCCCCCCGTCTTTGGTACCGTATGGTTCCCCCCACCGACCCGGCTTTGTCGCGAAACATCGCGAGCGACACCGCGAGTCCGATTTGCGAAAGACAATCGACATCAAGCATGCCGCCTTCGGTGAACGTCCTGATCACCCTGTTGACCCTCGGGCTACTGCCACTTGGTGTCCACAGTCACTGGGACGTGCTCAGCCCTCTGATCGCGAACGTGGAGGGTGACTGTCAGACGACGGTGCGCGTGGGGGCTGGCCCGTCGGACACCGATTGCCGTGCCACCGCGTTTTCCCTGCAGTCGGCGCTGCGGCCCTTCCCCGCCTATTTTATCACCGAGTTCGGGACCACGTGCGTGGCCATGGCTTGCCGGTCTCTCACCGCCGGAACGTTCATCATTCCGGACAACTATTCGTCCGTGGTGCGTCCCATTACTCGGCTCTATGCGCCGGAAATTTTCACCCGCACCGCGACGTGCAACAGCCTCGTCACGTGTCGCGGGCGAGGGACGGCCTTTCGCCGTAACTCCACGGCCGATTTATTGCGTCAGCAGCTGTACATCGACGGCGCCGCCGCAGTCGCCGACCTCGTCAACGTGACCGCGGGCCAAGGAGGAGGCACCGTCCAGTTCGCGACTAACATTAAAGAGTTTACGCGGTTTCTGCGATCCGCGTCGGATACTGTGTGTCACTGTTTATGTAACGCTGGTTATTCTGGGCCACGTTGCGAGCACGCAAATCACGTGGATGCCTTTCCAACCGTGGCGACGGTCGTGACGATTCGGCTTTCGATTCCCCCAAACACAAGCGCGGGATCGCCGTCGTTCGTCAGTCCGATCGGTCTTGTCTCCGCCAGCACCCTTTCGTCCACGTTGGATGTTTCATCGGTGGAGAGCGTCGTCCATCACGGCATGGTCCATACGGCCGTTCAAAACTTGACCCTGGAGCTCAGGAAAGTGCTCCTCGACTACGTGACGCAGCGGCCTGGCAACGCCGCGACGGCGCTGGCTACCGTGGACGCGTCGAACATGCTCATCATTCCGGTCCGTGCGACCCGCGTGCCCACGGTCCTGACGTCCGCGACGTTTTCGATGTCCCCGGTCACAGCCACGTCGACAAGTACGACGACAACCACCGTGACGTCGTCGGCAACGGACACGACCAGCGACACGTCATCCGTTATCAACGCGACGACGACCAACACATCAACGGTCACTACGTCGACGACGTCAGGCACCGCCCCCACCACGACGGCCGCCGTCCCTGGGAATACGATCGTCGACATGTCCTTTGAGATCGCATTCGCCATCCGCACGACCAACGCTAGTGCCGTGGCGAAGTTTGAGCGCTACGGCGATGAAGTGAACGAGCAAGTAATGGATCTGCTCATCGCACGCTGGCAGGACGCAGCAACCACGTTGACGACGTCACCGGTTCTGCCCTATTTTTCAACGGCCATCGGGCTCGCGAGCAACACTTCTGCATCGGCTAACTCATTCAACGCACAAAGCGCGCTTACTTTGGGTAAACCATTGCTTTCGGACAGCTGGATGGACGATGCGTTGGCGCTGGACATTCGAACCGCGACCGCCTACGTTTTTCCCCCCTCAAATGCGACAGCAACCAATGCCAGCAGTGAATTCATCTCGCTTGCGACCATGTCGCCGTTTGTCGCTCCACTGTCGCAAACCGATGAACGCCTGGTCGTCTTCTCCCCCGCGCGCCGACTCGCCGAACGCAGTCTCGTGGACCAACTCACATCCGCACCGCTGCGCGACGAAGTGCTTCAACGGTTCGCCGCTCGTCTTGAGCAGTGGCGGACGTCACCCGCTACGATGCGTTTCTTCGACTTGCCTGACCTGGGCATGAACGTTCTGGTTGGGAACACAAGTGTTGGGCTTGCCTCCTCTGTGACCGCGGATTCGTCAATCTCCGTCGCGATCGTTGAGGGTGTCGCACCCAAAGCGCCTTCCGCGGTGCCGCTCGCGGCATCCACCGTGAGACGCGCTTGCGTCGCGGTGCAGAGCACTGGCCTTCCCGGCACCATTCAACCCTCGTTGCCGGACGTCGCCACGCCTGCAAACACGTCCGTGTTTCGCTGTTCGATCGTGCTTGGCAGCCACTACAACGCACTCGTCGACACATTGCCGATCTTGAAAAATCTCACGTCGAACGACGCAGGTTTGCCAGCCGCCATACCCACGAACGCTGCCACTGTGGCGCTGACGGCTAGCAACTTGCGCCTTTCGCTTGTTCGCATTACGATCTTCGGTGTGCGTACGTTGAATAATGAGCAAATTCCGCTTTACGTCACGCTGACGACGTTCCCCCCGTCGACAGCATCAGCGTCGGCGACATCTGTCTCCGTCTCGACGGTTTGCAGGGCCATGTCGCCTTACACACAGGAGCGACAACCTGCAAGTGCATCCGTCTCCTGCTCGGATTATATCGTCTGTGAAATGTCCGTCAGTGTGTATAACGTCACCCACATTGACGTGGCCGTAGTCGCCGCCAATATTCTAAACTCGCCTCGTATCCTCAAGGTGCGGAGCATCACGCCAACCGGCATTGCCGGCAACATTCGCGGCGGACTCGGCTGTGCGGTCCCCAACGTCATGTTGCAGCCCGACTTTCCAGTGACCGGTCGATACGTTTCGGCGTTAACGCTCGTCGCCAACCGAGACGAATACTTGTCGATGCTCATTGAAGCGACAACCGCCGTGGGAATGGAGTCCGAATATCGATCGATGGCGGCTTCGGTTGGGACAACGTCATTTACAACGGCTTTGTTACAAAATTCCATCTGGGCGCTCGTGGGCATTGGCGCCTTCACCCTTTGTGTCCTCGTGTTCGCCGGGATGTTGCTGTTCACCCGATTCGCACGTCGCACCTTTCGACGCTTTACGCGGTTTCAGTGCCTCGTCGTGGCGGTATTTTTGCTCGCGTGGCTGCTCTTCAATGTTCTCGATGCCACGCAGGGGAAGGTGACGTCGACCCATGCACTTGTGATCGATGTGTACTCAACCGAGTTGTGCTCCGATTCGCACATCGCTCCGACGCCGACCGCGATGCTCGTCATCCCCTGCGGCAGGACCGTGTGTGAGCGTGTCCAGCCCAGTTCGGCGGCCGGTCTCCCATCCCTCTTCGGCCGCGCGGTGTGTGACGTGCCGGGAAATTCGACGCTGGAACTTCTGGAAACACAGAAACCAGCGCTGGTCAATGTCTGGTTGAGTCGCTACAGCAGCACTGGGGCTTGTGCCACCGCGGCGCCGCCGAACTTGGTCTTTCCTCGACGAGCGGTGTTCTTCAACGATCCGAAAGTGTTCATTTTTCCGGCCGACACCATCGCGCGTCTCGACCTCACCAACGGCACCACGTGCACAAACGCCGCGAATCTTACCCCTCGAACGAATGTATCCGGCCTCCTTACCGTCTTGCCGGAGTCCGCTGCGGGAAACCTGCTCGTGTCGCTACTGGCGGCGTCGTTCGTCAGCGTCGCCATGCAGACGGAACCCCTCGCCGTGCAGCGGTTGCAGCAGTTTGAGTTCTTCTTCACCGCCCGGGGCGCCAACGCGGTGACGCGGAAGCAGAATGTGACGCACGATGGCGGCCTCACGCGCCTGATCGCGAACATGTCCACGCCCCGACAAGTCGCACTGATCGACACATTTCAGCTGCCTGCGGCACAAGGGCAACTGAAGGATTCTTGGATAACGCGCACCGCCACGCAGTCCAGCGCCACCCGTGCATTAACCGCGCCCCATCCCGATTTGCGTTTGTCCTGGATCGGCAGCTTGTTGCGGGTCGATCGCACGAGTGCTCAGACAATGTCCACGGTCGATGCCATTTCCGGCACTCCGGCCGTACGCCTCGTCAATACGACCGCGTCGCTCCAGCGGCGCGTCGCCGCGTACTCACCGTCGACACAGACGTCGATGGCCGTCGGCTTCGGGGGCATGCTGGGGAGCTCGGCGTCAAAACCCTCGACGTTTCATCCTGCCCCGGGATCCATATTACACTACAACTTCGGCCGAACCTTCGCCGACGTCGCGAGCGATGAATCGCGAATTGGGAGCCGCTTTGGGTACTCGGTGGCCTTTCACGTTCGGTGTTTGTCGACGACGGTTGGCTTCGCCATCGCCGCGGTCTCAGCGCCCCTGGAAGTGGCGACGAGTCGCATCCCGTTGCTGACGACCGTGCAAGCGCTCCTCCGGCGAGTCAGCGGCCTCGCTGCCTACGACGTGTTTTACGATGCGGTGGAGCTTCCACAGATGCTCCATTACGCCGTCTTTCTCGACGGTCAAAGCAACCGCGTGCAGCTGGCCTTCTCCTCGAGCTCATCGTTCGCCATCGATAACGACGTCAAGGCGAAACAGCTGGCGTCGCTGAGCAGCGGAAGCTCGTCATCGAAGCCCGCGACGGGCGTGGCGAAGAGCTTCGCGCAAGGGGGCGTCGCGGCCAACGGTAGTGCCGTCCCGCACCATCACCTCATCGCCGTCACCTTCGAGATGGACGCCCTGGGCTTCGGACGGGACCTGTTCGACGGGCAATGGCATCATCTCGCGCTTGTCGTCCGGCGGTCCTTTGGGCAAAACGCCGTGAAGCTCACCTTCGACGGACGCGAAAGCTCGCCCTATCCGTCATCTTCCGAGCTCTGTTATGCAAGTCAGTATAGCATGCTGTCTCCGCCCGTGCAACTCGGGCGCGAAACGAGAGGCGCGACGGACGTGGCCGGCGTGAGTCCCTTCGTCAACCGGCCTTTACAGGAACTGTGGCGCGAGGGTGGCATGCTCGTGTTGGGCTCGTTTGGTCGCGGGGTCACTGGCGGCATCGGCACCGTCGCGGTCAACGCCTCGTCGGCGCCCGGCACAACGGTTACAACGACGACCACGGAGGCGATCTTTTCCGTCGAATTTTTCCGCGATCCCATTGAACTTTCCGAAATCCGCTCCTTGGCCGCCATCGACACGGTGTACGATTTCCCCCTACTGTACGTGGTTCTCGGTTCCCTGTCCATTTCCGGCGCGGTCTTTGCGCTCGTCGTGGGGTTGTTCCGCGTGGTGCGAGACCACCGCAAGGCCATCGAGGAGCGAAGGGAGGAGCGCATGCGCCGTCTCGCGGGTACCGCTTCCGGTTCCAAGCCATCGCCGCCCATCGTCCACGGACGGTATTTCATCCCGGTGGCGCTTCTGCTCCTCTTCCGCTTTGCGCAACACTTGTCATTGTTCTTTTCGGTGTGGACCTGGCCATTCGTATTTGTCGACAGCCTTGGCGTCGTTCCCGCAGCGCTGTCGCTCGACTTGGATGCCTTGGCGGACGTCACGTTCTTCATCACCTTTGCGGTTCAGTTCAGCGTCGCGGTCGCCTCAATGTTGCTGCTGAATCACTATCTCCGCGACGAGGACGCCCACGTTTCCAAACTGCTGCTCCGCATGAGCAACTCGCTATCGCTGAGAAAGGCAATGTCGGGTCGTGGTGGTCGCAACCCAGCCATTGATGGCGGACCATCGGCTTCAGCAACGGGCGCAGCGAACGCGGCGGCCGCGACGTTCGGCACCGTGTTCGTCGACAGTGACGAGCCGGTCGGTTTGTTTCCGTTACAATCCTGTGCGCTGGAGTACTCCGTCGGCGGCGCCTTGAAGCGACGAGTGCGTGGGACGATGTGCCAAAACCGCCTAACGGAGCGGGTCACATCCGCCCTTCATGCGTTAACATTGTTGGCTGAATTTCAGCACCAAGAGAAAATCATCCAGGTGCAGCAGCAGTTGCTCCAAGGTTCGTTGAGCGCAGCGATCAAAGCCAAGGCAGAAAGTGGCGTCGTGGAGTCCAACAGCGTGGTTCGGCATCGTGTCTTGCTGTGGGTGGAGCCTATCAACCCAGTCACGCGCACGCTGCGTCAGATGCGTTACTTCCTTCACCAGTACGTGCTGGTGCGATTTTCCAGCTTACCGCGTCACATGAGAGACTTGTTACCCGCGATTGTGCACAGCCGACTCTGCCGTTCTACAGTGGACATCCTCGTTTTAGCGGCGCAACTCGGGGGCTTTCCCAAGTGCGACGTTCACGTGGTCGAACTATTTCTCGAGCACCGGCGCGATGGCGGCGCGCCTCAATTGTTTCGCGTGGACAACCCGGCTGAAATGGCCGAATTGTTCACCAATTTGTGGACATTTTTGAGCCGGCACTACATCTTGTGCACGTGCTTGATCCCGGCGATGGAACTCGCCTTGAACCGGAGTCGCAGAAGTGCTCGAACGTTTAGTGACGAGGAATTTTCGAGGGTGCTCGCCGCGATGGATCTGGATGGCTCCATTCCGCCCGCCCCTGACGACGATCCAGCAACGGTGACGTCATCGAAAAGTGGAAGTGGGGGAGGCATGTCGTCTGCTGCTGGCTACCGTAAGCGGAATGGTATACTTGGCGACACGGCAGGATCCGTTGCGGGTTCGACGACTGACGTGGACAACGCCTCGTCGTTCGGGGGCTCGTCGCTGCAATCTGCCTCGAGCGTGGCTATTTTTAAGCAGCCCCCTGTCGTGCTCGATAGCCACTGGGAGAACGACTTTAACGCGGACAATACCGAGTCCATCGTCGCGGCCCATACCACCGCGCGGCTCGAAGGGTGGCGCATGCACCGTGCGGCCACGGACATCGCCGACCGCATTTCGCCGGAGGCGATGCAGCATGCTCATGCCGACCTCTTGTCGGCTAAAATGCGTCATGCGCTTCGAACCTTACTGTCGCACGTGGATGGCAAAGCCCGTGCCGCGCTGGACGACATCGCGGGCGGCCAAGAAGGGCGCTCGGTGTTCCATCGGAAACGCACCGCAGAAGAGGAAGAGCGCGAGAGCCTGTCCCTGTTGGTCGAGGTGCTGAACGTGTTCCTCCGTCAAGTGCCGAGAAGAGTGCTGGATCTCGACGCGACCAATATGGATTGTCTTCGACTTGTGAAGTCGCTCATCATTCGGTCAGGGAAGGCCCCGCAGAGCGGTGCCGATGGTAACGGCGCGCCCACGACTTCACTGACCTTCGCCCAGTTGCTGCTCACTCTGATCCATTGGTTGGTCCAAATGCGGGCAGCCCAGATGGGCGTGTCGGGGTCGGCCGTCACGTTCCCGGTCTACGACGAATACGCCGACCTCGCCTTCTTGGCACCTCTTTTGACGCCCCAGCAGCGGCAGGCGCTCACGGCAAGGGCAGAAGCGGACCCGCTGACGTACCGGGGCGTCTGTTTCCGAGGAGCGAGGCCCGTTGCCCCGGCGGAACCCTGCGGCTTGCTGCGCGGCACCGGCCGCACGTTGGTTTTGCACCGGCGCTTACAGTGCGTGAGGTTCGAACTCGTCGCTTCGCTTTCCAACGTGAGCGACGTGATTGAGCGGCTCCGCGACCAACCCGCGCTATGCGACGCGGTCGGGGGCGACCTTCACATGCGGCTGCGCATTGCGTCCAAGGGGGAGCCTCGCAGTGCGGGAAATAGGAAGGAGCTCTCGCGCAAGTACAAGGTCCGCTTCCGGCCCTGCGACGAGCGAGGAGAATGCCCCGTCAGCGACCCCGACGAGGAAGAGGCGGACGAGCTGGAGGGGACCCGCCGACGACTTGGCGCCAGTGCGAGCGGCCGGCCGCCCGGAGGGGCAACGGATCCACCACCGCCTGAACTCATCGGCAGTGGAGAACCGCAGGTCACCAACGTGGAGGGTGGTCGCTCCGCGGGTCACTACGACCGGTCCGACGATGACACGGTGGCCGTCTCTTCCGATGTGACCCACTGTCCGTACCACAACGTGTCGCTCTTAAGCTTGCGCATTCGACTCAGCCGCGAAGACAAGTTGCAGCTGCGGGCCGCGCACTCCGGAAGCGACGACACGAGCGGAGGCAACAACGCGGCGGTCGACGAGGATGTGGCCATTCCGGGCGCCGTCCACGCCGTACGTCGGTGCTGCGGCCAAACGGCGCAGACCGTACGGGCGGCCCTTTGTGTCAGTCTCGACTGCAAGCAGCCTTGCAGTGTGGTGGCGAGCTACGAGTGCCCTGTGCCTGGCTGCTGCTTCGCCCTCTGTCGCAACTGCCAGCAGCAGTCGACGCTGCGTCTGCGGGGCCGCTTTCACGACTGGATCGAACAGTCCGGCATCCATCATGCCTTTGGCGTTCTCTTGTTCCTCTTGACCGCCGTGCTTTTCCTACCCGTCCTGAAATCCAGCCTTCGCATTCTCTTCTGTCACTCGACGCTGCGATGTACATTCCTCAATTGCTTCTCGACGAGCGACGGCGACCACATGGTCAGCTTCGCCGCCGCTGGCATCGTCGTTGTGTTTTTCTGCGGGTGCACGGTCTGGTGGACCTTTGAGCGCTTCTTCTACTGGAAACGGCGGGTGATGGAGATCGGCATGATCCCGGCGCATCGCACGGAGTCGTTTTGGACCGTCACCCACTGCCACCGGGAGCATCTCTCGCGCGTGCAGCTCTTGCTCGCAACGGCCATCCAGCCCTCTGATTGGTGGGCTGGCGCGGCGGCTTCCTTCGCGGAAATCTCACGCGGCTCCCACTTGGCGACCTTCGTCGCGAGCTTCACCTTCGGAGGTCTGTTCTACCCGTCGGTCGTGATGGTGGCCGACGGGGCGCTGGTGCTCCTGCTGCTCATCCCACCCCGGGACACGCTCACGCCGATGGTCGGTGCCGCCGTCGTGGAGGCAGCCGTGCTCCTCCTCGTGTTGGTGATCCGGCCATTTGAAAGTGGTCTCATGATGACCATGTCGCTGCTCGTGCAATGCGGCTTATTGGCCCTGATCGGCGTGTCGATGATTCACCGGTCCGCGATGACTTCGGCGTTGACGACTAGCATCGCAACCGTCTCCGTGGGCGCGGCGCTGCTCTTAGCGATGGCGATCTGCGCCGTCTACGGCATCTTTATCGTTCCTTGGCGCGCGCGGCGGCAGCTGTTGGCGCAACGGGCGGCAATGGATGAAGCCCGGAGCCAGTCGGAATCCCTCGAAGCCAAGGCAGGGGGAGCCAAATCACGCGGTGGGGGCACAGGAAGCCGCGGCGGGGGTTCGACGACGGCAAAAGGCGCCGATGCCGACGAAACTGCCGATGATGCGGACATGTCGATCAAGTTGAACAGCGAGACCGACATGAGCGAAGCGGAAGGGAGCAACAAGACACCCCTGCGCAATGCGTCGTCCCCGTCCCTCTCAACGAACAGTCAACTTCGTAGCAACACCACGCCTCGTGGCAAGCCAACCACGGCGGCATCCCGAGAAAGTGCCGAAAGGGGTGGCGCAGGGACAGGTGGTCGCCGTTCCTCGTCCGGCGCCCTGGCTCACCGGCGAAACTCCGGCACGGGCAACCCTCCCACATCAGCGCGCCGAGTCAACTTTGGCCGCCGTGACTCCGTCTTTCCAGCCTCGAAGGGAAGAGGGGGCGACTTGGCAGACATCGCAGAAGCGAGCGCCACCTTCGGTGCGTCGTCCGCCTGGTCGCGCGAAGCGGTCCTGTGCATGGCGCGGACGCTTCGAATCGACTTGCCGAGCCATCTGCGCGTGTCACTGGTGCCAGCCGTTCTGCGAGAAAAGCGGGTGCTCAACCGGTCCATTTTCACTCTCCGGATTCCGGTATCGTTGGCGGAGCTGCAGCTCGAGCAGCTAGCTCAAGCCGAAGCGAACGTGATCCGCGTGGTCACTGAAATTCGAGATGCAGTGCTTGGCGATGTCGGTCCCTCTGTGGCGATGGCAGGTGGATCCCCATCGCCGTTAGGAACGGTGCGACAATCTCCCTTTGGCGCGTCGTTCACCTTTGGCTCCGCGACTGGTGGTTCGAAGTCTGCCGCCCCCGTGGACACGGTGTTTAGGAAAATCTCCCTGCAAGAGTTTCAGCACTTTGTGCGCGACCTGAATGTGGCAAACGATGCGACGTCTGCGGCCGGGAAAGGCTTCGCTGAGGCACTCAACCACCGGGTCTATTCGATCAAACGAATGCCGGCAGGGACCGGTGGGGCTCCAGAGCTTCTCGCCGCGAGCGGCGCGCAGCTTGGTCTCACGATTCACGCAGCAATGCAACGTCGAAATGGCTTGCTCAACGTCGCCGTCACGTCGAAATTTGCCGACGACGTCGCGACGATGACGAATTGGCTGAAAGCGCTGGACGCCGTGGAGGGAGACATTTTGCGACAACCGTTCGCGGCGACGTTTCAACACGCGGCTGTCCAAGCATGTTACACCATACAGCGGCTACTGAAGCAGCGTCTGCAGCCGCAGGTCACCAACGTGCCCGACGCGTCGCAGCAAACCCAGCGTAGCCCCTCACCGAGAGAGCGTGATCAACATGGGGCGGCCTCCCCCCCTCCTGCTGCTGCTGCAGGCGACGCAACGTCGTCGCCGTCTTCGATCGCGGCTCCGTTGACTGACAGCGATAGTAGCAGCACGGTTCCCCCGCCGCCCACGGCGTTGCTCCTTGGCGAGTTCAAGCCGCCGCTTGTGACGTTCCAAATCAAGGAACTGATGCTCATTGAGCTTCTGCGGGACGTGGCCGCCGCTGCCTCGAGGCGTGTCTACCGCGAGGGCGTGTTCATCGCGTCAAAGGCCAGCGACTACATCATTCCTGACACCTCCACGGACGCGAATGGCACCACCACACGTCGCCCGCCGCCCAGCGGGCCTGCTGCGAGCATGAGCTTAAAGCCATTATCCGAACTGCTGGTTCGCCTTTCCGTCGACCTCCAGCTGCCGCCCGAGACCATCGGCGTGGTGGGCCGTGGGGGTGGCTTTTTGCCAACGTCGGTTCCCGTCGCGTCGCTGACCGGCCCGGGATTCGTATCGCATTTGATGATCGTGGCGATCACGAAGGACGGTCTCGCGGAAATGCGGCGCAACGAACAGCTTGAGGACGCGACGCTGCAGAGGAAGGGAAATGCCGCGAGGAGGTCCTCGTCGTCGCCGCTGACCGTGGCGGTGGGCGGCACGACGTTGGACGATGCCGCCTCCAACGCGTCCAACTCGCTGCTTATCCCGCCGTCCACGTATCTTAAGTACGCGCTGATCGGGCGCTCCGCGTTTGGTGTGGCGAAGCGGGTGATGGAGCTCGACAAGGAGGACGACGCGGTGGGTGACGAGGCGCTTGGAGGGGACGAGGACACCGCGGCCTTTGGCAGCACCATGATGGGGTCGGCAGAAAACAACAACGCGTCGACTGGGGCGGGAGGCAGCACGTCCGCGTCGCTTTCACGGAGTACCGTGGGAGGCGTCTCTATTCGAATTGGGGGTCGTGGCAAAAAGCGCGCGGACCTCGCCGCGTCGCAGGGCATCGGACTTGCTCTTGGGTATGCACCGACGCGTCGCTCCCCGCGGGAGCTACTTGGCCGTGGCGGGGGCGGCGACGACGACGATGACGCGACCATCGTCAGTGCCTCCGATTACATGGATCAACTCACGACCGTGGACCTCTTACGTGGAATGCCCCGTATCGGCCCGCCAATAGACGTATCGATTGGCGAGTGGCGTGAAAAGGCCAACGAAACGTCCGCCGTGCGGTACGTGAACGTGGCACTGCGAGAGGAGGGGCGGCGTCAAGCCGAAGCAGCCGATGCGTTAACCTTGCGAGGACTGCAAGGGCGCGTGGATCCCAGCACGTTGTTGTCCAGGAAGCAATTCGAGCCTACCGCTGATGATGCGAGGGTGAGCTTTCTGGCCTCGGCACCTTACTCAAACGCACCGAAGAGTAGTGCGCCCCCCGGTGGTGCACCATATTAATTCAAGGGGGGTGCTGGGTGCGGGGCCAGGGTGAATATCCCTCTAGGTGGTGCATGTGAAAATAGACAACGTAATCTGTGTGTTTACTTTTCGCTCCTTCCAATTGAGTTTCACTCGCTGTGGGCACTTCGTCGACGATGCCGAATGACGCGGCGGCTTGCCATCGATTCACTCACGTGTGATCGGCTACTTGTTTGCACCACACACACACACACAATTCAACAGCAAGAGTGGAAATCGCATCCATGTGGCTCCAGCGGCCGCGAACACCTGCGGGGAGAATTTTCTCTGCGCGTTCTTGTTGTATTCAGCAGGCTACGAGAGGGGATTGGGTTGCAACAGATGCGGCGCGATGTACGCACAGCGTCGCTCATCGCTGCGCTCGCACTTTGCGTCATCGTGTTGACCGCCGTCGTACTCCTCTCAACCGCGGCGCACGTTGAACCAGTGACGGTGGATCCGTCAAGAATCAGATCGCCTGCAGCAGCGTCGATGTTTCGTCGCGTGAGTTCTCAGTCTGATCACCCCCCCGGAGCTGACACGGTCACGACGAGGAAGAAGGAATTTCAAGGAGAGGAATCTGTGGTGAAGGATGCTTCGTCCTCATCGCATTTTACTCGAGGAGATCGAGTCGGCACGGAAGACGGTGTGCCACCACGTCGACGAACCACGGCACCTTTCACGGAGCAGCCGCGTCACACTTGGCGCGCTGTAGGCCGCATTTTTACGGCCGCCTCCAAGGGCAACGGTACCTTTAGAAAAGACGAACCGCATGCTCCGCCTCATGTCGGAGCTAGCCGTATGGTGTTCCCGTTGCGGCATCACCCCGGCATTGCAATTCTCCACAACGTGTGCGTCACCACCGAAGGTCGGAACAAACAGATCGTGTTCTTCTCCGGCCCGGGAGGCCGTGAAGAGGCCGTTCCGACGACCCGGAATGCGGGGATCGTCAGCGCGTTGAAGGGCTGGCAGTTGCGACATAGGGCGTCTTCTTCCGGTGCTTTCATCGGTGACCGCTCCATCCGGACGGGCGGCGACGATCCTCGCGGAAGCTTACTTGTGGAGGACACGGTCTTTTTCGTGCCAGAGCCACACGGCCGCAATCCCGCGCACGCGTTCATGGATGCCTTCTTTCTATTCGCGCACGCAGCGAGGCACTTCGTGCAGCCAGCCAACGTGACCACCGGCGATCACCGCCTCCATCGGAATTTGCGGCTCGCGTTTGATGCCTCCCAGCGTCAAGGGGCCGACTCGAGGGGTGGTGCGTGCTTTCGAATCCTCGTCGACCGCTCGCATCCGTGGACTAATTTGTCGAACGCCCTGGCTGGCTTCGGGCGCAAGGTGGATCATCGTACTCATGCCCGTGGACGCTCCCCGCTGCGGGCGCTCTCGTGGAACCAAGGGTTCGTAGCTGCGATGATGGGACTTGTGGATGAATCGAACGCGGTGGACAGCGATCGATACGACGGTGACGGCCAGCACCCATCACAAGCTGGTCGTGACGGAGGGGGCGCGGTTTGCCCTATCCCCATCCCCGATTCACACGGAGTGCTGAGCGTCGAACCCTGGAGCGGGGACCATACCGAAGCGAATCCGCCGCTAATCTGCCTTCGGGAGCTCGTTCTCGTCGGAAGCAGTCGGGATGGGTGTGTCGACGACGGTGGCTGTGGTGACGGGGAACGCGGCATTTCACGCTCGCCCGAGCGCGACGCCACGCTGGAATGGATCCGCCAGCGTGGCATCGCGTTCGCGGAATCGGCTGTCCCTTACTCAGGCGACGCGTCGGGGCGCCCAGCTGCCGCGAGGACCACGGGAGGTCAGGCAGTGACAGCCACATGCATCACATCTCGATCGTCGAAGCTCCGCATCGGTGTCTACTTGCGCGAGGACATGGCCTCGGGCGTTCAACGACGCATCGTTGGCGCGGCGAGCTTCGTGACGTGTCTGAGACGGAGCATCACCGGGAACGACTTTGACGCAGGTGGATTGGGGGATACCCGCGAGGTTTCGAATGGCGCAGGTTCTGCGTCGGCGGGGTCCGTGGTGGTGAACGGCGCGCCGTTTGCCCTTTTGGACGGTGCCGTCCATCAGACATCCCTTTCGTCGTGGACACAGCCCCGTCGTAACCGAGCCGGAAGAAGCCATCTTTCCGCCGGCCACATCCATACGGCGGGCGCAGCCACAACCAGCGGGAGTTCCTCTTCCGCCGGCATTGTTGCGCTGTCGCTCGTGCGGTGGTCCGAAAGGGTGAGGATGCCTCAGTCGGCACTTCGTTCGTCCCACCGGGCGCCAAGAGCGGACGGGAAAGAGGCCAGAAGCGTTGAAATCGATCTCGTGCGAATCGTTCGGATGCCAAGGTCATTCGCTGAACAAGTTGCGCTCTTCGCGCAGATGGACATCCTGATTGCCGCCGTCGGCGCGGCCAACACGAACGCTCTTTGGATGCGCGACACCGCGACCGTGGTGGTGCTCGCCCCATGCAGCATGGGCTATATTTCTTGGATGTCCAGAACGCAGCTACCGAGGCAATTTGTCGTGACGTTCAAGGCGTGCAAGCGCAAGCAGGACAACGTCACGTTCGGAAAACCGCCGGGGGGCGGAATCGAAATCCCTTGTGACGTGTGGTCAAAGTGGAAAGGCGGCCGGTTGAAACTGTCGCTCGTGCGCGCCATCGCGTGGGCCGTGGACCAGCTCGATGCCAACGTGGAAATCAAAACTCCTCGGTGATGAGTCAGTTTCAGTGGGTTCGATTCGCCCGTGTCCCCTGGCCGAAGGATCGAGAACTTTCGTCTGGGGTGTACCCCCGTTTTGGAGTTTCTCTCGTTGATGAACTGTTCAAATGTTCCCCGTCCGTTCCGTTTCCACTCACTGAAAGTCGTCCCCGTTGACCTTTTTTCCTATTCTCCCTTCCGCGCACAGATGCCGCCCAAGCGGAACGAGGACGAGCAGCAGGAGCTGACCCGCATCGCCGTGGTCAACGCGGATCGATGCAAGCCGAAGAAATGTGTGCAGGAGTGCAAGAAGGCATGCCCGGTGAACAAGCAAGGCAAGCAGTGCATTGTCGTCGATCACACAGACCCCATTGTGAAACTCTCGGAAGAGCTCTGCATTGGCTGTTCTCTCTGCGTGAAGCGCTGCCCATTTGGCGCGATCATGATCATCAACATTCCATCGAATTTGAGTCGCGAGACGACGCATCGCTACGGCGCCAACAGCTTCAAACTTCACCGGCTGCCATTACCTCGCCCGGGAAAAGTTCTTGGTTTGGTGGGGCCGAACGGAACCGGGAAGTCGACCGCGCTGAAAATTTTGCAAGGCAAGCTGAAACCGAATTTGGGACGCTTTCGCGATGAGCCGACGTGGGAGGAGATCATCCGCTTCTTCCGCGGCTCAGAGCACCAAGCGTACTTTCAGCGCATTCTTGAAGATAAAGTTCGGGCCGTTACCAAAATTCAGTACGTGGACCAGGTGGCCAAGGCCGTCAAAGGCGACGTGCGCGCCCTCCTCACCAAGCAGAACGAGAAGGGCAACATGGAGCACTTCATTGATGCCCTCGACTTGCGGAAGCAACTTGAAACGCCGGTCGAAAAGCTCTCCGGCGGCGAGCTGCAGCGCCTGACGATTGCGATTTGTTGCATGCAGAACGCGGAGGTCTTCATGTTCGACGAACCCTCCTCTTATCTCGACGTGCGGCAGCGCCTGAACGCGGCCACGGTCATCCGGAGGCAGCAAACCCCAGACAACTATATCATTTGCGTCGAGCATGATTTGGCCGTCTTGGACTACATGTCCGACTTCGTGTGTGTGCTGTATGGCAAGCCGGGTGCCTACGGTGTCGTGACGATGCCTTTCGGCGTCCGCGAGGGGATCAACATCTTCCTTGAGGGATTCGTACCCACGGAAAATCTCCGTTTCCGAGAGGAAGGTCTTTCGTTCCGCATGGCGGACGACGTTGAGGAACCCGGGAAGCGCATGTCGCACTACGGATACCCGGCCATGACGAAATCGTTCGGAAAATTCACGCTGAATGTGGAGCCGGGCCAATTCCAGGACTCGGAAATTATCGTGCTTCTGGGAGAGAACGGATGCGGAAAGACCACGCTCATTCGGATGCTCGCCGGGCACATGCAGCCTGACAACGGGGCCGAAGTACCGCAAATGTCCATCGCGTACAAGCCGCAGATGCTGAGTCCGAAGTTCGAGGGCACAGTTAAAGACTTGCTGCAGACGAAGATCAACAACGCCCTCATCCACCCCCAGTTCTTGACGGATGTCATCCGGCCGTTGAAGATCGAAGATTTGTACGACTTGGACGTACAAACCTTGTCCGGGGGCGAAGTGCAGCGCGTCGGTATCACACTCTGTTTGGGCACGCCGGCCAATATCTACCTCTTAGACGAGCCGTCTGCGTACTTGGACTCGGACCAGCGTATCATCGCTAGCAAAGTCATAAAACGGTTCATTTTGCACTCGAAGAAAACCGCCTTCGTCGTCGAGCACGATTTCATCATGGCCACGTACTTAGCCGACCGCGTCATCGTCTACACAGGCGAGCCCGCCGTGAACTGCACCGCGCAAACGCCCCAGCAGCTGTTGACGGGCATGAATCAGTTCTTATCCGCACTCCAGGTCACCTTCCGTCGTGACAAGACGAACTATCGGCCACGCATTAACAAATCTGGCAGCGTGAAAGACCGGGAGCAGAAGGAATCTGGCAACTACTTCTACATGATGGAGCCAGACGAGGTGGTTTCCGCCGCGGAGGCGGGTGCGGCCGCATCGGCCGACGGCAGCAATGCGGCCACGAAGCCCAAACCAAAGAAGGGTAAGCCCGCCGCCGCCGCCGCAGCGGCTTCGGACGACGACGACTGATCAGCACACCAACGGGTGGTCATGTCCCCGGTTTTTCCCTCGGAATAATTCATACAGTTTAACAACCAAAAGCTTAATTCTTGCAGGAAGGGGTACGTGCTGATTTGACTTGTAGAGAGAGGGAAGAAGGCTCTCTCTCTCTTCGTCCAATGACGACCACTTACGAGAGAGACACACACTGTGCGGCAGAGTGGAGGTTCAACAAATTGTCCACCTTCTGCGGGCCTGCCGTTCAAACACTGCGGCTGTCTTTTCTTTGGCACACACCACGACAATCTCCCCTCTCACCGCGTTTTATCATCGTAGGTAACGCGCCATGTCCTGGGGTCAATGACACAACATTAACCGCATTGCAGGGGGCACCGCACCCACACACACATGACATCCAACATGAATTTCTAGGTCGCGCCCTTTTGTTGTCACTCTCGTTCCTCTCTCAAACACACCACAAGTCGTGCGGCGGAATTTTTTTCCACCTCCTCCTTCCGTCCGGTATTATTCTCTTTGTTTTATTTTCAGTCGTCATACTCGGTTCTCGGTATTGCCTGATGGACGGCAGCACGGGTGGGCAATCGGTCATCGCCGTCCGCATCAAGGACGGCATCTTCGTCGGCAATGTCACGGCCGCGCACGACGAGGACTTCCTCTTTATGAACAAAGTCGTCGGTATCGTCAACTGCGCCGGATCGGAGGTCAAAGACCTGTATGAAGGCACGATTCAGTACCTCACCTTCCCCTGGAGGGACAGCGGCACGAATTGCAGCACGGTTCTCTTCGACTCCGCCGACCGAAACATTGAGCAGATCGTCCGCTTCATTGACAAGTGCACCGAAGGAGGGGAGTGCGTCTTGGTTCAAAGTTACTTCGGCATCTCCCGCAGTTGCGCCATCGTCATCGCGTATCTTATGGTGAAGTACGGATGGAACTTAGAAACGGCGGAGAACTTTGTAAAGATGGCGCATGCCGATATGAACATTAAACCCTACTTTTTGCGCCAACTGAAAACTTTTTCCCGTCGACACGCCGTGCCGTACGATGTGTTCGACACCTCCGTGGACGACGGCACCTTCGCGCTGGATAACGACCAGTGGATGCTCCGGAACACGTATGTCAACGGGCTGACCCACGACGTCCAGAGCAAGCATCCGCTCTTCATCCAATCCACGGCAGAGATCAAAGTGCATGAATCGACGTATAAGCCCAACGCCAAGCGGCGTCGTCGCATCGTTTTTTGCGATACGCGGCAAGGCTCGACGGTGTCGTCCACGGCCACTCAGCCGATTCTGAGCACCCGGTTCGTGGACCCCGTGACGGGCACGCGGGTGACCAACGGCGGTGGTGGCGGCGGTACGTCGTTAATGGGTCCGGACGCCGCCCCGCCTTCGATTCTCGCTCGACGGGGCTCGATCAACACGAGACGGCATGAATCACCCCCCGAGGTGAACGCGAAAGGGAGGCAGGTGCTCGTGTTGCGCCAATCGAAGAACGAGGCCGGTGGGCAAACTCAGCAGCAGCAAAATAGTGGCTCTCAACAACAACAGCCAGCTTCCCGCGACCAGTTTCAATACCACGAGCAGCAGCAGTATAGCCAGCGGAGTACCGGTGCGGCCGGGGACGATAGGACCCCCACGAATAACACCAGTGCCTACGGGGGGGCATCTCATACAGGGGGCGGCGGAGGTGGCGGGGCATCACCCCATCACCACGCCGGGAATGCCACCGGCGTGTCGGGAAGCGGTCAGAGCATCGTACTCCGCGGTGTGGCGGCCGCGACTGTTAGTGCGGCGCAGCCGACGAGCCTCCAGCCCTCCTCACCTATGGCGATGCGCGGTGGGCCCTTGAGCGCGGCCTACGCCGCGGCGGCCCAAGGGGGCGGGCCGCTTTCATCCGTGCCCAATGGAAGCGCCACGATCGTGTCCGCGAGGTCATCCTTGGCCCCGGGTCCGACCAAACTCGCTTCGCCCTTCGCGGCACTGACATCCCAGGGAACCGTTAGAAAAGGTTCGCCACTGCCAGTCAATAGAAACTCGGCGGCGTCAGCTCAGTCGGCAGCAGGCCAGCAGTCTTCTGCTAGCGGAGGTGGGCGGTATGCCACGGCGCAGATGGTTGCGGCGTCGTCGCCGAGCGGCGGACTGCTGCCCGCCAGCGCCGTCCAAGGCGGCAGCGGTCGCTCGACACCGCAGCCACAGCCCCGAGCGTCCTCCCCCATGGCACAGGCAAGTCAGCTGTCCACCCTGCCGATGCATCCCGCTGTTCAAGCGTCGAATGGGCCGCGAGGGAGCAGCCCGCTCGGCCGGCTGGCACCGGCCGCGGTGTCGGCGTCCCCAGCGCACACCTTGCAGGCGCCACGATCATCCCCAACGCCGGTCTCCGCCAGCAACAGCGGCTCCTCGGCGCAGTACTACGGCTCGTCCAGCGGAGGTGGAGGCTCCCAATTTTACATCCCCAACGCAGCCGCGTCCGTCACGGCATACCACTCCGCCTACTCCAACGGTCAGTCAAATAACAACAATGGCTACACGTTTGGAAACGCGTCCAACTCACCTCGAGGAATGGTCGCCGCGACGCCCCTGCTGGCCGCGCATCAAGGCGCCCCGGCTTCTTCCGGCATGCGCACGTCGTCGCCGCAAGCGCAGCCTCGCACCGCGTCAGGAGGCGTTGGCTTGCAGCCGACCGCCCGGTCTCAGCCAGCGGCCATTAGTGCGGTGGCCGCGGTCCGCACGTCCTCGCCGGTCGGCATGCGCGTCTCGGCGGCGCCGACTGTTGTGACGGCGAGCGCGGGTCGAGTGGCATCCTCTCCTCGGAGCCTGGCGGAGCAGTATTTGGGTTCGAACAGCGG
>ERZ1292630.945-Hain-H41-02um-R3-945-length-29317-cov-8_pt1 | contig 29317 bp, 11 predicted proteins | sample MGYA00564408_ERZ1292630 | MGnify/ENA primary metagenome ERZ1292630 (study PRJEB36523, sample SAMEA6512641) | groundwater metagenome | collected 2019-01-08 | study: AquaDiva: Metagenomics assemblies of 32 groundwater samples
CGACCACTTGTTGAAATTTGACGACGATGGCGGCAATCATCCCGGATGCCACAAGATTCAGGACAACTCCACACCACTGAACAAGGTGGATCCTGCAGGCATAACACGTTTCATCGCAAGGACAGCAGCTGCACAGGAACAAAAGTGTGTTGATCAAACTCCAAGCGCCGATAACGCCAGTGGCAGCGCAGCCAACAATGAAATACGTCGAATCAGAGAAGACAATCGGCGTCGAATCCTGGCATCCGATGGGATCGGGCGTCCATTTCCACTGGTGGTCCAAGTGCCAAGTCAAAATAGCCGTTAACAGGATGGCAAACGAGGCACCTGAAAGTACACTGTTGACGGCAAGGTGAACACGGTGACAAGTGACCTGCGCCTGAGACAAGATAGGCTCCCGAGAAGCATCTGTCATTAGGCACAGGATCTCCTCAGACTTGCAGAGAACGGTGAGACCATTTTCGAATGATAATTTCATTTCGTGACGTGATTCGTACATTGGTTCGGACGCGGTCACAGCCAACTGTAGCAGCGGTCGAGGGGAACTCTCGAATTCGCAGCCGCCTTCCACGATGACCGCCCAGGCGCACATGGACGGTTGGTTATTTATCACTTTGGGCAAGTCACCGATGGGGATCATAATGAGTTCATGCAAGCGGCTCCAAAATATCGCTTGGGCTCTTGTCCCAGCGGGGAAGGTCAATACCAGTTCATGGTCGACGACGAGCGCCTTAACGAACACATAGGTTGTTTGCGTTTCATGCGTGAATGACGCCAAAGAGAGGCCTACCGAAAACGATATGTGTCGAAGAGGGCTCAGGCCGACGGGCCGGGGGATGATACCTCTTGCAGTTAGAAGTGTTGCCCCCGATTCTGTGTGAAGCCCGTAGCGTCGCGGTCCGTCGAGAGCCACAATTGAAACGTCTAGCACCGTCCTGTCTGGCTCGTTGGTAGCGACAGCCATAGGCATGGCAGCCGTCGGGACGGGGGCGGCGGCCTCTTATCGGTAATAATTTTTGAGGGCCAGAGAGGGAGAATTGTTTTTTGAAGCAAATTTTTTGATTCGTTCGTCCCTCGTGTGTGCATCGTGTGAGTGGAGGTGACCAGGCTCTACCGTATCGTGGTCATATCGCTTCATAGGGACTTTCTCACTCAAGGAAGGACCTCCCGCGATGCTGCGGACTCTTCGTACGACGACGGTGATGCCACATGGACTGCCGCTGGAGCCGCCGAAGGATGCTGCTGGTCCTTGCTGGCCTTCGCCGCCAGTGCCGTCCAGTCAAACGTCCGGGTCATGACAACGAAAAAGGTGGCCGCCACGTGTGCTAAACCCACGGTGAAGGCGCCGATCATTCCTAAGACGCCCCACTCTGGGCGGAAGAAGACGACGCCCAGTACGACGGGGACCGTGACGCCCCACATGACTCCAAGCATCACCCCGGCCCCCTTGGCATTCTGCGCTGTGCCGCCGTAGACACCTTGAAACGCGTACTGCAGGCAATCCGTAAGATGAAAGAACGGGAAGACGAGACGAATCGTGTCAAAGGCGGCGACGATGGCCGGATCGCGCGTGTACACTTGAACCAACGACGACCGGAAGGATAGAAAGATCACCCCGTTCGCACAGGCGATGAGCGTTATCACCACGAGACCGATGTGGGCAATCCGCTTCGCGGTAGCGGGGTCGTTATTGCCTAACGCGTTGCCCACCAAAGTCCCAAGCGCACACGCGGGACCAAAAACGAGAGCGAAGAACAAGTTGGCCAGGTTCGTTGCGATGAGGAACGCCGCGCTGTCGCTTTGGGTGAGATGGCCCGAGGCAACGTTTAAAATGTTAAACGCCATGGACTCGCCGCCGACGAGCAAGACGTTGAGCGCACCCACTCTGAGAAAGGACCGCACGTCGGCTCGCGTGACAAACGCCTTCTCTTCCCAGGACTCCATTTTCCCCAATGCCGTCGTGGTCGTTAGTTCCACGGCGAGGTCCCGTTGCAATCCCGGGTGGTCACAGTCGGCGATCAGCACCGACGGAGGCGACCACGGAGGTGACGATGCCCGCCAGTTCTCTTCGCTATCTCCCGCTCGCTCGATCGCGCCGCTGCCGGATCGTGAAGAAGCACGCCTCGCCCCGAATGCACTCCGACGGCTATCCGTTGCGGGTGTTTTGTTCATCCGTCGGGATGGGAACCAGCGTAACGTCCGCCGCGTCTGTTTTGCGCACGAAACTAGCAAGAGCGACACTCCAAGTTGAATGCCCGTGGAACATGCCAAACTGAGAGCGACGCGAACCAGCGTCAGGTCGCCCGCACCGGTCCCCACAAGGAACCACAGCAAGGGCGCGATGGTGACGGCGCCCACCACGGTCGCCGCGCACGGGATCCACGGCACGCGTTGCGCCTGTGAGAACTTTGCCAATGATAAGCAACTGAGGCTAAAGAATAAAAACCAAGCGGACGGACTTAAGAAGCACGACACGTTCCGCGCAACGTCCGGTGAGGCCATGACGTATTTTAACACATACGGCGCGCAAAGAAACGTTAGAAAAGCGCCAAGTCCCGTCGCGGCGACCGCGTTCATCAATAGCGAGAGTTTCAAGAACACGCCAAGCTTAGGGCTGACCTTATCTCGCCCGTACTCCTGCGAGCAAAGGGTGTCGAGGGCCGCGACAAAACCCATCCCCGCGTTGTATCCAAACAAGTTCATGGAGGCTATGCCCACCCCGACGGCCTGAAACGACGCGCTATCTAGCAGATTGCCGCAGAAGGCAAATAGTACCGTCTGACTGAGTAAATAACTCAAATATAGCAGGCTCGTGGGCCACGCGAGCACCAGCAGATGGCGCAACAGTTCGCCCGTCGAGGGGGGAGCCGATGGCCGAGCTGCGGCTACGTTGGCGGCGCCGCCACTTGTTCTGGAAGGCGTCGTGGCGTCCGCAGCCATTTCTTCACCTAAGCGTCTCCTTGCTTCTCACTCTATCAATATCATCTTGGTGGGGAGGTAAATTTATGAATGGAACAAACAGGGTCGCCGACGGATGGAAAGGCTTGACCGTTGATTGTTGCGTTGATGAAGTGGTCGTTGGAACCAATTAATGTGATGGCCACACATCGGGAGGTTATTCCAGTTAAAACAAAAAATAATCCGTGTGTGGTGCCCCCTATCACGAGAAGAAACATACTCTTTCGTTCAGAGAGGAGCCGACGGAGTTGAACGCTTCGCGTTGTGTGTTTTGACTCCCCGCGAGGGGAGGTCATCGCCCTGAGTGGTAACCCTCCTTCCCGCCCGCGAGCGCTTGGCCTGCTCCTAGCAGTAGTACTTGTAACCGTCGAGGCAACGGCCAGCGGGGAAGATGTGGGTGCCCTCCTTGTCCATCTTGGTGCACTTGGTGTCGTTGAAGTGTGCCCACGCGACAAGGTCGGGGCAAGAGTTGACGGCGGTCACCTGGACGCTGTGCACAAACGGAACCTGGCGATTGATGCAGGTGTTGAGTGAGACCTCGATCTTCTGGCACGAGCTTGGGTCGCACGTGCGCGACGTGCAGTTGCTGAGCATGTTGAACTTACCAGTGGTGGCGTTGAACTTTTCGCACTCCAACTTGAAAAAGCCACGCCCAAACCCCTCGCACGTGCCGCAGCGGGACGCCGACTTCAAGGACGCGGTGCCAGGGCACCCCGTGGTGCCATTCCACAGCAACACGGACGCGCACATCGCCTTGGGCATCTTCAAGCAGTGCAGGCGGCCAGCGGTGCCATCCTGCTCCGGGAGGCACAAGCCCTCAGGGATGGACCAGTTGTTGCCGAACGTGCCGCACAGAGGATCGGTGTACTTGGAAACAGTGATATTCTTGGGTGCGGCGGCGACGAGAGTGGCGACGAGGCCGACGACCAGCAGAAGCTTGAAACAGGCCATGGTTGCAACAACAAAAAAAGAAAGAACTTGTTGTAGTTCGAAACATGACCACCCGATGTGACACGGTGGACATCCGACAGATGAGTCATCCGACAGATGTGTCACCGCGGGTGAGAAACGCCGTCACGAAGTATTCCCTCAGGAGGAACAAGGCCACGATTTTGGGGGAAATTAACGGTAGGAGAAAAAAATTACGTTTTTTAGAAGCGAAACGAAGGAAGCAGAGGGAGCGGAAAAATAATGGCTTTCACAAAGCTCCACGCCACAAATGTGGTTGCTCGGGATCGCTTCTCTCCTAGCAGTAGTACTTGTAACCGTCGAGGCAACGGCCAGCCGGGAACATGCTGATGCCGTCCTTGTCCATCTTGACGCACTTGGTATCGTTGAAGTGCACCCACGCGAGTAGGTCGGGGCAGGAGTTGACGGCGGTCACCTGGACACCGTGCACAAACGGTTCCTGGCGGTTGATGCAGGTGTTGAGCGAAACCTCCATCTTCTGGCACGAGCTCGGGTCGCACGTGCGCGACGTGCAGTTGCTGAGCATGCGGAACTTACCCGTGGTGGTGTTGAACTTTTCGCACTCCAGCTTGAAGAAGTTGCCTCCCCAAGCACGTTCGCACGTGCCGCAGCGGGCGGCCGTCTTCATAGACGCGGTGCCAGGGCATCCGGTGGTGCCGTTCCACATTTGAATCGACGCGCACATCGCCTTGGGCATCTTCAGGCAGTGCATGCGGCCAGCGGTGCCATCGCGTTCAGGGAGGCACGCGCCCTCGGAAATCGTCCAGTTGTTGCTGAAGGTGCCGCACAGAGGATCGGTGTACTTCGAAACGGTGATGTTCTTGTGCGGGTGCTGCGCGAACGCGATCGAAGCAAGCGTCGCGACGACGAGCAAAATCTTGAAGAAGGTCATATTTTTTTTGAAAAAAACAATTGAGAGATGTGCCAACGGAGATGTGCTTTTTACTGTGACGAGAGTGATCAACCACTCCTCCATCGATGATAAGCAGAGGGTACCACACCCACAAAAGATTAACCATGTCGTCTGACAAGCAGAAGAAGCAAACGTCGTGATAAAAAACAGACTGTACACTGAATGGCGATAGAACAAAAGGCGAGCCGAAGGGGGAGGTTGGCTCTTTCTTTTGCGCATCTACAAAATTGCGGTCGATTGACGCAAAACAGGTTGAAGAAGAAGTGCGGCTGACGAGGCCCGTGTCAAGTATGACAATTGCAGGCGCGCAACAACGGCATCATTGTCGGCGTCGTCATCGTCGTTGTTGTTGTTGGTTTGATCCCCTGCGTCGTGGGGACCACGAAGTCTGTTTGCAGGAGCTAACGTTTTCTCCAGCGAAGATGCCACGAGCTCGGCGAGTGACGACGTCTCGTGGTCACTTTTTGTGGACACCTCCTCTTCCTGATTCTGCCGCCGTCGTAAGTGCCACTGAGTGGCGAACGTCAAGTGACTCATCATCAGGGGCACCACCCCGACGCCATTTTGAAGATTGTGGTTGGACCGTCGGACCCTCCCATGTGCCAGTTGCCCTTGGCGGTCGACGGTGCCAGAAGAAGACGAAATGGCGACGTAAATGTCAACCACGCGGACTGCAGTATGTAACAAACAACTTGTGCTACTGCTGCTGCTGCCCCCCATCGCCTCCTTCTCGTGGTCGCGGTGAAGTGCCATGTCGATCCAATCTATGAATGCAGGTACGCTTCGACATTCCTGGAAGGGCACGAAAAGCTCGATCGCCGCGGATGACGTCGATGCCGATGGTGGCCCTCCCCTATGGACGCCGAGAAGCATGACTCGGAGGCACTCGCGTCGGCGCGCATGGGCCGCTTCGGAAAGGGGGGCGGCGATGGTGCCGCGCAGCGGTTCATCGGTCGCGACGGCCCGTGGCCGCGGGTGTTCCTCGGCGGTCGCCTCGGACTGGACTGAAGGGACGATCTGCCGCTTGGGCCCACCGCCTCCTCCTTTGGCTTGGCCACGACTTCCCGCGCTGGGGTACGTTTTCACGCGATCCCCGTGCCGTGAAAGACGGTGAACCACGGACCGGTAGCAGCGCTCATCCTCGACCGACAGCATGCCGCACTGCAGGGCGACTTGCCTCGCCACATCCTCCAGTGAGACACACGTGGCAGCCGCGACGCTACTGGTCGTAGTGGTGGATACTGCTTCTCCTCTTTGCCGTCGTCCCCGCTGGCTCGAGGCTGCTCCTCGCAGGGGCACGACGCTGGTCGGCGTAGCGCCGGGTTCCGCTAACGGACGAGACATAGAGGGGGACACGGGGGGCGAAGCCGTTTGCCGGCCACCACGACGGTCGCTACCGTGGCTACCGCGAGACGTCGCAGAACGCCGGCGCGAGGACGCGCGAGATGACTCACTCGACGATCGCAGCGAGGATCTGCTGGAAGTGGAAGACGACGATGAGGACGACGACGAGAAGACGATCGGACGATGCGCCGGCGGTTGACCCTGCGCTGGCGGCCGAGAGGGTGCTTCGACGGGAATGGATGAGGTGTTGTTCCTCGTCGCCGAGGAAGCTGACACGGCCGACACGTCCGGCAGGGCGACGACACCTTCATGCAGCCCCCCCAGAGCCTCAGTTGCGATGCGGTGCTGTCGGTCGCCGACTGTGGTCCGCATCGCCGCCGCCAGATTCGGACTCGGGGGATGACGATCGAGAACAGAAACCGCTTTCTGATTCGCCAAGCGGTGGTTGAGTGCGTTGACCTTATCGAGAAGCCCGAACTCGGCCAGAGCGGCTTGCAACGCCGCCATGTCGCGCCGGACGCAGTCGGGCGGCCGGCCGTGGCTCACTTCGCGCTGCCACAGACGAACATCTCGCGACCGATGGCCAGTCGAGTCCACGATGAGCAGCTCCGAAGGGGAACCACCAGCAGCGTTTTCCTCCGCGTTGGACAAATTCAGCTCAAGAATGTAAGTGCCACAAGAATTAGTCGTTGCGGTGGTGCTCGCGTTGCTGTTCGCTGGAAGAGCCATCCCCGAGCTCGAGGACCTCGTCAGCACGGACGTGGACGAGGTCAATCTCGAAGGTTGGTTATTGTCCACTGCCCCTGGCAAATGATACTTGGATGCGTTCTGCGATGGTGGTGGAGATTTCTGCGGCGAGGAAGCAGCAACGGTGGTCATGGACGCATTCGAGGAGGAAACGTGTGATGGTGGTAGGTGGTGGGCCAGGGCCGCATTGCTGCTATTCGTCGTCGTCGGCCACACCCCGCAGTAGCCCAGCACGGTGCTGTGCACCTTCAACGCTAGCATACGTTGGCGATGACGTGACATGGCGTTGCCGACCTTCGCGAGCGCACGTCGCGAGACGCCACCACCACTGCCCACTGATAACGTGAGAAGACTCGTCGTCGACGTCGTTTGTTCCGTGGTGCTCCCAAAGAGCAGCTGGGCCGAGCTGCTGCCGTCCGCGGCGATGGCGTTGGCGGAGAGGTCGTCGTCACCCTTCCGAGCGGCTCGAGGAGAAACGGAAGAAGGTTTGCCTCCTCCATCGCGGTGATGATCGCCTCCAGCCATCCTCAGGGCGGACGAAGCTGCCGCGCCGGGCGAAGCTGCGGCCGGAGGCAGCGGTGCGAAGAAATCGTCGTCGTCATCTTCGTAGCTTTCCGAGTCGGTGCTGCGTTGAGGAGAAGCACCCCCGAGTGCAGCGGTATCGTCGCCACCGTCGACGGAGTCGTCGCGGCACCGAACGTCGAAACTGCGGAAAAAACTGTTTGACAATTCGAGAAAGCTTCCTGCGTAGTCTTCACCATCTGTTGGACGCCCACCGCTTCTACCTGCTAACTTCGCTTTCCCGTCCGTCGGTCGATTTGATTTTTTCCGCTTGACTTGGAAACTCAACTCCGAAGCTGATTTGATACCACCTTCAGAGTGACTGGGGGCTTCGCCAGCCCAGCTCGATTTCAGAATGACGTTCGCGGACGCCGGTTGGCCTCCTCCATCGGCGAATGACACACCTTTCGACGACCCCGCTGGCACAACAGCGCCGCCGTCCGCATGGAGCCGTTGTGACGTCGTGGTTATATCACCGTCGGACAGACTTTTCAGCGCCACGACGGACACTGCCGCGCGCCGAAGGGTATCACGCAGACGTTGAGACTTTGGAGACAAAAGCTCGCCAGTGGTCGTGTCGCGCTCAGTGCTCGGCGAGGAGGAACCCGTGGACGGTGTGGGATTCGCCTTCAGAAGCGTCTCCAGTAAAAACACGGCGTTGCCTCCAGCACCGCTATCACCGGCTCCTCCTCGGTTTCGGGTTGCACTTCGACTGCCGGCACCTGCGGACGCTGACGCGTTGAGCCCTCCTCCTCGGCTGCTGCCGTCCTCGGCTAACGCAAACGACGGCTGCTGGAGAGGGTCCGTTGCCCAGTCTCGCTTGATCAACGCAATGATGCTGCAATAGTCGTCCGCGTAGTTGTACGGCCGCGAGAGGATCCTCGTCGGTGCTTGCGCGGAGGAGGAGGCGCCACTCGTGCCGTCGATCGTCAATGTGAGTTTGCGGGGAAACGGCGGGCCGCCGCTTCGGACGGACAAAGATGACGAGAGGCTCACACGTCGTCGCTGTTGTGCCGCGGCCGCTCTTGTGGCGTTTGTCGGTGACATGCTTGCCCAGGCAGGCAAATTGCTTGGCGACGAAAGAGGTTCGGGCGAAGAAGGAGAGGAGGTTGGCTTGCCAGCCCCCGCAGCTCCACTCGCACCGCCTGCTGCTTTCGACGTTGGTGTCGAAGCCTGAGCCACGCCGCTCTCAGTCCCACCCGTTGCAGCCAAAGCGACGTCAGCGGCGTTCCCTGGCATCCTGGACGATCGGCGGAGATCGGAAGCGATCACCGCTGCCGACATGGCCACCGCCGCCTCACATTGATCCACGTAGGCGTCGATGTGCTTCAAGATCATCTCGGAGGACAGAAACGGAGCGGAGACGCTCTGAAGAATGTGCCGAATAGAGGTGACGTCAGGGACCACGGGTAGCTGGGGGAGGCGCGAATAGGCTTTGCGGACGGCCTGCTGCTCCACGGGCCGCAACGACGGGACGGCGGGGGCAGGAGGAGGAGGAGGAGGAGGCAAGCCTGTGGTGCTGCTGCTCGATGGCATAATGGCGCGAGTTGGGGCCGGGGGAGGAGATTCGGCTGTGTGGAAGGGTGGCGCTTAAAAAGTACAACCAATTGCCGTTGGAAACGGGGGCGAGGGCGGTGGCGCACCGAGTTGGATGACACCAAGGGTGACCAGGTGACCGCCGTGTGCCACGGCCTCTCCTCGCCAGCGCTCCGTGGCAGCTGCTGCTCGTCCGCGGCGGGTGTTGCCCAGCGATGTGCCACGAGCTCGCGTCACCGGGAGCACGTCGACCTCGCGCACTCTGGCTGGCTGAGGGCTCGCGCAACTGGCGTTGCGCGAGGGACGCGCTTACAATGTGGGCCGGAAATGCGGCCCCGGGCAAAGCTTGCCCGCGACTCCCAGCGGCCCACGCGACTTCGACCCTTGGGTGGCATCGTCGACAAGCGCTTCGACGGTTGACTCGGGGGGCGCAGGGCGGTCGCCTAGCGGAGTGGTGGACGTAGCCCCCGTCACGGGGTAAAGTCTCCTCACTCTTTAATACTCGAAACTTGACCTATCTCGTTAGCACAAGCTTTTGCCCCCCGCCCGCCCACGCATGACGCGCGCGGAAATATTATCCTGCGGACAAACTATCGGTGCCGAACAATTATCGTGAGTATTAATTATCAGGCGAACAAATTATCATATAGTCTGCGTCATGCGTGGGCGGGCGGGGTCAAAAAACCTGTGCTTAACTCAAAGGTCAAGTTTCGAGTGTATGAAAGAGCCAAGAGACGTTACCCATGGTAGCGCGCCGATCCCAACGGGGGAATGCAAAATCGCTGTTTTGCAGTAGAAAACCGTGCAAAAACGGACCTTTTCGCCGCTATCTGCCATCACGCCCGCCCGGAGCGGCCCCAAAACCATGCCAAAAATCCCTCCTCGGCTAGAGTGTCAACTTTGCTTTTGAAGGTTTTCACTACCGCCTCGGCCGCCGACGCGCATGCGCCTCCACCACCGCTCGGCATGCCAACCTTGCCGTTCACAACAACATTGTCCGTTGAGTCTCTGTGCTCGCCATGATGAGTTGAGAAAAGCCTTACACACGGTTGGACAAACGTCTTTTTTCAGGTGGTTACGTCGTTTCTGCAGTAAAACTTTTCGCCCTCGTTGGAGATGAAGTAGAAACATCCCTCGACATCTCCTCCTAGTGGAATGCAATTGGACGGACGCCACAGGTCTGCTGGCGATGCGAAGGTCCAAATCCGCCACTTCTTCTCCCGACTCATGAAAGCGAAAAGCGTACTTTCTGGGCAAACGCGAAGCATCCTCGCGGAGGCGGCCGAATTGGCAATACGTCTGTAGACAAGCTGGGCGGCTGGGCTCCACGCGATGGACGTTTGTAGCGGCACCGACAAGGCCACGTACTGTGATGCAATCGCGAGCGAAAACTGCCGTTCCGAAGTCGACTGCCACACATCCTTGCTAAGAACCATATCTATTTCGGAACGATCCAGCATCAGCGGAGTGGGAGGCCATTGGACTTGGTTGTGCAGCACACGAAGCAGCACGTGCAATTCCTTGGCGGTCCCGGTTTGCAACGGCCAGCCCGAACACGTCACATACTTTGCTAAAGCATTGCAAATGGAATTACCGACACCCTGCCCTTGTCGACGAATGAATTCCGAATGCGACTGAAAGCACAGGACTTCTGTAAGGCGAACGGCAAAATTCAAACTCGTCACTTCATCATACCCGAACGATGAACCATGCGGAACTAGGGCGAATCCGCCAGTCATCCGGAATATGGGGAGTGAACCGAGGCGACCAAGCAGTATGTTGAAAAGATCCCATGCCTTCTTGAAAGTAAGGGCCACATCTGCCGACGAACCCGCCTCTTCGTCGTCCCGAAGCCAAAAAAACTTTCGCAGCTGCACCGTAGCGCGAAGACCAACAGCCGCGTTTTCGTCCGTCTCACCGATGGCCGTTACGGCACATTCGAAGCTTCTGATTGACAGTTTCCGTGGAATGTGTTTGTGTTCGTCCTTCAAACTACACGTGTACGCGTTGACAATGGCCGTGACGTATTCCCATCTGTCGCACGGCAAGGTCGATGTCCACGTGGACGCACGTACAAACGCATCGACAAGCGCGAACGATTGTTCGGCGTTTGCGGACGACTTTTCACAAATCGCCACCAGACGTCCTTGAGGATGCGGAACCCGCCAAGGAGTCGGCGAAAAAACTGCGTCAATATCGGGCTCCTCCGCGAAGGATTGTGCGAATTGACCGAGCAGGGCGGGCGTGTGTTCAACTCGGTCCATCAGCCAGCGCACGACGAAATCACCAGTGAGGCAGTAACACCCATTGTCTTTCGCGACTTGGCCGTAGAATACGTGAATAATGTAGTTCATTGGACTTGCGTCAATATTCCAAAACGTGAAAAAGACGCTTGTCAAACCGCTTCCCCGGGTGATGTATTGGAATAAGGCCAGTCGCACGAGCTCCGCGCGATCTGTTGCGCCGATCTCGTTCATCGCACGCTCTAGAAAACTGTCAACCCAGCGGTCTCCGTCCACCGGTTGGCACAGCATGAGCGGGGCCCAAACCAACGGCATTTTCGTGCTGCAAGAGCCATCCGTGTAACTTTGCCAGTCACCGAAGCCTTTAGGGAACACGTCGAATAGGCTTGACATATGATTCATGCAGGCGGCTCTTTCCAATTCGGAGAGGCAAGCGTGAACATTGAAAGATGTGCCCCAGATAGCCGTGGGTGTTGTCGCCACGACGATCCATACAACGTTGCAAAAGTTGGGCTTCAATTTCAGCAGCTGCTCGCCGACAACTCCCCTATCGACGCCGACAACAAGCTTGCCCCTGGCCCGTGGCGAATGTTCACGAGCGAACGCGATTATGTCGTTGCAAACATCTACCGACTGGTCCTTCGCTGGGATGAACAGACACGAATAATCGGTGGATTCTTGAACTAAACTGAACAACACGTGCCGGACGACGGTCGTCATGCCATGCAGTATCGGCTGGTCGAACGGCTTGTTATACGTAAGGCGGTACATTGTTTCGGGGGTGCCTCGAATACATTCAAGAAGTTCGGTCACCACCTTGCGTCGGGGGACAACGGCAGCAGCCCACGCGCTGAGAGTCTTTTGATAGCGGTAAAATTTCTCGCAGTCTTCGGCTGCCTTGGCATCGTCTGTGGTTGTTGGCGGGAGAATGTGCTCCCCGCCTGCGTTGATCAACGCCAGTGGTAGATCCAGGCACTGCGCGAAACCTAGCGACTTCGCCAGGCCTAGTAGCGCCCAACAGCACTGAGATATGTGCGCCGATGAACAGGTGAACGGGCTCATGCTCGTGTCACTGGATCCGCGGACTAATTCAATTTCTTCCTGGGAAAAATGACCGCCAAATATCAGATGAATCTTCGAAGGGAACAGGTCGAGCTTACCGGAAGAACGCAGCAGTTCGGAAAGCATCAAATCAGGGAGCTGAAATCCATCTTTGCACGACAGAAACACGATGGTGACCATGTCCCTTTGCGAGTCCCGGATCAAATCAATGACGGCCCGGCGAAACTTGATGGCGAACCCTTTATCGACCGTCGGCCAGTTAGCAACCGAAATCCGTCTAACGGTTGCAGCCACTTTGACCTCGTCGTGCGAAAAAATCAGCATATCTTTGAACTTCATTGAGCGAAGACTTAACCAGTCCTGTGGTCGCAAACATTTTGTAGCCGACGGCAGAACACACAGCAGCCGAACCGACTGTTTGATGAAGACTTTTGTTTGTTCCTCTTCTGGAAGAAATGCGACGGTCGGGGCAGCCCTGTACGATGCAATTCGTTCGCCGACATCTCCAATCCAACCGGGAAAGGACAACAGATCGTCAACTTCTTGCGGCGTGGGAAGTCGATCGCCGTGTCGCCCCGCGTGTGCGATCTGATACAACATTTGTGCGGGCGCCAAGAGGTCGGCTGCGGCATCGGTAAATCGTTTCCTTTGGACTCCGACCCAGGAAACGAGAAGCCATATGTCCTTCGGCTCCATGCCTCCCTTTTTGATGGTGTCGACGGTGATCGCGTCTTGATGAGGAAAAAGTCCGGCTGGAACGGTCACGTCGGCCGTGGTCAGTGGGGGTCGCACAGTGCTGAGTAGGGTGAGCAGCTTGGACCGGAAGCTTTCGAGCATGGACTCCTCGAAAAGTGACAGGAATGCCTTACACTCCGCCTTAGACAGCGTTTCGCGCGGAACGGCTGCTGCTGCTGCGGCCATGACAAGAGTTAGTCGAACGAGCGAGAAATGTGACGGTCAGAGAGTTGCCCTGAACGGTCTTGCCTAACAAGCACCGCGTTGGTGATACAAAGCAGAGCGCGAGGGTCGCATACAGAAAAATAACTGCGACGATGTGCGTTGATTTCAGTCGGTTCTCCCTTTGTGGCTGTTTGCCACTGACGATCACTGGATGGTTTGGATGGGACAAATTTTCCCATCCAACCGCTTGCTTCGGCGGCATTTCATGTGAAGTTGGAACGGGGGGGGGGGAAGTCAAAACAAAATTCCGCGCTGGATGAGATTTCGTTTCAAATCCAACACGTTGGGTGTGAGAACAACTTCATATCATATCCAACGGTTGCTGGATGGCAAAAATTTCAGCATCCAACGGTTGGAAGATGGACGCGTGGAAATGCTTTTCATATTTTCTATGTTTTACCGCTGGATCATCCAGGATGGTTGGATCCCATCCAACGGTCCAACCGCTAAGTATGTCGACGTCGCCACGAAAGAAAAATCTCTGAAGCGACTTCTACCGAATTTGTGGTGTGGTGTCTCCCTATCATCGACCAGTGACAAGAATCCCCGCCGACGATCTGAGAGACTCTCTTCACACGTTGATAAGACCAAGTGCGTTTCTATCTCCCCTGATGACCGACCTGAAAATATGGACAACGAGCGTGCCGTTCTCCCACGGCCTTCACGCCGTTTCCACTGCCGCCTCTTCTTGCATCGTCGCTGCCGCCTCCCGGCGCTGCCACTGTCTCAAAAAATCCTCGTACTCGATCATCGCGCCGGAGAGCATATCCAACACGCCAGGGTGCACTTCGTGCTGACGAGACATGACCAGTGTTCCAATGGCCTCGATGGTAATCGGGGTTTGGGACGAGGTGGTCTTGCCTCCTTTCTCGGTGATGAGTTTGGTGATCTCTGCTTCGATCGTCGTCTCGATGCGATCCGCGACAACCTTATAGAAGAGAAAGCGTTCATGGTCATTCGTGTCCGTCAACGACGGCGCCATAAAAAGACTCGCGGCGATCACGTCGTCAACGTTGGTCGCCACGAGCGCCGCTTCCAGCATGCCGACGATTTCGTCGAAGTCCCGGTCCGAGGACGACCCCTGATCCTGCGCGAAGACTTCTTCTCCATCCTCTCCCTCGACGATGGCATCGTGGTGGTCGTTTGCTGTCCCACCATTGGATAGCGTTGTGGACGCACCGCCGTTCACTTTTCTTGTGCCTCCGTCGTCACCCTCCGGCACGGAGGGCACGAAGGCGACGTTCCCCGCGGCGTCTAGCGTGGCGACCATCACAGCGGGTGGTGGAGGTCCACGCAGAGGCGCAGCGGCGGACGACGCTGTCAGGGAGGCAGGCGACGCCTCCTGGGCAGTGGTGGCAGTGACCGACGTCCGCCGGGGCTTATTCGACGGTTTATTTCCCGCCCCGTTGCTGCCGATGATCGCAAAGGGGTCCAAAGTGACCAGGCTGGCCGTTGTTTGTCGCTTGGACGGTGCATGGTGCGGCGTCGTCGTCGTCTTCTTCGGCCCCATTTACAAGACTCCCTCCTTCTCTCCCTCTCAGATGGAATAATAATGTTGTGACTTTTGCGTAAATAAATAGATGCACACAGGCGTTGAATCGATGTGTGGAACCTTGCCGAACCCCCCTCCCTTTACACATAGAAAGGACATCACTACGAATTATCATAGTGCCTCCATCCGCCGTCTATAATGAGTTCTCTATGGAATAATTGATGTCGAGGTCACGTCCCCCCCGTCTTGATCCCCGTTTTCCTGCGGATCGCAGATTTCGGATCACAAAAAAAAAGAACCGCTACCAACCACGAACGAGAGTGTGGTGGTCACCTCCCATAGGTGGGCGGCGATGTTGAAGCCGCGGAGTCACCGACTTCAATGCGTCACAGTTGTTGCCCATCATCGCGGGGGCGGTGGATCCTTGCGAGGCACGACGGTCACCCGGGGAGGACGACGGTAGCAGCAATCCCATTGAACGCATCGACGGAAGGGCGACGACGACGGTCGATTCGACCTTCGTGTGACGATCATCACCGGCCATCCGTGGTGCCACGGCGGTGGAGGAATGATGCGATCGGACGGGGCACACTCCCCCCATGGCGTCGTCCCCATCCCCCCCGAGCGGCGGCTCCTCCTCGCTTCCTCGCTGGTGAAGGTGGTGGCTGCCCCCTAGCTGGTGAAGGTGGTGGCTGCGCCGGTGGTGGTGGTGGCCTCCTCCGTCTGCTCCTCCTCTTCTGTCAGCGCCACGGCAGGCAGCGGCTACCCGTGCACCCCACTTCGACGACTGCGACAGCGCATCGGCGGTGCCATGTGCGCTTGTTGATAAGGCCGAGGAGGTCGACGACGTTGCCGACAACGGGTGGTTTTCCGCGCCGCTTCCGTCGCCGCGTAGCGGCAACTGGTGGGTCGTCGCGACATTTCCACCGCTGTCTCCCAAGAGTGCGGCGGACGGTGCCGCCATGGGGCGTCCGTCGGCAGTGACGACGTGACGTTGTGTTGTTCCTTCAGATAGATGCAATGCGACACGGCCGAACCCCCCTGTGCCGCTCCCGCCGAGCGCAGCTGCAGCCGCAGCCGCACGGAACACACCATGGTCAGCAGCCCCTCGCGGATAGTCATCACCACCGCCTGGCGACCGCCTCACTCGATCCACCCCTGCCTCCTCCTGAATGCTGCTTTCTACCTCCTCTGTCAGAGCATCGGCCCCACCGTCGGCACCAAAGAGGAGCTGCTGCTGGGGCCCCGTGTTGGTCGTGTCGTTGGTGAGGCGAGGTTGGCCGTAGATGGCCAAGTCCACCTCGTCGGTGCACACTCTCCACGTGGGCGCCGTGTCCCCTCCGCCGCCGGCCGCAATCCGACTCGCCTTAACCGCGGCGGGTAGTGACGATGATGAGCCGGAGGAAGTCGTCCTCTTGGGAAAGTGGTCTCCGAGATAAGAGTGATCCGCAAAGATTTGAGGCTGCTCATGCTGCGGTTGCGGAGGCGGCGTGGGTTGCAGGCGCCAACTCATGGCCGCCAGTTGGCACAACATCGTCTGCTCCTCTTCCTCGCCGGCTTCCCTTTCGTTCGCCCCTCGCGGCGGCGACCCGTCCGCCGCTTCCAGTCGGGGACCTGGTGGGACACCCGGCGGGCGACCCGATGGGCCGCCTCGCGGACCACCCGTTTCATGGTCATCATTCTGCCGCCGTTGTATCCTGATCGTCGCGTCATCAGCATCGAAGGCATCGCCGCCATGATACCCTCCATCGTTGTCGCCATTTGGTTCGCCGCCGCTGCCTCCTTCTGTTTTCACGGAACGCCTCATGGGGGGGCTCGTGGCCGCCGCCATGTGGTGGTAAGGCGACCCTACGGTAAGGCCCCCCACAGAATTGTGCCCGCTCGCGTTAGCTGCCGGTTCCCTTTCCGGGGTTCCCAGGCGGCGGTCACCACCTGACGTTGGGATGGTGATCATAACAGCCGTTGTCCGACCCGGCGGATGGCCACCACGTCGTGGCAAAGTCGTGGGAGCGCTGCGCTGTTTCACGACTGTAGGCATCGTCGACGATGGGAGTGCAACGCGGCGTGTTGGGATCGGCGTCGCTTCCCGAGAGTTTCCATCGCGGCGACCTCCTCCTCTTCCAACTCGCATGTTACGAGCATCGATCTCCGTTGGGTGATCGTTGTCAGCGTGGTGAAGTCGACGAGGAGTGTCGCGGGAGGGTTCCTCCGTTGCTGTGGCGGCAATTTGCCGCACCGGTGTCTTTGGTGTCGCGGGCAGCCCATCCACGCCAACCACAACGGCGGCGAATGTGGGCCCTACACCACGCCGCCCAGGTGTCGCGCTACGAAGGGGTGTGTGTCGCCGAACACCAGCGGCGGGTGGCGGCGGGGTCGACGCACGAGGAGCGCGGCGGAGGGCAACGCGAGCAATAGCGTCGTTGTCGCCTCGGCGACTCGTGTCGTTGCTGTGGACTACGTAAGATGCAGTCGACGCGTCGACGAAGGCCTTTAACGGCTGCGGCTGCTGGTAGTGTGGGTGGTGAAGGCGAGAAGGCAGTGACGTAGTCACGGTGCGTTCCGAAGATGGACGACGGAGAGGTAACGCTACCGCCAGGCTGCTTCTTGGCTGGTTCCTCCCGCTGGCAGGCGGTTGCTGCGATGGCGGCGTCGCAACCACGTGATGGTGAGTCAATGAGACGACGACATCATCGCCGTTGTCATTCCCACCGCCTTGCGTGGTCGAGACCTCGCCGCCGCGTATGGATAGCTCACGGGCGTGGTAGTGACTCACTTTTGGCCCACACGATGATGCGGGGGGCGCGGCTTCGTCAGGGGATTGGGCCGGCGCCGAGAGTGCCTCTCGGACCGGTGCCTCTCGGACCGCGGCCGGAGATATCTCCAAGCAGGGGGCCACGTTTGAAGGCAGGAGGCACACGTCGCCCCCGACGAAGGCGACCTCCCGGGGTGGTGGGGCGGTGCCATTGTTGCACATTGCATACGGTGGCACCGGCGTCGCCGCAACGCACCCTAGCACCGCGGACCGGAGCATCTGCACTCGGAACACGTTGTCCCTCGAAGCAGCTGGCGTGATGCCACTGGCGGCTCCGTCTATTTGGTGGTCAGCGGCGGATGACAAAAATGACGTTGACGGTGAAGGAACAACAGCATCGCGACGTAACGTTCCGCATTCTTCTTCATGCGGCGGCGGCGGATGCCTCCGCGGGGGTCGTGATGACATGACATGGAATGGTGGTGACAACGCATCGCCGGACGACGGCATCGCCATCAGGGTAAGGGGGAGCGCGGCGTGGTGGCGGCGTCGCCTCATTGCCACCAGTGCTGTGAGCACCAACAACGCGGCGGTCGCAGATTCCGTTGCTGGATGGCGATGTGACGATGGGGTGGCGGCGGTAGCAGTGGCTGCTGGGCGATCCACCTCTCTCTGAGTGTCGTCTTTGCTGATAGTGGTGGTGCTTCGCGATCGATTGCAACCCGGCGACCATGGCAACGGCGCCACCGTGACGTCGTTTGCGTCGGCGGAGTGTGTGTTGTGGGTCGTCGTCACGTAGCGCTGCTGTTGCGTCGCGTAGTGTTGCAACACGCGAGCCGTGAACTTATCGTGTTTGAGCCGCAACAGGTGCCGTGCAGCAGCTTCTTGCCTTTCGACGGAGGCCAGTCGTTCCCCTGGACACTGCAACGGAGGTTCATTGGTCTTCTTCCTTCGTTCCTCGGAAGAGGAGGCAGACGAAGAAGACACGACGCAATCTCTTTCGTGACGGACAATCGTCCTGTCGTTGACGACGTTGCCGCTCTGCTTCATCTGCGGCTGGCTGCTCGTCGCTGAGGCCACGGCAGCGTAATACGATGGACGAGACGGCGCGTAGTAGACACCGCTGTTGTCGTCGTCGTCGTCGTCGTCCCCTTCATACGGTGTGTTGACGATAGCGATGCCAGTCATGGCCGGCGAGAGGAGCGGCTGGCCCTCGCGGAGGGAAGCCAAGGGTACCTTGTTGGAGGCGGTGCCGTGGTGTAACAGCGCCTCGGCTTCCACTTGTAAGCGCTGCAGCCCTTGGAAGAACTCGACGGGGGATCCCAACGTGCCGTGTTGAGAGGGCTGCCTTTCACCCAAAGTTGGGTGCCTGTCGCCGTGCGCTGCACGGAGGGTGGACTGAGACGGCACACTTTCAATGTCAATAGTCCCGGCGGCATCGTCCGCATGGTGATTGAAGCACCACAACCCCAATCGCGTCGAGGCTTCAACGCTCTTTCCTCCCCCGGTGTTGGCAGACTCAACGCTTCGAACTCGTTGCCGTTGGCGCAATGGGGTCGCCTCCCCGGACGACGACCGTGTGATGTCGATCGCCGCCGTGGTCGCCTTCTGGCGAGCTTTGTCGCATGGGGGGCTCTCCTCCTCGCCGGCTGGAGACTCCAACGTTTCCGTGGCGACGGAATGAGTGCATCGCTCGTCGATGACAGCCGTTTCGGTCGCCTTCTCGTGGCGCGTCAGAACCTGGGTTGTGGCGGTCGATGGTCGTCGTCGTCGGTCGACGTCGACGTCATCGTCGTCATCCTGTCGTCTCGCTACAAGGGTTTGTTCGGGAACGATGGGTGCCTCCCGCTGCAGCAGCAGCTGCTGGTTCCACCACATCAAGGTGGTCACGATACCGTGCCACCATGCCGACTCCACATGTTGACGCGCAGCGGCCTCCTGGACTTCCCAGCGTCGCCTTCGTTCACAACGAAGTGTGGTGTGCAGTTCATGAAAAGTCACCGCGGCGGAGGCGTAGTCAACCGACTGGTGACTTTTCGCATTATGGTGATCCCCGGCGGTCGCGGCGGCTCTGGAGGCTTGGTGACTGAGCTCGCGCTCGAAGTACAAGACGGCTTGCTGCAGTCGATCGGTGGCCGCCTCGTGGCATTCGTTATCGAGTGTCACCTTCATCTCGGTCACCAACAACTTCCATTCCAGGTAGATGACCCTGCGGGTAGCGGATTCGCTTTCAAACTCGACCGTCGATAATCCGTCCACGAAGACCCGCTGAAGCATGGATCCCCACTGCAACGCAACGTGGCGGTGCCGCTTGGCGGCGACCTCTCGCGATTGTTCCAACATCACGTCGTAGCGTTGCCGTTCAGCGCTCAACTCCGATAGCCGAAGGTGAGCGTGTTGGGTATCCCGCTCGGAAAGCATCCGAGGAAGCGTTTCCGTCTGAAATCGCAGCTGGTTGGTATGCGTAAACGAGACCAGCAAGGTCGCCAACTGACCAAGCCCCGCGAAGGCGATGTGCAGTCGACCGTCGGATTCCGCATTCTGAATGTCATTGCACGCATTGCTGATCCACCGGAGCCGCCGTTCCGTGTATTCATGCCGCTCCTCGAGCTCACGGGCAAACCGATTCCAGTCTCGCGTCGTCGCCTGCTCCATGCGCGTCAGCGTTGAGGTCGTTTCCAGCGACCACGCTCGCCGGCACATGTCCCACACGGTCACGGGAGGAGCTGACGTTGCCGTCGTCGTTGTCGTCGATGCGGAGGGGAGTATGAGAAACCCGTCCATGGACTCCATCGAAATGCGCTGCCGGTCAGCGGCTTCATCAGAGACAAGCAGTCGGCGTTCTTTGTCCACGAGGGCGAGCGTCAACGACGTCACCGATGCCTGCATGGTTTGCTGCAGATGCCGAGACCGGACGACGCGTTCCTGCTCTTCACGCTGCCTCTGTTCGCGATCAACCGCTGCTTGCTGCATCGCGCGGTCATAGATACGCCAATCCAAGATGGTGAGAAGCGGCGCAGTGTATTCGCACGCGATCAGTGACTGTCGCTGACGCTCCTCCGCGGCGATGACCTCTGCAGCGATCGGTCCAAATTGCCGTTCATGTCTCAACTCGGCTTCCGTCCGCAACAGAGTCGATCGCAACGGAGTGCATTCGGTCCGTTCGATTTCACTTCGCGTGTTCCTTTCCGCGCGGCGGGCCACGATTTCTTGTCGCTCTTTGGTGCACGCGAAGAGTAACGTTAGCAGATGATCTTGTTCCAGCGATGTCCAATGCAGCCTGCCCGCCGCCTCCGGCGACACAATGCACGCGCTGGTCCACGCCCACTGCTCCTGCGAATGGTCCATCCGTTGCTGCCACTGCGCCGAAATGTCGGCCGCCGTGCGCTGTCGTGCCGCGAGCGCGACTCGACCTGCCTCTTCGGCCATCCAGGTTTCGCACGCGGTTTGAAGTTGGGTCCACACGCCACTGAAAAAGTGCGCGGTCCATTGCAGCCGCGCGTCCGTTTCCATCTGCACGAGGACATCTCGACCCGTCCAGAAAGCATCAAGCAGGGTCCTCACTGACGTCTGAAGCTCTACCGCGTCGCGGTGGGTCGCTCTCGACTCGGTTATCAGTTCGCGCCGCATCGCATGCTCGCGCTCCACCATGGCGGATAGCAGCTCGTCGCGCTCCCCTTGACTCGCACGGTTCAACTCCTCACGTAATTGTGACGCGAGACGTCGCAGCTCCAGTTCATGGCGATCGCGCAGCTCTGCCAGCGATGCCTCGCGGAAACGTTCTTCGCGCCGGATGGCCGCTTCGTGGTTCTTTTCAACCACGGCTTTCGAGAGTAGTGCGGTGACACTTCCAGAGAACATCTGCCGCCCGATGGCCATCATGGCGTCCAAGGCAAGGTGCAACAAGCCCATTCGAGATGTACGCTCTTGTTCTTCCAGCAACGTCGTGGCGAACCGGAAATGTTCATCACGCGCGAAATTCGCGTCATGTCGTGCCGCACGATCAGGCGACGGGTTTCCCTCATCACCACTCCCATCCGTTGTGGTTGCAATGGAGCGGAGAGTGGCACGACCCACCGCCGCCTTTTCCAGCTGCACGCCACAATACCGGAGCGTGTGCGCAATTTCGAGAGTCGTATCGGCGTGCTGGCAGGCGAGACGGTAACGCGACCCAGACTCGCGTTCCATCAACAAGTTCTCGGGTGAGGAGTCACCCTCGCACAGAAATCCGCGTCCGCGAGGCCGACCGCCGCCGGAGGAAACGTGGTCGAAGCGTGGTGCACATCGCTCGGCACTCATTTCGCATCGCGTAGAAGGGGCGGGTGCAGTCGTTCCAAGAAGGATGTTCGGATCGGTCGTTGTGCACGTCGACCTGGCGGTCTGCGAAGGAGGATGGCTCGTCTTGGGACGCGCGCCTAGGATCGCATGGGCCAGGAAAGTGAGTGTCGATAATAACCGCATTCTTTGAGACCATTCCGCGGCGACGATCGTATCTCGATCTTGCCTCTCAGCGTCTTGTTGGATGTGTTGCTGTTGTACGAGTACGAGTTCAATGCTTGATCCACTATTCCTCCCCGACGCGACTGTTGACTGCTGCCATGTGACCCATTTTGCCACTGAGAGTGTCAGCGATCTCTGCGATCTCCACGCCATGGCAAAACGATCCGTGGCTTCCTCTTGCTCCAACCTCGCCAGCTCCATGACGCCCTCATCGCGTGTTCGCTCCCCTTGTAGCCGATGCACCCGTTTCTGCCACAATGCGTCGGCGTGACGCCGTATATCATCCGCATCGGCCGCCCGTTGTTCCGCTTGATGTGCTGTCAGGACAGACCACTCGCTACGGCAACGTGACTCAGTCGCCGCGAAACACAATGCGCCCCGCGCGTTGGACTCTCGAGTGTGGACATCCAGTCTGCGATGCGACTCCGCGTCGACGATGTCAGTCTGAATGCGGCGCGAATGGGTTGTGGTCATTTCTTGACGGCACTCGAACTCAAACGTCGCCGCCTCACGCTGCTTCCGTAACTCGGCATCGATCACCTCGTCGGCTCGGATCAAAACGTGACGGAGGGTACGCGATTGATGCTCGGCGAAATGCAAGCGCCAGAGGTCCAATCGTGCATCGCCCTCAGAAAAGTGTAAATGCAAACGGCCGACCTCTTCGGCGTTCCGCCAAATGTGAATCGCGCGCGATTCCTTCGAAAGCGGTCGCGGATCATCGCTGTTGGACAGCAAGGGGGTGCGGTCTGTCCGCATCGAGGATGAGTTGTTTATCGTGTTCATTTGTGCGAAGGATGCCACGATTCGGAGCCAATCTTCGCGGGCGGCGCTCTCCAGAGGTTCACACACCGCCGTTCTGAACACGGAAATGAGCGCATTAGAAACGCACTCGAGCACGCCATGGGGAGTGCCGAAGGCAGGAAAAGCGACGACCGATGGGCTGCCGGTGTTGCTGCTGTTTGAGGCCGTGACCACCCGCTCAAGGTCAGTGGAGGTGATCTTATCGGATGTTCGTCGAAGCAGCTCCGCGTACTGCTGCTCGAGGGCGGCGATGCGATCCGCCGCGGCCATCAACTGAGCTTCCGCGGCGGCCGTTTCGGAATTGGCGCGAGCCGTCGCGTCGCTTTCAGCCAGGAGAAAAGCCTCGTAGAATGCCTTTTGGGCTTCAAGTTGCAGAGAGACTGGGCCGAGAGACGACGAGTCAAAACCTTCACCGGTTTTCGTCCCATCCGCATTGCCACCTTCTGCCAAGGTATTCTCGATACGACCACCTTCTTGATGGTCGAATCTGTCCCGAAGTTTCTGCCGAACGCGATTTCCAGCGACGTTGGAATTGCCAAGGGGTGCTTCACTTGCCGGTGGTGCCTCAACTTGACGCAGCAGGATGGCGACGTCCTGCTCAAGATCGTCGCACGTCATCCGATAGTGTTCGACGTCGTTCGTCAAACTCGTCGCCAGCTGCGTCAGTTGCTGTACCTTTAGTTGACTTTCCTGCAATTCGAGCTGGAATTGATGTCTGAGCGCGCCAATATTCGTGTCGCTTTCGAGTAGCCGAAGTTGCAGTTCTTGACACTGGCTACAAACCGTTTTCCGCATGTTGGAGGGAACACTCATCGCTGACGCCGAACGATCGTCAACGTCCACGGCTCCCCCTCGTCGCATTTGTCTGATGGGCGTGAGGCCAGATGCCCCCATCGTCAATAGCTCCGTCATGCTAGTCCCCACTTCGTGGCCATGGAATCCACTCCCCTCGTCCTCCTGTTCGGCATCCATGTTCGGCAACGGACCCTGCACTAATAACTTTTCTTCGAGCAGCTGCACTTGCCGCTCGAGAAAGTAGCATCGGTTCTCGAGCCAATCCTGCGTCGCCACCATTCGGGATCCGCCATCGACCGCCTCCCACTTCGTGACCACGTTTTGGACCAACATCGCGCGGGTGCCAAAGAGCAACGATTGCACGGTTTCATGCAAGTGTGGCTGGCACGGGGACACGGTGACGATCACGGCGGCGCTACCCGTCCCGCCGAGGCTGTCTTGTAGCAGCCGCGTTAACTTCGAGTCCCGATATGGAATGTGCCCGTAGCGTCGGTGGTCGGTTAAGGCTTGCATCACATTCCCCAGACAGCTGAGCGAGTAATTAATGTGTTGTGTTTCCGTTTGTCGAATGCCTTCGCTATGCGATAGTTTGAGGCGCTCGGAGCCCGCGAGGTCGGCGACGTGGATGCGGCCTTTTAGGATCAACCCAGTGGCAATGTCGACCGTGTCGATCATCGTTGTGGACTGCCCCGCACTGCGATTGGGGGGCAACGCCGCCGCCGCGTCCGCGTCTCCTCCGTCCTCGTACTCTTCGCCTCGGAACGCTCCACCCCCACCACCTGTGGTGGTGGGGACTCCGTGAGACCGTCGGTTGGTCGCCGCCGCAAAATCGTCCCGCTGAACCCGGCGGCGGCGCGACACGTTGATGGTCACGATGCAGTGCGACCGACTGCTGCAATCGTTCAACTTCGTCGCGGCCACCACCCGCCCTTGCATGGCGCGAGACCACCAGGCGAGAAAATCCGCGTAAGATGTAAGGTTGACTTGGCGTGCACCTTTCACAAAGACACCCGTGTCGGGCGATTCACGCAGCTGCAGACTTTGCAGGGTGGCGCTTGGTGACGCGAAGGCGGCCGTCGGTCGCATCGTCGTCGAGTAGTACGCAGCAGTGGATGGCTCGAACGCAGCGACCTCCGCCGGACCGCCGCCGCTGCTGCCAATGGATGAGGCGGCGGGGGCGACGGCGTCGGCTGCGGTGCTCGCCAGCAGATCGCGAATGCACTCCAAGTACAACTCGACGCATTCCATGGTGACCGTGGTGTCGTACTCCTCGGCCTGGTCGACGATCCGACAGAAGAGCACCTTGAGCGCGATCGGCAGAAGCTCGCGGGCCGTGTGAGTCTTTCCGGAGCCGGTTTGGCCATAGAGCAGCACGGAGGCATGGCACCCCCGGAGCGCGTCCGCGACGGTGGGGACGACGATGCGGCTCGCGAGGTCCTGCAATGGCGTCCCGCCGTCGAAAACCGCATCGTAGGTGTGATGTCCAGCTTCGCCGGCGAGACGAATCGAGCAGCCATCGAGACCCTTCTCGAGGACATGGTGCGTGGGGTGGTGGTGGGCGGCAGGCCGAGGGGAGGCGTGTGGTAGCGGAGAAGCGGAGGCGGCCCCGGATCGACCCCCCCGGACGGCACACGACGACACTTGCTGCTGCTGCTGCTGCTGGTGGTGGTGGTGGCGTTCGTCGAAGGCGTCGTCGGAGGGTAAAAATGGCCTCACGCGGACGTAACAGCGCACACGCCGGCGGCCGCCGTGCGTGTCCTCCGCGGCCGGCGTCGCGTCATCATGCGGACCTGGCGCCTCCTGCTGCGGTGGGTGGGTCGAGTCAGACGCGGCAGCGGTGGGGCGACGGTGCGGTGGCGGATGGGATGGCATCGCGGGCGGCGACGGACGACACGCGCGCGAGAGAGACGGCGGGAGGGAAAATGAGAGGCCAAGCGGGGCTGTGTCACCACCCCCTATGTACCTTGATGGGGACAAATGGGGGCGACGAAAAGGGAACATCGGCGTACAGTAGTGCCTCTCGCACTTCGTTGCAATCAGGCCATTAAAAAAAGCTCTTGTTCCTCCCACGACCGATGAACTGTTTGGGTCACTCCGCGATAATGTTCTTGTACTCACCGCGAAGGCCTTCCTCGTAGCCGTAGACTTTCGGTATTCTCCAATCCGGGCCGAAGTACTCGGTCAGGTGCGTCTCGCCTAACACGAGCAACTGAGGGTAGTCAGGCTCGGCCGCTGCATCGCACACGGCTGCTGATTGCCTTCTTCCTTCCTCGCCTGGGTTTGCACCAGCCTCATCAACGCAAATACCGCGGAAATCGTAAAACGGCCTGTGGACCAAGGTCAAGGGGCTGCGGTGCCGATACCGGTACATCCCATGCCGGCGCTTCTCACTGTCGCCGTAATGGGTCGCGAACCAACAGTAGGATGCCGATGACGACGGCGGCGACGAGGGGGGGGACTTTGGTGGTTGGGGACCGTCATTGGAGCGAACGCGCCGCCTTGGGCCGCTTCGGCCTTTTTCTTGTTGTTCTACATCCCCCTCCTCATAGTAGAGGTTGACGTCCACGAGGACCCCACTGGGCACGTGCTTGAAGCGCAGCTGAAGGCCGAAGTCCACCGACCCGAGCACATCGAAGCACACGAAGCTGGGCAACGACGACGCTGACGGCTGGTGACCCTCCCCCGGTAACGTCGCGGCGGTGGTGGTGGGCGGTGGTTTATACGTCCCTTTGAACAGCGAGACACGCGACAGCAATGCGATCAGCGCCTGCTGGGCCAAATAGTTAATGTCGGCCTCGTCACCTTTCATGCCTCCGCGCTCGCGTGTGACGGCAGACGAGCCGACCCCAGCGCCGGCGGAGCACCAGTCCTGGAACGTGATACCAATGTCGATGTCGTCGTCGTGAGCGATGAAGCGGCCCTCGCGGGTGCAGCCAAGAGCGGTGCCGCACGCCAAGAAGTACCGACAGGAAAAGGGAGGGTTGCCGCAAGCACCCTCGGCGGCGGCGCTGGAGGTGCCCTGACCGGCGTGATGGTCCGTCTGATTCCCCAATAACTCGTCGACGTCGTGGAGAGCCCACAGAAACCGCGCTTCTTTGTCTGTAATCCGCGGCGTCAGGCCTTCTGACCGCACCGCGTCGTGCACAGTGAGGGGGGACGAGGAGAGAAGCGATTGCGGTTGGCGTCCTCCTTCACGGGCGGCGCCCGGCATAGCTGCACGGACGGGTTTGGAGGTCACCGCTTCGTCTTGATTGACCGCCTCGTTGAATCTTCCAACCTCATCGCCAGAAAGACGATCACCCACGACACCACTTCCCGCACGACGTCGCTCTGCTTCGGCTCTCGCCCGGTCCAAAAACTCAACACACCACGCGACTTCTGTCTCAAACTCGTTGGCTGCGGGAGTCCCAGGACGCGGCCGACTCTCGTCGGCCGACGCCATAAATCGACCGAACCGATCCTCCTCCTCGCGTCGTCGCCGTTGCGCCCCGTCATCGTCCGTTTGAGTTGCCGACTTGGCGTCGGAGGTTGTTATTGGTGTTGTTGTCACTGTCGTCCCTTTAAGACGATCGAGTGCGGCTCGCAATGGTGACGAGGGTGCGACGAGGTTGGGGGAAGGAGGGGCCTTCTGCTGCGGCGGCTGCCGCACAGTAGGGAGCGCAGGTCCTCCGCCGCTGCTCGCCCACGCTGGCAACGGCTCGCTCAAAAATGTCTCCGTCCACGATGGGGGAGCCGCTTGCGACAGAGGCAGCTTGCCGCCGGAAGTTGGAGGGGCGTTGAGCTGGGCTGAGATGGCGTCCAACCGGCGCTCCAACTCCTCCTCTTCGTCAATCCCTTGCGTGTGCCCCCGCGGCGTCCTTGGACCGCTATCGACTTGCCCTTCACTCCTCCCGGCGGCGTGGTGACGTGAGGTCAACGATTCGGCGGTGATGCTCCGTGGCGACGCTGATCGCTCGTCTTTGATCGCCGTCGTCGCAGCCATAGGCGTCAACGATGACGCCGGCATGTCTCTGGCACCGCCACTGCCGAAAAGCCCTTTCGTCTCGTCGAGGTGGGTCCTGGGGTGGCCCGTGAGCGTCGTTAACGAGCTGCTGGGCCCCCCACACACACCGCACCCGACACCGGTATGAACATGCCGCGGCGGTCGATCAAAAGTGCTGCCTTCGTTGGCAGAAAAGCGGCGACGAGCCACGACGCAGGGGGGGCATGCAAATGGCGATGGCAGCAGATGGCTGGGGATCACGACGACCCTGGAGCGGCTCAGTCTCAACGCGCCTCGACCCGAGGACGATAGCATTTGATATGTCGTTTGTGCGATTGTGTGTGGTCCGACGAACGAAAATGGTTATAAAATAGTTGTTAACAATCACCGATTACTTTGGGAAAAAGTTGGGTGTGCAACACAATTCACAAGGAGGAGGTGTGCTTTTGTCATGTGGGGGTCGTCATTCGACGTGAAAGGGTAAAGTGACCAAAGTGACTGGGTAATTTTGGGTTGAGAGAAAAATAATGACGAAGAATCGGGAGAGACGAAACGGGGGTTCGGTCAAGTGCTCGGCGATAGTGGATTTTGTCGGTGGGCGACTTGTGCGCTTGGGTGGACCGACGGGAGGGGCGTACTGTTGCCGCGATGATGATGAGTCGCGAGGAGCGGCTCGAGAAGCACCGCCGCCGCCGCGGTATCGTTTTCGCCCCCCTGCGGCGCTACGTGGTTTCCCGACGGCTTTTCCTCGTCGTCGATGGTGGCAGCTGTTCTCTTTCTTTTTGCAGAGTGCATGAAATGCTCATAGATCGCAGAGGCCACGCTGGCAATGAGATGGAAGTAGAACACAGCGGTGACCGTCCACAACACGGCAGCGACGGTGGCGTCCGAGGTCGATGGATGGCCAGCGGCGGACACTGCCGTGCAGGTGGCGCCGACGGCCACGTTGACCGCGCAAAGTAACGACGACAACGCCAGCTCTAGACGGGACGCGAAGGGGCGCACGGTGACGAGGTACATCAGCTGCCCGAAGGCGAGTAGGCACACGACGCCGAGGCCCACCGTGCACGACTGTCGGCTCCCATACGGAAGCGAGGAAAGGACCGCCATCGACAGTGCCGCGACGAGGTCGACCACCCCGTGGACGCGCCATCGTGCCACCGCCTCGTCACGCGCGCCCTCCGTCAGCGCCGCGTGCGCCGCCACCGCCGACGCCTCGTCCGCGGCCGCGTCTGGCGTCCACCGCGCCGCGATCAGGTACACGCACCACGCGCCCAGGCCCACCTCGGCCAACGCGGCCACGACGCCCATCGCTATTCCTGTCGCGCCCAGCGATCCGCCCAGCAACGCGACCCCGAGTCCCGCCACGTTCGGACCATAGTACGTGAGCCCCACCATGTACAGCCCCCGAGCGACGGACCGCGCCGCGCCGGCAAAACTGCGTGTCGCGAAGACCGCGGCTCCTACGACCGCCTGCGCAGCGACCGTCGATCCCAGTGCCACCAGGGGGTCCCCCGACCCGACGAACACGAACATGTCCCACGACGGCTCCGGCACCGACTGCGTGCATTCAAACAGCCGCGCCGTGCGGCTCACCGCGGTCGCCTTGTTCGCGGCCGCGGGCGACGCGAACCCGGCGACCGCCGCCTGTCCGACCCCCGCGACGGCCATGGCGGTGGCCGCCGCTCCGGTGAGAAGACGC
>ERZ1292630.508-Hain-H41-02um-R3-508-length-40346-cov-5_pt3 | contig 29240 bp, 18 predicted proteins | sample MGYA00564408_ERZ1292630 | MGnify/ENA primary metagenome ERZ1292630 (study PRJEB36523, sample SAMEA6512641) | groundwater metagenome | collected 2019-01-08 | study: AquaDiva: Metagenomics assemblies of 32 groundwater samples
GGATGTTCGCTACAGCGTGCCCACCACGGCCACTGATGTTCGAGGGTTTCGTGTTCCGGTTGCGGACCTGAGTCCGAACAGCCCGGCGATCGACGATCGCACAGTCGTGGCGACCGGTCTGGGAACGGGTACGAATCGGTTTTTCGCTTTCGACCCACAAGAAGCGGGCGTCGGATTCTTCCGCGTCGGCATTCTATACGTTGCCGACGGACAGGAAAAAGCCTCTGAAAGTGAGGCCGTTATTCAGGTCGAAGGCTCGCCCGACCCGGTTTTCATCCAGCCGTTCGACCCACTTGTCGCCGTTCAGCAGGGCGACATTGTCACCGTGACATTCGATTGCCGGGATCCGGAAGGGCAGGTGCAGTGGCGATTGTTCTATCTGGCGAGCGCTGACTCGCGCACCGTCCCCACGGACCGTCTTGGGACGCAGCTTGCCGTCGGCAACGGGAATGTCGGGGCTTTTTCTTTCCAGACCAACGGACTCGATCCCGACGATTACACGCTGAGCCTATCGGCGACGGACAGCGGGACGTCGATTGCGGCGACGGTGGCCGCGGACCAAAACGATCGGATCGTAACCATTCCCAATGAGGTTCGCACCACGCCGGTGGTTCGGGTCACCAATCCCGGTAGCAGTGCGGCGCCGACGATTGCGGTCACGGCGCCGGGCACAGCGGACGTCATCCTGTACAAGGATGACCCGTTTACCATCCGTTTTGTCGGCGCGGTGCTGGAACGCGGAGCGACGGGTACGATCGAGGTCTTCTACGACACCGATTCGAACGTGAGCAACGGGTTTACACTCATCGCTGAGGGACTGCCCGCGGCGACAACGTCGGTCGAATTCCCAACGGGTGTGCCGGAAGGCACTTACTTCATCGGGGCGACGATTCGCGACGGGGTCAACAGTCCGGTTACGGACTATGCGACGGGTCGAATCAAGGTGCAGCGCAACATTACGCTTTCCGTCACCGAGCCGAACACGTCGCTTGCCATTTCGCCGGACGCGACGGTCGACGTCAAGTGGACGACGAACGCTCCTGATGCGTCGGGGACGGTGGACGTTTTTGCAAAGAAGGTAGATGGGACCGGTAACCCGTTTGGGGATGAGATAGCCGTCCTGACCGGTGCAGAGATGAAAACCCGCACCGCAGCGTTTTCGAGCGCGACGCCCGGATTGTTCCGACTCTCGGTTCGATTGAATCTGAAAGACGGCGTTACAATGCTACAGTCCGCGCCGAGAGACCTGCTGGTTTCGTCACTTCCCGCGATTATCTGGCTGGGGGCGATCGCGGAGGCCGATCCTCGCGTGGACGGCGTCATCTTCGGGGGCGTCAACTTCGAGGACAATGCCGGAACGGCGTTTGCATCGGCGGGCGATCTCGACGACGACGGACTGAGCGAGTTTGTGATTTCATCGCGGTATGGAAAACCGTTTTTCATTAATCCCACGGGCATCGGTCACGGCGAGGCGTACGTGATCTACGGCGAGCGCGGCACCAAGCGTTTGAATGGCGTCTTCAACCTCAATTCGCTCCAGACGACCTTGCTGCGCGGGGTGACGCTGACGGGCATCCGAACAGAGCGCAATTCAAATGTTACGGAAGGTTTGGCGGATGTCGTGTCGATTCCCGACGCCGACGGCGATCAAAAGGGCGAACTCGCCTTTGGTTTTCCACGAACCGACTCGTCAGCCTCTGGATCATTGACCTTGTCGGGACAATTCAAGGGTGGCGGCGTCGTCATTCTCAGCAGTACGAATTCGCTTCTTCGCAGTCCCACCGCTAATACCGTTATCAATCTCGATGGCGTGGGGCAGAGTTTCTCAAATACCACGATTTCGCCGTCGGATAGAGCGTTGGTCCTCGAGGACCGTCTTCAGTTTCAGGAGGGCAACCCGGACCCAGACAATTCCACTCCGGATGTCTGTGTTGAGGGAACGGATAACGTTGTAGATACGATTATTGGGCCGGTGGTCGGATTCGTCGACTTCGCCGGAACTACACCGCCGCAAGCGCTACCGAATATCGGATTGGCGCCAGCCCGCTGGAGGTCCCTCCCCGATGAACGTGGTCGGCTGTTGCTCATTACGGCACCTCCAGCTGATGAAACCTGCAAAACGGTAATCGATATTCCTTTGATTACCGCCTGCTTTTCGGGCCTGAACGCCGGGTCGGGCTTCTTTGCGAGGCGTGAGTGCATTGTCACCCTCACCGGTGTGCGGACTGGCGCCACGTGCCTGGTGGACGCGGATTGCGGGGCCGGGGCGACGTGCACGGACGTACAACCGCGCGAACCGTTCGGCGCCCGAATCGTCGGCCAACAGGATCAGGATCATTTTGGAACTTCCATCACCATAAGTAGACCTACGGGGCCCGAAGGCCCCGCCGAGTTGGTCATCAGCGCTCCCAACACTCTAGCGGGATCAGGGATCGCCTATCTGACAAGTAATCGCGACTTGTGGGTGCATGATCCGGATCCGGCGCCCGTGCCGCCTCCGACTCCGCATCAATACATTATCGATCTCACAAGCCATTGCAGCGACAGCACGGATCCGAGGGCGGACCCCATCACGGCTGTAAACCGAATTGTGGGCGATTCCGGCGACAAGATTCAGAACCTGCTCGGGATCGATGATTTTAACAACGACGGACGCGCCGATATCGCGGTAGGTGCTCCGCTGGCGGACGGCGGAAAAGGGCGCGTGTACATCGCCTATCGCCGCTTGGCGCTAGGCGGGGGCTTGGAGGGAGACTTCTTTTTGAGCAAGTTGGCACTTCCTCCGAACGACGTTGGTCGCCTCGACGGTCTTCTTATTACATCCGATACGGCGGATGGTCTTGGATCAAGCCTGGCCGGGGAATTCGACTTTAACGGCGACAAAATCTCCGATCTGGTGATTGGAAGCCCCAACGCGAACGGCGGGACCGGCGAGGTGATCATCCTATTCGGCGGAACCGGGATCGTCAGTCCGTCGGACGGCGCTACCGTTTCGGCGTTGCTTTCCAATACTCGAACCGCCGCGGGCGGGCCGGTGGCCGCGCGGATCAAGGGCAACGTCGCGAGTCAGTGCACCGGCACGCCGGCCAAGACGTGCTTGACGAACGCGGATTGCGGGACCGGCAGGACGTGCGTTGTAGAAAAAGGGCTGTTCGGTTTCAACGTCGCCAACGCGGGCGATGTCGATGGCGACGGTACGGATGATTTGTTGATTGCAGCGCCCAACGCCTCGCCGCGGTTCGACAACGCCCCCAATGACGGAGTCGACGAACTCTCCACGCTCGGCGTGGACGTGAATCTGGACGGCGTGCGCGACGAGGTTCCGGGCGATGACCAGCTTCTCCAGGCCGGACTCGTTTATGTCGTTTTCGGCAGCAACCGTCTTGACCAGGTTCGAACATGCCCGTGTACCCCCGCACCGTGTACCCCCGCACCGTGTACCCCCACACCGTGTACCCCCACACCGTGTACCACGGCTGCGGATTGCGCGCAGGGCGTGGCCTGCACATTGAGCGACGCGACGATCAACATCAATCAACTGGGCACCTCGCGCCTGGGCGGATTGATCATCGCCGGTCGCCGCGCGGGCGACCGCATCGGCGGCGGCGACGCGGGCGATGTGGCGGTCGGGGGGAACACGAACAAGTTGAGTCGCGGGCGCTCGCGCGGTCTGGCGGGCACCGGCGACGTGGACGGCGACGATCGCGCCGACATACTGATTGGAGCGATTCTCGCGGATCCGCGACGTGATCCGACTACGGAAATTGGTGTGGCAAACGGCGGAGAGGCGTATCTTGTTTACGGTTCCAATGTCCCGTAAACCCGGAAGCCGTACCGGGGCGGCCGGTCCGGGCTGATGTGATTGTTGGAACTCGAGCGCGAATCGGCAGGCATACGCATCCCGATTCGTTTGCGGTCTGCCCTCGAAGCGCGCGAACAATGCGTTGATTCGGCGTCGCATCGGCGGCCTGTTTCCGGGTATCGGACCCAGCCCCGCAGTCGTCAATCGCTGCCGTTTCTGCGACTCGTACCGATAACCAATTGTCGCCGAACAATCTTCGCTTCGAAGACATCGGAATGCGGTTCATTCATTGACAGACACGTGGCCGGAGCGATACCATTCCTGATGGAGACGTACTACCCCGGTGGAGCGTCGGCAAAGCGGCGGCGGGGTGTTCGCCGGGAGTTGCACAAATGAGAAAAACCAAGAGTTGCTTCGGGATCCCGTGTACGACGGTTTTGCTGCTGGTAACCGCCGCAGCGTTATGGTTCGCAGAATCGAGTGCGTTTGGACAGCCCTGTGATTCGCCCGTAGCGCTGTTTGACCTATCGCTAACGCAGCCGTTGCTTAACCAACAATTCGCTGACCCAGGACCTTTAGCAAACGTGGACGCAAGTCTATCCTTCGACAGACCCTTGGCCGGGCCGATCTCCGCCTATCAATGGAGTTGGGGCGATGGTTCGGCGAATTCGAGCGGCGTAAGCGCCCAACATACTTATACGGCGGCCGGACAGTTTACGATCACGTTGACCGTAACCGCAGGCGTATGCAAGACAGGATCTCCGCGGGCTTCGTGTTCAACGGACGCGGATTGCGTGACGGGCACGACGAACAACGGGCCGTGTGTTGCCTGCGCAACCGACCTGTCCTCGCCGCCCCGCACAGGGAGCACTACGAAAATCGTGGTGATTACACCCCGGGCGACTCCGCCGCCGCCGCCGACAGTCGATAACCGCGCGCCGGTCGCTTCGCTGGTGGTGACTCCGCTGGAGGGCTTCGTTGATGACGTCTTCACATTCGATGCCCAGCTCACGACCGATCCTGACGGTGACGAGCTGTCGTACCAGTTTGTGTTCGGCGACGGAGACCAGACGGCGTTCGGGGCGAGCGCAACTGCGACGCATCGCTACGCCGTAGCGGGCACGTACACGATTCGCCTGACGGCGCGCGACGAATTGAACGCGTCGACGGACCTGACGCGTTCGGTTCGCGTTCTGGAACAAGGTGAAGACCGTGCGCCGATTGCGTTGATCGCCATCGGACCGCGGACCGGAGCGGCGCCGCTCACACTGACTTTTGACGGTCGCCTCTCGTACGACCCCGACGGCGATCCCATTACGTACACGTGGACGTTTTCGCTCGACGGCGAGGTGGTCGACACGTTGACGGATTCGATGGCGACACGGGTGTTCGACGAGATCGGTACGTACACGGTGGTGCTTTCGGTTGCCGATGCGGACGGCGCGGTCGGTCTCTCCGATCCCGAGACGGTGCTCGTGACCGAGCGCGGCACGCCGATCGAGCCTCCGCCGCCACTGCCGCGTCCGACGCCGGAGCCGCCGCCGCCCAGCCACCTGCAACGTCCGACGCAAATTTGCGGCGTCGGGATGCTGATGGGCGTTTTCGGTACGCTGCTGGGCCTTTCGACGATGCGGGGCGTTCGACGGGGTCGGACGCGCGCGTAGTCGCCCTAAACGCTGATACCTGAAGATTCGGCCCCTGTCGGTCGTCGCAGAGCGCACTGGCGGGGGCCGGCTTTTTTTTGCCGCTGTCGCGGGTACAATCCGCGACATGAACGTAGCCGCACGTGAATGCGACGTTGCGCAGAACCGCGCGCCGCGAGTGATTTGCGGGGCGTGGGCCGCAGGGACGGCTTGTGTGCTGCTCGCGGTCGGCGTAGACGGTTTTTCGGGGAAGCCGCGTTCGTTCCTGTGTGCGTCGGCATCGGCGTGGGCGGCGCCGGTTCACGAGGCGGTGATCTTTTCGGCTTCCTCGCTCGATCGCAGCTTGGCGCCGTCGGACCAGACCTCCGCCGTCGGCGTGTCGCGCTTCGCAGCGGGTTCGGCCATTCTTCTCGCCACGATCGTTCACGCGGGCGTTTTGGAGGAGATCGCCGTTTCGCGGATCGGTGGTCTCTACGGTCCGTAGGCGGATGCTCGCAGCCATTCGGGAAGGTCGTCGAGTCTTTTCACCCTCATCATCGGAAGAACAAGGTCAGCCATCGTTCGCGGCCGGCGCGGTTGTTCGAGGCCTGTGAACGGCTGATGAAGCATCGTGTGCGGCGACCGGGCGGAGATCACGGATCCACCAGGTCGGCGCGGACCATCATTGCAAGCGAGAGTGTTTCATGGCGATCACCAATGTCGCGTCGTCGGTCGTGAAGGGGGTCTGGGGTCTGCCCCGGAAAGTCTTTGGAACGCGGAACGACCGAATACTCAAAGGATATCAACGCCGGGTCGCGCCGATCAACGCGCTGGAGGCGGACGTGCGCGGGGGTTTCGACGACCGATTCGCGCGTCGTATCGCGGAGGAGCGTCTGGAGGAAACGCCCGTCGAGGAGCAGGAGTCGATCCGGCAGCGAATTCGCGTCGAACTGAGCGAAGACCTGCGGGAGCGGGCGAAGTCCATCCGGGCGCAGTTCGCCGAGGCCTACGGTCCGCTCGAGGCGTGGTGGAAATCGTTGACGCCGGCGGAGCGGCTCGAGGAGTACTACCGCGGCGAATACCGCAAACGAAACGCGAAGGTCATCGACGATCTGGACAAGATCGGTGCGAATCAGGAGGCGTTTGCGCTGCTGCGCGAAGCGTCGCGGCGGGCGAGGAATCATCGCCACTTCGATTGCCAGATCGTCGGCGGTCGCGTGCTCTACGAGGGCCGGATCGCGGAAATGCGCACCGGCGAGGGGAAGACGATCGTGTGTCACCTCGCGGCGTTCTTGACCGTGCTCTCGGGCAAAAAGGTACACGTCGTCACGGTCAACGACTATCTCGTGAGGCGCGACGCGGAATTCGCCGCGCCGATCTTCGAGCTGGTGGGCGTGAGGGTCGGCTACATTCAGGCGCAGGTCGACCCGGCCGGTCGCGAAGGGATTCGGCAGGCGGCTTACGCATGCGACATTTCGTACGGGACCAACAGCGAGTTCGGGTTCGACTACCTGCGCGACAACATGAAGACCCAGTTCAACGAGCAAGTGCAGGGGGCGCTCGATTTCGTCGTAGTGGACGAAGTGGACTCGATCCTGATCGACGAAGCGCGAACGCCGCTGATCATTTCGGGACCGACTCAGGACGACGTGACGCGGTATCCGCGGGCCGACAAGGTCGCGCTCGAGCTCGTGCGGCGGCAGGCGACCTGGGACCGCAAGGTGCTGAGCACGATTGCAAGGTACGACGGCGACGAGCACGGGATTCCCAAGCTCGGCGATGCGATGGCGATCCTCGGACTCAAGGAAAAAAAAGCCAAAGTAGGCGCCGGAGCAAAGAAGGTGACGGTGCCGCCGGATGAATCTTCCGAGGCGACGGGAGAGGCGGACGAAGCGGGCGGTGAATCGATGGCAACGCTGGGTCCGGACTTTCTGACGGACGACCAGGTCGAGGCCATTCAGATGTACGAAAACAACATTCTCAAGCTGCCGCCCGCCGAACAATATCGCCGCTATTTCATCGTGCAGATGGAGCGCAAACAGGCCGCGGTTACGCATGAGGGCGTGACCATCGCCCAGGAGTTGCTCGACGTCGGAAGTCTGTACAGCGGCGACAACATGGAGTGGCCTCACCTGATCGAAAACTCGCTGCGGGCGCACAAGGTCTATCAGTGCGACAAGGATTACGTGGTTCAGAACGGTCAGATCATCATCGTTGATCCGTTTACGGGTCGGTTGATGATCGGGCGGCAATGGTCTGACGGACTGCACCAATCGGTCGAGGCCAAGGAGGGCGTGCGCGTCAAGGAGGAGACGCAGACGCTTGCGACGATCACGATTCAGAACTTCATCAAGCTCTATCGGATCAAGTCGGGGATGACCGGAACGGCGATGACGGAGGCGACGGAGTTCGACAAGATTTACCGGCTCGATGTTGTGGAAATTCCGACGAACCGCCCGGTAAACCGCGTGGACCACAACGACAAGATGTATCGTGACACTGAACAGAAGTACGGCGCGATCGTCGACGAGATTTTCGAAGTACACCGGCGAGGCCGGCCCGCTGATCCGTTCTTGATGGCCGACGTGTTCGCCGCGCTTCGGCCGATCCTGGCGCGGCAAGGGAAAGACACGTCGAAGCTCGACGAGGGGCTGCGGCAATTCAACGGGGCGGAATACGGCGACCGCAAGGTGATCGCCTTTATGGTGGAGACGTACGACGAGTTGATGGGCGATCTGGCGCGGGGTCGGCCGGTGCTCGTCGGAACCACCAGCGTCGAGAACTCAGAAAGACTCTCGAAACTGCTGACGCAACGGTACGGCATCGATCATGAAGTGCTCAACGCCAAGAACCACGCCCGCGAGGCGGAGATCGTCGCCAAGGCCGGTGAAACGTCGTTGCCGATGCACGGCGGAGACAAGAAGCCGCGCGGGCACGTGACGATCGCGACGAACATGGCCGGTCGCGGGACGGACATCAAGCTCGGAGCGGGCGTGGTGTATCCGACGTGCAAGATGCCGGAAAAGCTGCCGGAGGGGACGAAACCCAGCGCGTTGTATCCGCCGGGCGTGACGAAGTGCTGCCTCCGCTGCGAGGAATACGATCCGGCGACGAACTGTGCGCACTGCTTCAAGCCGAAGCTCGATCCGCGATTTCCGGAGCTGGGGCGGAAGGTCTGCAAGATCAACGTGCCGTGCGGGCTGCACATCGTCGGCACGGAGAGGCACGAGGCTCGGCGGATCGACAACCAGCTTCGCGGTCGGGCTGGGCGGCAAGGCGATCCGGGTTCGTCGCGGTTTTTCCTGTCGCTGCAGGATGAGCTGCTCAAACTGTTCATGTCGGACTGGATGCTCAAGATGATGGAGCGTCTGGGCTTTACCGAGGGGAGCAGTCTGGAGGACAAGCGGCTCACCAAGGGGATCGAGCGCGCCCAGAGAAAGGTGGAGGAGCGGAACTTTTCGACGCGCAAACACCTGCTGGAGTGGGACGAGCCGATGGACTTTCAGCGCCGGGAGTTCTATACGGCCCGCCAGCGGATTCTCGAGGAGCGCGACCTTCCCGAATTGATTTTCGACACGATCGACAACGCCGTTCGGACGACGCTCAAGCAGTTCCTCGGCGGTCACTATCGCGAGCGGTGCATCGCGGAATGGTGCCGCGCGAATATGGCCCTGACGATCGACGAGGAGAGCATCGACGTTTCCGATCTGGAGTCGGCGGCCGCTAGCATTCGCAAAGTCGCGCGCGACGAGACTCACGACCAGATCCGCACTTCGCTGGGTGAGTATGTCGACGCGGATGAGCCGCCGGCCAATTGGGATTTGGGCGGGCTCGTGCAATGGGCGAAGCGGGCGTTCGACTTCTCCGTCTCGCAGAACCATTTGCGAAAGATGGCGCCGGCGGAGATCGAGGAGGCCCTGCTCGAAGCGGCGGATGAGCACGTCGAAAACGCCAACTGCGAGGGCGTCGCGATCTTCCTCGATTCACAATACCCCTATCGGGCGCTCGTCGACTGGGCGAAGTCGAAGTTCAACATCCAGGGCAGCCAGGAAGATGTGGTCGAAAAATCGACGGGGGAAATCGTCGAACTGTTCGACCGCCGCGTGCGCGAAGCTTATCGCGAGCGGGAGATCAACTACCCGGTCGAGTGGTGTCTGGAGCGGGCGGTCGGCGAGGAGACGACGGACAATGCGACGGCGGCTGCGGCGATCGTCACGTGGGTCAACGGAAAGTTCAACGTCGGGTGGACGCTGAACGACATCCAGGGCAAGACCGTTCCGGAAGTTCGCGAGATGATGATTGCACTGAATCGCGAATTCCTCAGTGGACGATTGGAGAAGGAGATCGACGCGGGCATTGGGGGGAAAGACCGCGAGGCCGCACTGGAATGGGCGAGGAAGCGTTTCGGGCGGGCATGGAACGAGGAGCGTTTCGCGGGCTTCAAGGGCGAATTACGCGAGGCGATCCTTGCGCAGGGTCGCGAATTCCTGCGATGGGAATTGACGCGGCTCGAACAGTTTGTGCTGCTTCGCATCTACGATCAGGCGTGGAAGGACCACCTGCTGGAGATGGATCACCTCAAGTCGGCGATCATGCAGCGCCCGCTCGGCGGCGATCAGAGTCACCCGCAGAGCCAATACGCCATCGAGGGTCGCGACCTGTTCAATCAGATGTGGGCGCGGATCGCCGGGCGGGTCACCGACATCATCTTCAAGGTGCGGGCGACGGGCGGTCCGGAGGGTGACGGACGCGCGCCGGGTGCTACCGGCGGACGAGCTCCGGCGCCGATGGTCTTCCGCCACGCGGACGCGACCGGGGCGGGATTCGCGGGGGCGTCGGCCGATCAGCAGGCGGCCATGCAGGCGCAAGGGACCGAAGGCAAGGTGGAGACGATTCGCCGCGACCAGCCGAAAGTCGGGCGAAACGATCCCTGTCCGTGCGGGAGCGGAAAGAAGTACAAGCAATGCCACGGTCGCAGCCAGTAGGCTGCGAATGCGGAATGTGAATTGAGAATGGCGATCCCGAATTGCCGATTTCCAATTGGCAATTTGTGATGTTGTCAGTCTCCTTCCAATCGGCAATTGTCAATTGGCAATGATGACGTGATGCTGATCTTCGTGTATGACGCGCGTATATGACTGCGCCGCAATGGCAATTCTTCATTGATGTCGGCGGTACATTCACCGACGTAGTGGCGCGGCGGCCCGACGGGCGGCTGGTCACGCACAAGCTTCTCAGTTCCGGCGCGGTTCGGGGGAAAGGCGTCATCAGCGACGACGGAAGGGGTCTCGTCGACAAAAGCCGTGCGGATGAACCGAGTGACTTTTGGGTCGGTTATCGACTGAGGATTTTCCCATTCGGTCCTTTGGCGAATGCAACAGATCACGGCGGCGTGGGTGGAATACCTGAGTTCACTGTGGTCAACGTCATTGGGTTTGACGCCTCGGCCGGTCGGTTGACGTTTGACCCGGCTTTGACGGCGCAAGGGGGAACGGGCGTCGCTTATGAACTTCGCTCGAAGGAAGAAGCGCCGGCGGTCGCGATCCGTCGTCTCATGGGCTTGCGGATTCACGATCCGATCGGCCCGGTCGAAGTCCGACTGGGCACGACGCGGGCGACCAACGCCCTTCTCGAACGCAAGGGTGCGAGGGTCGCATTCGTCACGACGAAGGGGTTTGGCGACGTCCTCAAGATCGGCTACCAGGACCGGCCTGAGTTGTTCAAGCTCGATATTCGCAAGCGCGACGAGCTTGCGGAAACTGTGATCGAGATTGACGAGCGTCTTGATGCGCGGGGAAAGGTGCTGGTTGCGCCGGATGAGCAATCGGTGCGGCACCTGCTTGAGGCGGTGCGAGCGACCGGGATCGAAGCCGTGGCGATCTGCCTACTTCATTCGCACGTCAATCCCGCGCACGAAGAACTTGTCGCGAAGGTCGCGGAGTCGGTCGGTTTTCCGCAGGTTTCGGTTTCGTCGCGGATCTCGCGGTTGGAGCGGATCGTGCCGCGAGGCGACACGACGGTCGTCGATGCGTACCTCAGCGGCGTGATTCGTGGCTATGTGGCGTCGCTGCGGCAGTCGATGCCGGAAGCGCGCGTTCACCTGATGACCAGCAGCGGCGGTCTGATCGAGAGTTTGGCGGCCGGCGGCAAAGACACGATCCTGAGCGGTCCGGCGGGCGGCGTCGTCGGATGCGCGTTGGTGAGCCGTGCGGCGGGCTTTGATCGCGTGATCGGTTTCGACATGGGCGGAACGAGCACGGACGTTTCGCGGATTGAGCCGCCGCCGGGTGGTTTCGAGTACCAGCACGAAACGGTCAAAGCCGGCGTGCGGATCATGACGCCGATGCTGGCGGTCGAGACGGTTGCGGCGGGAGGCGGAAGCGTCTGCGCGTTCGACGGACAGAAGCTGACGGTAGGCCCGCACAGCGCGGGAGCCGATCCGGGACCGGCGTGTTACGGTCGAGGCGGACCGCTGACGGTAACCGACATGAACCAGCTTCTCGGTCGCGTCGCGGCGGATCACTTCCCGTTTCAGTTGGACCGAACGGCGGTCGAGCGTCGGGCGGCGGCGCTTTGCGACGAGGTCAACGCCGCGACGGGTTCGTCGTTGACTCCGATCGGATTGGCCGAAGGGTTCGTCACGATCGCGAACGCCAACATGGCCGCCGCAATTCGACGGATTTCGATCGCACGAGGGTATGACGCGCGCGAGTACGTGCTGACGACGTTTGGCGGAGCGGGTGGGCAGCACGCGTGCGCGATCGCAAGAATGCTTGGGATTTCGCGCGTGTTGTGCAATCCGTATGCGGGCGTTCTGAGTGCGCTGGGGATCGGCGTCGCGGACGTTAAGCGCATCGGCGAGCGAAGCGTGAACATCTCGCTGAGCGAGGAAGCATTCGAGCAACTCGACGGAGTGTTCGCGGCGATGGCTGTGGAATTGCGGCGGTCGCTGGCGGCTGACGGCGTCGATTCGGCGTCCATCGCCGAGCCGCAATGCTCACTCGACGTTTGCTATGCAGGACAGTCGACGGTTCTGACGGCGACTGCAGGATCGGTTGACGAGGCGCGGCGCGAGTTTGAGAGGCAACATCGACAACGGTACGGCTATTGTCACGAGGGGCGGGAGATGGAGGTGCGCGTCGCTCGCGTCGAGTTGACCGCGCGATCGAAAAGCGTCGATTCATTCGGTGAGATCGGAGCGGGCGCCGAGGTCGCATTGAGCGCCGACGGGTCGCGCGGGCTCCCTGCGCGCCGGGATTTCATTCCGCCCGCGGTTCAGGTCGAGTCTGATCCCGCGATGCATACGATGGTTGTCGATGGCGGGCCACGGAAGATACCTTTGTACTCTCGCGAACAGCTTGCTTGGGGGATGGTGATTGGCGGACCGGCGATCATCATCGAGGACACAAGCACGATCGTGGTGGATTCCGGATGGCGCGCGGAGGTTTGCAGGAGTGGCGATATTGTTCTCACGGACACTGCCGCGGCGGAGACGCGAGCACGCGTCTCGACGCAGGTCGATCCGATTCAACTCGAGTTGTTCAACAATCAGTTCGCGGCGATCGCGGAGCAGATGGGCGTGACGCTGCGGCGCACGGCGCTTTCCACCAACGTCAAGGAGCGCCTGGACTTTTCGTGCGCGATCTTCACGCCGCGCGGCGACCTCGTGGTGAACGCGCCGCACATTCCCGTGCATCTCGGCGGGATGAGCGACTGCGTGAAGTGTTTGATCGACGATGTGGGACGCTTCGAACCCGGCGACGTTTACGTGACGAACGATCCATTCCGCGGCGGTTCGCATCTGAACGACGTAACGGTGATCACGCCGGTACACGACGAACGCAGCGGCGACATCCTGTTTTTCGTCGCGAGCCGTGCTCACCATGCGGAAATCGGCGGCAAGCGGCCCGGTTCCATGCCGCCGGATTCGACCTGCCTCGCCGAGGAGGGCGTACTCATCCGCGCGTTTCGATGGATTTACAAGGGCCGGGCGTGCGGCGAAAAGTTGCGTGCTCTGCTCGCCTCTCCGCCGCACCCTTCGCGAAGTCCGGACGAGAATCTCGCGGATATCGCCGCCCAGGTCGCGGCCAACCAGACGGGCGCTCGCGATCTGCGGACGATGGTGTCGCGGTACGGCGTCGAGGTCGTGCATGCGTACATGGATCACATTCAGGCTGCGGCCGAAACCAAGATGCGCGACGCGATCCGCCGAATGCCGGACGGCGTTCGCCGCTTCGAGGACCGGCTCGACGATCCCGGCGCGCCGGGACCGATTCGTCTGACGCTCACCATTTCGGGCGACTCGGCGACGTTGGATTTCACGGGGACCGGCCCGGTGCTTCGCGGCAATTTGAACGCCAACCGGGCGATCGTGACCAGCGCGGTTCTGTACTGTCTGCGATGCTTGATCGACGAGGACATCCCGCTCAACGCGGGCGTGCTGGCGCCGATCAAAATCATCCTTCCAAACTGCTTCCTGAATCCGACCGGCGACGCCGACCCGCGCAAGTGTCCGGCCGTCGCCGGCGGAAACGTCGAGACGTCGCAGCGCGTGGTCGATACGATATTCGGGGCGCTGGGCGTCGTGGCAGCCAGTCAGGGAACGATGAACAATCTGCTGATGGGCAACGAGCGGTTCGGATATTACGAAACGATCTGCGGCGGAGCGGGCGCCGGGCCGACGTTTGACGGGGCCGACGCCGTACACACGCACATGACGAACACGCGACTGACCGACCCCGAAGTGCTGGAGTCGCGATACCCGGTCCGGCTGGTTCGATTTGCGATTCGCCGGGGTTCGGGCGGGGCCGGGCGGTTTCGAGGCGGCTGCGGCGTCGTGCGCGAGTTCGAGTTTCTCGAACCGCTAGACGTCTCGATCATCAGTCAGCGGCGGACGGTCGCGCCCTACGGCGTGAACGGCGGCGAATGCGGACGACCGGGTCGCAATGTGCTTCGTCGCAGCGGAACGGACGCGGAAGAGACTCTACCTCCGATCGCGAGCGTCTCCGTCGGCCCCGGCGACCGCCTGACGATCGAAACCCCCGGAGGTGGTGCTTGGGGAACCAAAGACACAGCAAACCACGAAGACACCAAGGCACCAAGAGAAGAATTAATACCAATCGGACCAATGTGACGAAGACAGAGGTGATTCCCGATTTGAAGATCACAGCTATTGGCTTGGTGAATGTCACTCTGCCGGTTTTCACATTATTTCTGTCTTGGTGTCTTGGTGTCTTGGTGGTGAATACCTTGGCGCGGTTCTTCAAATGAATCCACGAATCACATCCATGGAAAACCTCATCGCCAGCGACCCCGGCGGGCGAAACGTGTTCGGGCTGGTCGTGCCCGATCAGCTTCGATTGGCGGCCCAGTCATTGCGGCTCGCACGGCGTGTCGGGATCGTCAGCGGATTCTACATTCCGGATGCCGATGCGGGCGAAACGGACGGGCCGCTCGGAGCGAAGGCTGTCGGCGAGGCGCTGCGCAAGCTCGGCATAGAAGTCGATTACATCACGGACACGTGGAACGCTCCGCTCTTCCGCGCGCTGGAACTCGAACCGATTACCGAAGTCGATCAGGTCTTGACGCGCACCCGACCGACGCATCTCGTTTCGATCGAGCGCGTCGGACGAGGCCGTGACGGTCGGTATCGAAACATGCGCGGCGCGGACATCACACAAACGACGGCCCCCCTCGACGACCTTTTTTTGGAGGCCGGTCGCCTGGGACTGACGACCATCGGCATCGGCGACGGCGGCAACGAGATCGGCATGGGCCGGGTTTTCGCCGACGCGCTGGCGACGGTCGCTCATGGTCGAGACATCGCGACCGTCGTACCGACCGACTTTTGCATCGCCGCCGGAATCTCGAATTGGGGCGGGTACGGACTGGCCGGAGCGCTGTCGATCCTGGCCGGGCGCGATCTGCTGCCCTCCGCCGACCAATGTTTTGCGGACCTCGAACGCCTCGTTCGCGACGGTGGAGCCGTGGACGGCGTGACGCGTCGCCACGAGCCGACGGTGGACGGCCTCGAATGGTCGATCAGCCTGCGGATGCTCGAACAGATTCGCCAGTTGATCGTGCCTTCTCCGTTAGAGCGTCGCGATCCGATTACGGTGGGCATCCTCGGGTACGGCGAGGCCGGGCGGGCGGCGGCGGCGCTGCTCGCTCGACAGGGGCATCGGGTCTGCATTTCCGAAGAGCGCGGCGTCACGCTCGACGCAGGGCTGGTCGTCGCGGGGGTGGAGACGGGTGGGCACACGATCCAGTTTCTCGGTCAGTGCGATCTGGTCGTGGCGAGTCCGGGCGTTCGCGAAGACGCGCTGATCCGCAACGAGCTGCATCGCCGAGGGATTCCAGTGGTGAGCGAGCTGGAGTTGGCGTACCAGCTTTGTCCCTACGGCCTCATCGCGGTAACGGGCACGATCGGAAAGCGGACGACTGTCGAGCTGATTCGGCGCGTGTTCGAGTCCGCCGGTCGAAAGCTGTCCATCGGTGGAAACAAGGGCCGACCGCTTTCGGCGTTGCTCCTGGACGAAGGGGCGACGGACCCGATCGCGCTGGCGGTATCGAGTTTCCAGCTTGAATCGGTCGTGCACTTTCGCCCGCACATCGCCGTGCTGCTCAACATCGACGAAGCGCATCTCGACCGACACCGCTCGATCGCGGAGTATGTGCGGATCAAGAGCCGCATCTTTATGAATCACCGGCCCGACGATGTGCTGATTCTACCCTATGACGACCCGCGTCTCCGCTCGCTGGCCCGTAAGCACCACGGGCGGACGTTGTTCGTCTCGCGATTTCAACCTGTCGATCGGGGAGCCTGGCTGGAGAATGGCGCCGTTCTGCTTAATGTCGATGGCGAGCCGGAGCGGGTCGACTCGGTGGAACGATTTATTGCGGCGAAGAGCATGTTCGCTGAGGATTTTTTGTGTGCTATGCTGGCGGCGCGGCTTTGCGAAATCTCGACCGCCGATCTGGCCAAATTGATTTGCGGCGGAGACGACAGTCCGCACGCCGCGACGATCACGAAGTCGGGGTTTGACTAAACAGGTGCGCAGAAGCGAGCCGCGGACTTTAGTCCGCGCGGACGCCCCGCGCAGGCTCAAACCTGCGGCTCGTTGGATGAATCTTTTTGCGTTCCTACGTTGGCGAGGGACTGCACGTATGAATCCTCCGCAAAAACATGCCGATTACGCCGGGATGACGCCGCGGCAGATCCGAGAATTGTGCCGGATCGGATCGTTCGACGAACCGACCGCGGGCGTCGCGCCCGGGCATGCACAGGCGAACCTGGTGGTGCTTCCCTCCGCATGGGCGACCGGCTTCCAGCGATTTTGCGAATTGAACTCCAGGCCCTGCCCGTTGCTGGAGGTCACCGAGCCGGGCCGGTATGAACCCGTCAAATGCGCGCCGGGCGCGGACGTGCGGACGGACCTGCCCCGCTATCGCGTCTATCACGACGGGATGCTCACGGACGAGCCGACCTCGGTCCTGCACTACTGGCCCGAAGACGATCCGCCGTACCCGGACCTCGTTGCGTTCCTGATCGGTTGCTCGTTTACGTTCGAGTCGGCTTTGATCGACGCAGGCGTTCCGGTCCGGCACATCGAGGAGGGCCGCAACGTGCCGATGTATCGAACGAATGTCGCGTGCAAGCCGGCTGGTCTGTTTCACGGCCCGATGGTCGTCTCGATGCGCCCGATGACGCCGCAACAGGCCGAGATTGCGGCGCGCGTCACGGCCGCGGTGCCGAAGGCCCACGGCGAACCGGTGCACATCGGCGATCCGGCGGCGCTGGGTATCAAGGACTTGTCGAAGCCCGACTATGGCGACGCAGTGACGATTCGCGAGGACGAAGTCCCCGTTTTCTGGGCCTGTGGCGTCACGCCGCTTGAAGCCATCCTTCGGGCCAAGCCCGACATCGCCATCGTTCACGAACCGGGACACATGTTGGTTACGGACTTGCTGGACCGCGATCTTCGCGAGTTCGGCGCACGATAGGGCGCGATGTGGTCGACGGGACCGGCCGCCATTCGACGCGAACCGCCCGGATGGAGTATAATCACCGGACGATACCACTCACTTTACAAGGAGTATTCGCATGACGTTTCGAGTGTTTCAGGACCCCCAGCAGATTTTCGGTACACTTCAGGATGAGATGAATCGCGTTTTCGAGCGGGTCTGGCACGGCGGCATTTCGACGCGGCCCTTCGACGGCCAGCCGTGGGCGCCCGCGATCGACCTCTACGAGCACGACGACCGCTACGTGCTTTACGTGGAGGTTCCCGGCGTAGACGGTTCGGCGGTCGATGTGAGCTGCGTCGGCAATACACTGACGCTGCGCGGCGAGAAGCGTCGGCCCGCCGGCGTCACCGACGAAACCCCGGCAATCCACGGCGAGCGGCGCTTCGGGAGTTTTTGCCGCACGATCGACCTGCCCGCCAAGATCAACGTGGATCAGGTGTCGGCCCGTTGCCACTGCGGCGTACTGGAGATCACCGTGCCGAAATCCGAATCGAGCCGGCCGAAGTCGGTTAGGGTCAGCATCGACGAGGGTTGACGATCAGGCGGCGCCCGTCGTTACGTTGCCCCTTGCTCCGTGGACACCGGGATGCGGCGCGACCCGCGCCCTGTCGTGCTTCACTTCGCCAAGACCGCTCGTAGCACGGCGGACAAAGTTCCTCGCCGGTGGCGGTGAAGTACACCTTGTTGTTACCCTTGCCGCATTGCGTGCAGATGCCCTCCATGAACGGCGGATATTGCCTACCGTCGGCCCGGCGATACTTGGCCAGAAACTCCCGCTCGGCCTTGCGGCATCGCCGAATCCACAGAGCACACTTGATGGCTGTGATCGCCGCCACGGTGAAAAGAAAGAACGCCCCCAGCAGGACGAGCCCGCCGATCAGGAGGGCGATATTCATCGCCAGCGTCTTTTCGTCTACCTGCGCGAGCATGGAGCGCTCCCCAATGATGCTGGTGACGTAGACGGGCGAATGGAAGGCCTGTTATTCCCCATTGGGCGATATGGCGATTTGTCTATGCCGCCAGCAGCCGCTCGACGTGCAGGCACGTGCAGTCGGCGAGCGCTTGCAGGTGGTATCCGCCTTCGAGGACGCTGACGAGCCGGCCCCCGCACTGCCGCCGCGCGACATCGACGAGCACGTCGGTCATCCAGCCGAACGACCCCGTCTCCAGTTCGAGCGGGCCGAGCGGATCGAGGCGGTGGGCGTCGAACCCCGCCGAGATCAAGACAAACTGCGGAGCGAACCGTTCGACGGCGGGCAGGATGGAATCGTCAAACGCGGCCCGCCAAACGTCGTCAGCCCCCGGCGGCAGAATCGGGACGTTGATCGTGAAACCCTCTCCCGCTCCACGACCACGCTCATGGGCGTAACCGGTGCCGGGGTAGAGGATGCCGGGGTGGCCGTGCAGGCTCACATACAGGACGCGCGGGTCGTCGTCGAAGCTGTGCTGCGTGCCGTTGCCGTGGTGAACGTCCCAGTCGAGGATCAGTACGCGCGACAGGCCTTGATCCTCCAGCAGGCGACGAGCGGCAATTGCCACGTTGTTGAACAGGCAGAAACCCATCGAGCGGTTTCGTTCCGCGTGGTGGCCCGGCGGACGCACAGCGCAAAACGCGTTGTCGATCTCGCCGCCCATCACGTCATCGACGGCGTTGACCACACCGCCGGCCGCGAGTCGGGCAATCTCGAAGCTTTCCGTACAGATGCCGGTGTCGGGCATATCGCCCAGCGGACGACCGCTCTCGCACCAGCGGCGCAGGCATTCGAGATAGTCGGCATCGTGGTTGCGGCGAACGAGTTCCATGTCGATCGGCGTCGCTTCGATCCGCGCGCAGGCGTGGGTAAGCCCGCAGGCACCGAGCGCGTCGGCGATGGCGCGGAGTCGCTCGGGGCGCTCCGGGTGGCCATAGCCCGTTTCATGCCGCTCGAAGCGTGTGTCCAATACCAAGCCAGTCTTGGCCATCGTTTCGATCCCGGAGGGACATTCGCCGCGCCCTGGATCGGCGATTGTAGATTGTCGATTGTCGATTTGCGAGGCAGCCGGCGTGGAGGAGAAGATCGGAGCGTTGCCCGCGGATGCCGGTTATTACAGCCGATCACGGCCGACCGACTGAACCTCGACCGGATACAGCCCCGAATCCGCCGCTGGTGTCCATCACTCGGACAGAGTTCTAGTCGCTGCGGCGAGGGTGTGTGCGCTGGAAATGTCCGACGAGTCGGGCCAGGCGGTCGAGCGTTCGTAACCCTTCGTCGGACATCTCCAGGCCGACGAACTGGAAACCGAGCGACGCTCGACCTTGCTCGACGGCTTCGCGGTGTCGGAGGATGGCATCGAGCACAAAGGCGGGCTTTCCGGGGCGCGGGGTGAAAACGCACTTGTAGGCGCGTTCGAGTTGCAGCCTTTCGGTGTCGGCGACCTTCATGCGCATGCCGCCGGCGGAGATGTCCTCGAGCTGTCCATGGCGCACGTCGCGCTGGGCGGCCGAGGGGTCCGCACCGTCGTCTTCACGCCAGAAACGCACGGCAATCACGTTGCCCCTGGGGGGCGCGGCTCGTTCAAAGGCCCGGCGCTGGAGCTGCGAGAGATACTCCGGCCAATTGAGCGTGAGCAGAATGGACGTCGGCTGCCGGCGGCACGCCCGAACGCCGGCGCTGAACATGCACTTTTTGTGTCCAAGGCGGAAGGTGCCGCCGATGGTCGCTCCGACGGGCGGCAGCGGAAGAACGGCGTCGCCTTTCGGCAGGCCGAGGCTGATGATCGTTTCGTTCGACCCCGTGGAGCCGGAAAGGAAGACGGCCTTGCAGCGTCGCCAACCGTCGGGCAGACTGTAGGTGATGGTGAGCTGACGACGATCGCGGATCGCCTCCGCAATGATCCGTTCCTGCCGATCCCGATCGATGGTTTGCGTGTGACTCACGTTTTCACCTCATTTGCCGCGTTTACAGACGGAGGCGAGAGCCTGCAAAAGGCGCTTTCGCTCCGCCGGCTGGTCGCCGTCGCTGATGAATTCGAGGCCGAGTACGCGATAGCCCGGCGTTCCGCCTTCGGTGGTGTTGGTGATCCGCGAGGGAATGTCGAAGGGTCCGGTCGAGTCGCCGATCCGAAAGACGGCGCGCAGTACGCGTCCGACGGTGAGCCTCGCGGAGTCGGCGTCAAGTACGCGGCAGGCGATGCCCTTGGTGCTGGCGTTGAGCATCACAGCTCCGCAGTGCCATTCGTCGTTCTTGCCGGTGCCGAAGAGAGCCACACCGGTCGGCTCGTGCAGCTCGCGACGACGACTGCGCCGGCGGTCCATGAAACCGATCGCGGTCACTCCGTTCTTGCGGTGGTCGGGTTTGGTGCTCATCGTCTCTTCTCGCGCGGTCGCGCGTCACCTGTCCTCGGTGTCTACGGATCACCGCGTGCGCACGGTCGCCAACCTGCTTGTGGTCGGAGCCGGGTCGTCAGCAGGCGCGATGTCCGCTTTCTTCATGTCGGAGCATCGAGGTTCGGGCTTAACGTCACAAGCGCATCGCCGATAATCACTCGGAACCTTCTTACGGTGTGGGATGACACGGACAAGGATCGACGCTCGGTCGTCGCGATTACGGGACGTGCGTCGCCGGGTGGTGCAACGGCGGCTTTCCTTTTTGTGTAGCGCCGGAGTGCACTCCCGGCGCTTCGCGCATCGCGCCGCGGACAAGCCGCGACACTGCACGATTGCGAAGTTGCTCTAGATCATGACCGGATCACGTTTGGAAGCGTCGCCGTGCGTCGCGACCGCGGAGTCGGAACCCTCGATTTCCGCGATGGCGGCTTCGATTTCCCTGGGCTTGTACGATCCGGTGAGCGTGACGAACAGGCCGGGCAACGCGCAGATCAGACCGGCTAAGCGGATCGCGAAGGCCATACAAACAATTTGTGACGCGCTGCCATACGGGGCGAAGAAGAAGCGATAGGCAAGCTCGACGGTACCCAGGCCCTGCGGCGGGCCGGGCAGCGACTGGACCATCGCCCCGGTGTAGAAATACGCGAAATACTCCAGCACGTTTCCGGCGTCGGCCTTCATGGCCAGCGCAACGGCGGCGACGAAGTAGGACGAAAGCGCCAAAAGTTGCAAGAGAACCGTGAGCATCACGGACACAAGAAGAATGCCGCCCCGCGAGGCGACGCAGCGCACGGCCTGGTCTACGCGCTGCACATGATGGAGCATCGGAAGTTTTTCGCGCCACCGGGCGGGCAGCGAAATACGCTTCATGATCGGTGAGAAGTAAACCGCCGCGCCGCCGCCGCCGACACCCAGAAGCGTGAACATGTACGGTCGCAGGACCGCGAGGCGGCTGTCGGCCGGACTGAAGGCGGTGATTGCAGCCGCGACCATCAGCAGCGTGCCCAGCCCGATGATGCGATCGAGCACGACGGTCGTGACGGCTTCGGTCTTGTGCGGCGTGTGCAGCGACGCGAAGTAGGCTTTGAAAAGATCGCCCGCGTTCGATCCCAGCGGCGTGGCGTAGTTGAGGAAGTTGCCCGCGAACGTGAGTCGCACGCACTCGCCGTAGCCGAGATGGATGTTCTGCGCCCGCAGGAGCAGCCGAAACCGCTGGGCCAAGGGGAAAACCACCGGAAAATAAATCAGCACGGCGAGAAACAGCAGCGACTTGTTGCTCTTTCGCCAGGCCGACTGAAGGCCGTATGCAATTCGCGGGACTCCGTCCTTGTCCACGGCGATTTCGTCGAGCGGGATCTCACGGACCTCGCCGCTCGCTAGGAGCATGCGGAGCGGACCGCTTTCATCGACTACTAGGCCGACCCATTCGCCCTGCTTTCCGCTCGTGGTACGTATCGAGACATGGTCCCGCAGCGTGACGCCGCGCACCACGATCCACAACGCGGCAACGCAGATCGCCACGCGTAACAAGTTGAACAATCGCTTTCGAGCGCGAGGCGTCATTGGCGGCATCCCGGTCCGTCCGATAGTAGGTCGGCTAATAAACCCTGTACCCGTGAATCCGCGGCGATTTCGGCCCAAGAAACGAGCGGCCAAACAAGATCAGTCCCCCCCCACTATGCCCGCGTTGGATACCTCGGTCGCCGGAGGATCGGCCTTGCGGATCGCATCCTTCCACGCCTGCTCCAGCCCGACGAAGGTCATTCCGTCGTAGTTTCCGGCCAACGCATCAGCGACCGTAGCGCCGTTCTTGAGACCCTTGATGAACCCGGCGAAACGATCCCGCCCGAGACTTTCGAGGTACGCGACCACGCAGTGGGCGAGCGGGTACTGATGAACGCCGATGGTCGAGGTGCTTTCGAGCAAACCGGCGATCGGCCAGTCGTAACGTGCGTACTGTCGCGCGAGGAGCGCGGCGTTCCCGCCGTTGGGGCAACGGTCGCCGAGGATGCGTTCGGCCGTTAGGTCGGCGTAGCCTTCGTTGACCCAGTGCGGCAGGAGTTTCGGCCCGTACAAGCGATGTAGAAACGCGTGCGTACCCTCATGCACGAGCGTGCAGGCGAAACGGTCGTAATCGGCTTCGGAACGCCCCACGCGGGCGAAGACCATGTGTACGTGCCCGTTTTTTTCGATCGACCGCGTGTATCCGATCGCATCTTTGCCGTCGTAGCCGTCGAAGTCGCGTGCGAATTTGCGGAAACGGGCCTTCGAGCGGAAGCAGAACACGGGGCACCTGGCGAGAAAAATGTCGTCGCGCGGGTCGAGGTCGAACCGTTCGCATAGGGCGGCATACATCGCTTCGCACCATTCGGTCAGTCGCACGCGATCGTGTTTTTCCCAGTCGGTCCAGACCAGAAAGTGGTCGGACTCAATGAGCGCGATGTCCTTGCCCATGACCTCCTGGACCTTTGTCCCAAATCGAAGATAGGCCTCGCGGACACGTTCGCGTACTTCGGGCGACGGATGCGCCGGTGTATTCGTCTCGGAAATGTCGGGTAGCGCGGGCCCTTCAACGATAGGTGCGCTCGACGCCGTCCTCGGCGCGTACACGTCCGCGGAATCATCGGCCTCGGGGCGGGTGAGCGGGTCGTCGATCTTCGCGGGTTGCTTCCGCCGTCGGAACCCATCGAAAGCTTCGCGGATGCGCGTCGCCAGATCGGGCCGCATCTTCTTCGCGGCCTCGAACTCGTTTGCAGCCAAATCGTTTCGGCCTTGCGCGAGGGCGAACATACCGAGGTCGAAGTGATCGTCGGCTGAAAGCTTGTCCGCATCGCCGCGGGGGAGGGTCAACAGACTCCGCCGCACGGCGAAGGCGGATCCGCCGTCGAGCTCGTTCCAGGCGAACACATACGGCGTGTCGTCGTGAAGGATAACAAGTCCGTGTGCGTCGTAGTCGACGACCGCGCCGCTCAGTTCGCCGCTGGTGCGTAACTTCAGATCGACCGAGATCGTCTTGATCGACGCGGGCGGCGAAGCACCGGCCGAGGCAACAGAAAAAAACGCGAATAGGAGGCTGCAAAAGGTCGCGCGTCGAACTCGCGCCGTGGCCACCGCGTCATTCATCGCCGCCATCACCCGCATCCCGGTCGGCGTCCGCGGTCTCGGCCGGCTGATCCGCGTCGACACCGGCTCCATCCATCACTTCGAGCGACGGAAAACGCCCGCGCAACTGGCGCAGCTGCGACCGGTTGATCCGCAGCGCCAGCTCGACGCCTTCGGCGAAATATCGCCGGTCACGCACGTCGGCCACGCGGGTCAACTCCGCCAACAGCTTTCCGTCGGCATGCGGTACGCGCACCGAGACGTCGACAGCGTCGCCCTCGGCATACTTGGCGACGAGGTTCGTCAACTCGTCCAGCCCCGCGCCGGTCAGCGCGGACACGCGCAACACACCGGACCGATACTGCGCCAGCAGTTCCGCCGTCGCACTGTCGTCGGCGATGTCGGATTTGTTGAGCAGCGTGATCCGCCGAATTTTGCCGGCGCCGAGATCGGTGAGGACGGCCTCGACCGCATCCGCCTGTTGCCACGCCGTCGGCGACGACGCGTCCACAACGTGCAGCAGCAGATCGGCATGCGTCGCTTCCTCGAGCGTCGCCCGGAACGACGCGACGAGATGGTGCGGAAGATCGCGGACGAAGCCGACGGTGTCGGAGAGCAGGACAGACCGGCCGTCGCCGAGGTTCCATCGCACCGTCTTCGTGTCCAGCGTAGCGAAAAGCATGTCGGCGACGAACTGCCCGGCGCTCGTCAAGCGGTTCATGAGCGTACTCTTGCCCGCGTTGGTGTATCCGACAAGCGACACCGTGAATTGATCCGTCCGCGAGCGGACCTCGCGTTCCTTGCGGTGAAGCACGTCGGCCAATTCGCGGCGGAGAAAGGAGATGCGATCCTTCACCACGCGGCGGTCGAGTTCGATCTGTCGCTCGCCCGGTCCGCGCGTGCCCACCCCCCCCCCCCCCCCCCCCCCCCCGCCCCCCCCCCCCCCCCCCCGCCCGCGATCCGCTCCAGGTGAGTCCACATCCCGCGCAGCCGGGGCGAAGTGTATTCGAGCTGCGCAAGCTCCACCTGGAGCTGCGCTTCGCGCGTCTTCGCCCGCGATGCGAAAATGTCGAGAATCAGTTCGCTGCGGTCGATGACTTTTCGTCCGATCGTCTCTTCCAGCCCGCGAATTTGCCGCGGGGCGAGGTCGTTGTCGAAGATCACCACATCCGCTGCGGCGTCGGTAGCTCGCTGAGTCAATTCCTCGAGCTTGCCCTTACCCAGTGCGTAACCCGGTGTCAGGTTCACGCGTTTCTGGATCATCCCGTCCACCACCTGCACACCTGTCGCCTCCGCCAGCGCCTTCAATTCGCCCAGCGGATCGCGAAGGTCGGCCTTGGTGTTCGGCAAAAGGATGGAAACGAGCACCGCCCGTTCCGGCCGCTTCTCCGCCCCCTCGCGCACCTGCTCGCGGACGGGTCGCGGCAAGCGGCCCGGCCGTTTATGATCGCTGGGAGTGTTTGAACGGATGGAATGCCGCATTTTGACCTCGGACAATCATACCCCCGCCGATGCGGCCAGCCAAATGCGCGGCGCGCCGTGTTCAACAGAGGCGCGAGCGTCGCGATCTACGAAGGATTCCTGACCAGCCTGAGTTGGACCTGCGCGCGTTTGACGGCCCGTTGACGGGCGTCGAAGGCTTGATCGTCGGGAATGGGCATCGCACGGGCCTGGGCCAGCGCCTCTTCAGCCGGACCGCGCTTCAACTCCGACGCTCTCTTCGCCTGTTCGGTCAGAATGGTCAGGCGATTGTCCAGCATCTGCGCGAAGCCGCCATCGATGAAGTAGATTTCGGTCTTCCCCAGTGAGTCGACACGCAGCGGGCCGATCCCGAGCTTACACACCAGCGGCGCGCGATGCGGAAGAACGCCCATCTCGCCGTCATGCGCCGGAAACGCCACAAACGTCGCGGCGCAATCCAAGACCGAGCGCTCTGGCGTTATCACGCTGCATTGAAAAGTGTCAATCCTCGCCATTACCCTTTCGCCAGTTTCTCCGCCTTGGCGGCTGCTTCCTCGATCGCGCCCACGTACATGAACGCCTGCTCCGGCAGGTGGTCCCATTTGCCGGAGCACAACTCCTCGAAAGAGCGGATCGTGTCCTCGCGCGAGGTGTAGTTGCCCTTGAAGCCCGTGAATTGCTCGGCCACAAAGAACGGCTGCGACAGGAACCGCTCGATCTTCCGCGCCCGGGCGACGATGATCTTGTCCTCTTCGCTCAGCTCATCGACGCCGAGAATCGCGATGATGTCCTGAAGGTCCTTGTAGCGCTGGAGGATCTGCTGCACGCGGCGGGCGACGGTGTAGTGCCGCTCGCCGATCAGCTCCGGCGACATGAGGCGGCTGCTCGACGCCAGCGGATCGACGGCCGGATAAATGCCCTTCTCCGTAATGCTCCGCTCAAGGTTCACCGTGCTGTCCAGGTGCGTGAACGCCGCCGCCGGCGCGGGGTCGGTGTAGTCGTCCGCGGGCACGTAGATCGCCTGAATGCTCGTGACCGCCCCGCGGCTCGTCGAGGTGATCCGCTCCTGAAGCTGGCCCATCTCCGTGGAGAGCGTCGGCTGATAACCGACCGCCGACGGCATTCGGCCCAGCAGCGCCGAAACCTCGGACCCCGCCTGCGAGAAACGGAAGATGTTATCGATGAACAGCAGCGTGTCGGCCCCGGTTTGATCGCGGAAGTACTCGGCCATGGTCAGCGCCGAGAGCGCCACGCGGAGTCGCGCGCCCGGCGGCTCATTCATCTGGCCGAACACCATCACGGTCTGGTCGATGACGCTTTTGCCTGTATCGCCGATCTTGGCTTCCTGCATTTCCAGCCAAAGGTCGTTGCCCTCTCGCGTCCGTTCGCCTACACCCGCGAAGCACGAGAACCCGCTGTGGAATCGGGCGAGCCGGGCGATCAGTTCCTGAATGATGACCGTCTTGCCCACGCCTGCCCCGCCGAACAGACCGGCCTTTCCTCCGCGAACCAGCGGACAAAGCAGATCGATGACCTTGATGCCCGTCTCGAAGAGTTCAGTCTTCGAGGTCAGGTCGCCGAATTCCGGCGGTTCGTGGTGGATCGGTCGCCGATCCATCACCGCAATCGGCCCGCGGTCGTCGATCGGTTCGCCGACGAGGTTGAAGACGCGCCCGAGCGTTTCCTTGCCGACGGGTACGGTGACGGGTTGGCCGGTGTCGAGAATCTTCGAACCGCGTTTCACGCCGTCGGTCGAGCCGAGGGCGATGGCGCGGATTCGCCCGCCGCCGAGGTGCTGCGCGACTTCGCACCACAGCGTCTCGCGCGTCGTCTCGCCCAGCACGATTCGCTCAACTTCGAGTTGGAGCGCGTTGTAGATCATGGGCATCCGATCCTCCGCGAACTGCGCGTCGAGCGTCGAACCGATGACCTGAGTGATTTTGCCGTAATTGCCGTTGTCCATCCGTTCACCTATGAAGACTGAAGTTAGAAGATTGAAGAGAGAAGTAAGTCAACATTCGTCCATTTACTTTGCCCGTGATCGTTTCACAATCGTCGTCAAAATCCTCACCAGTTAATCCGCTTCCTGAATCAAAGAATCCAACCGGCCTTTCCTTAACATGCCGGACTCCGCGACCAACCGAAGCCAGTAAAGTGTCTCCCTCGCCTCTGAAAGGGCGATGCTCATCCGATGAGCGAATTCTCGCTTCGACGATGACCCACGAGCCTCCTCTGCGTTGGCCCCGATGCTTGACCCCGCCCGCATGATTTGGCGGGCGATGATGCTTCCCGCCACACCTTTGGGCAGTGCGTTCACGAGTTTCACGATCCGCAAAGAGAAGGCGAATGTCCGCTCGCAGATATCGCGCGGAGGGTGCGGATCTTTTTCTTCCTTCAATCTTCACTCTTCTCAATTCAATCTTCGCATCACGCGAGTGCATTCGCTCCGCCGACAATGTCGAGCAGTTCCATCGTAATCTGCGTCTGCCGCGCGCGGTTGTACTGCCGCGTGAGCGCCGTGATCATTTCGGCGGCGGCGTCCGTCGCCGCCTTCATCGCCACCATCCGCGAGACCTGCTCGCTGACCGTCGCGTCCGTGAAACACTGGAACAAACGAATCCGCACGGTCGCCGGCAGTAATTCCGCCAACAGCTCCTTCGGATCCGGCGAAAACTCATACTGCACGTCGTGCCGGCTCTTGCTCGCGCCGCCGTCCGCCTTCGTCTCGCCGGAAAGCGGGAGCAACTGGATGACCTCCGCCGCCTGCCGCGCCGTCGAAAGAAAACGCATGTAGGCCACGTGCACCGCGCCGACCTCGCCCCGCGTAAACCGATCCATCAGCCCGTTGGCGATCGGCTCCACCTGATTGAAACGCGGTGAATCGCTGATATCAGTGATCCGCTCGCGCATCTCCCGACGCAGGAAACGGAAATAGTTGATCCCCTTCTTCCCCACCATGTACACGTCAGTCTCGACGCTCCGCCCTTCGGCCTCCTTGAGATGCGCCAGCGCGTGGCAAAGCACGTTGGTGTTGTATCCGCCGCAAAGCCCGCGCTTGGTCGTAATCACCACCAGGGCGGCGCGCTTCGCCTCGGGATTCGCCCTCATCAGCGGATGCGATATCTCGCCCTGCACCGCGCCCGACAGGTCAGCCACCAACCCGGCCAACCGTTCCGTGTACGGCTTGGTCGCCATCGCGCGGTTGTACGCAGCCTGAAAGCGCGCCGTCGCGATCAGTTGCATCGTCCGCGTGATCTTGCGGATGTTGCGCACCGACTTGCGACGTTTGACGATGATTCTTGGTTTGGCCATTCCGCTTTGGTTTTCCGCCTCTTCCGAGCCGCCGGCTAAAGCTTTAGGTTTACCCACATCTTTGGTCGGCTGTCCCGGAGGGACTACTGAGAGTAGCCCAGCGTTTCAACGCTGGGAACAGGGTTTGGGTAATCTCTCGAGTCCCGTAGGGACGGCTGAACGGTTCAGTCGTCCCTACGGGACTTGCCGATTCCCTGTCCCTTCTCCCCAGCGATGAATCGCTGGGCTATTTTCACCTGTGCCTACGGCACAGAAACAGCCCCGAGACCGGCGATAAACCATAACACCTCCAAAATGTGGGTAAACCTAAGTACACGAATTCCTAAATACGATGACGATCCGTGGCAACTGGGGCCGCCGATTGTACTGGCTCACTGAAGCGGAACAGCCCTGTTTCGATCGGGACGGGATACGTCACCAAACTTACAATCCAGAGCACTAAGGCTAAAGCCCGCGGCTCGGATCAACTGTTGCTCCGCTCAGTCGCCCGTTACTTCTTCGCACCCGCCTTCGCCACGAACCGACTCTTGAAGTTCTCGATCAACTT
>ERZ1292630.947-Hain-H41-02um-R3-947-length-29234-cov-7_pt1 | contig 29234 bp, 26 predicted proteins | sample MGYA00564408_ERZ1292630 | MGnify/ENA primary metagenome ERZ1292630 (study PRJEB36523, sample SAMEA6512641) | groundwater metagenome | collected 2019-01-08 | study: AquaDiva: Metagenomics assemblies of 32 groundwater samples
TCGATTGCGCACGGATGATGAACCCATCCGTACGCAATCGACGATCTTGTATAAACACCCAGGCCGTACTGGTTTTATCCATAACCGCGTTTTCTGTACGGATGGTTTTTATCCGTACAGAAAACGCGGTTGGCGCGCGCAGCGCGCAAGTCTTCTAGTCGCATGCGACGGTATTTACCACGCCGCATATATCACGGGAGATAGCCGATGGCGCTAAAAATCGGAATCGACGTCGGCGGCACCTTCACCGACTTCGTCCTCACCCGCGACGGCGCAGAACCGGCGATTTTCAAGACGCTGTCCACACCCGGCGACCCGTCGATCGCCGTCGTGAACGGCCTCGCCGACATCGCCGCCGGGATGAGCCCGCCGCTGTCGCTGGAGGCATTCGTGCCTACCATCGACACCATCGTCCACGGCACCACCGTGACCACCAATGCCACGCTGACCGGCACCGGCGCCAAGTGCGGCCTGATCACCACGAAGGGCGTGCGCGACGCCCTGGAAATGCGCCGCGGCATCCGCGAGGAGCAGTACAACAACCGCTACGTCAACGTGAAACCGCTGGTGCCGCGCTATCTGCGCGCCGGGATCGAGGGCCGGCTCGACCGAAACGGGGCGGAAACGACGCCGCTCAATCTCGACCAGGTGAAACAGGCGCTCGCCCTGTTCAAACAGGAAGGCGTGCAGGCGGTGTCGATCTGCTTCATGAACTCGTTCGCCAATCCCCTGCACGAGCAGGCGGCGGCGGAACTGGTGCGGCGCGAAATGCCGGCTGCCTATCTCAGCGTCTCGACTGATGTCCTGCCCTCGATCCGCTTCTACGAGCGCATCAGCACCACGGCGCTCAACTCCTACGTCGGGCCCAAGCTCAACCATTACCTGGACCAGCTCGTCGGCCGGCTCAAGGAGATCGGTTTCAAGGGCCTGCTGCTGATCATGCAATCCAACGGCGGCGTCATCTCGCCGCAACTGGCGCGCGAAAAAGCCGCCCTGACCCTGCTCTCCGGCCCGGCCGGCGGTCCGGGCGCAGGGCTGTTCTACGTGCGCGTGCATGGCCAGAACAAGTGCATCACCACCGACATGGGCGGCACCAGCTTCGAAGCCTCGATCGCGGTGGACAGTCCCATGATCAAAAATGACGGCGAGATCGCGCGGCGCAAGATCGCGCTGCCGATGCTGGACATCCACACCATCGGCGCGGGCGGCGGCTCCATCGGCTGGCTCGACCAGGGCGGAATGCTGCGCATGGGGCCGCAGAGCGCCGGCGCCGATCCGGGACCGGCCTGCTACATGAAAGGCGGCCGGCTGCCCGCCACCACCGACGCCAACGTGGTGCTGGGCTACCTCGACCCCGATTTCTTCGCCGGCGGAAAAATGAAGCTCGACCTCGCCGCGGCGCGCAAGGCCATCGAAGAGCACATCGCCAAGCCGATGGATCTCACCATCGAGGAAGCGGCTGCGGGCATGTACCGCGTGGCCTGCAATAACATGGCCCAGGGCGTGCGCGAAGTCACGATCAAGCGCGGTTTCGATCCGCGCGAGTTCCCCTTCATCTCGGCCGGCGGCGCCGGCCCCATCCACTCCTGCCTCATCTGCACGGAACTGGAAATCCCGCTGCAAATCGTGCCGCGCGAATCTTCCGTGCTCTGCGCCTTTGGCATGCTGATGAGCGAACTGAAACACGACTTCGTGCGCACCTTCGTGGCGCGCTTAGGCGCCATCGACTGGAAAAGACTCTGCCTCATCATCGACGACATGTCGCGCGAAGGCATGCGCCAGCTCGCCGAAGAGCGCATTCCGGAAGCGAAGCGCCGCTACGAAATCAAGTTCGACTGCCGTTACATCAAGCAGTACCACGAGGTGTCGTTCCTGGTGCCGCGCGCACTGATCGACCGCCGCGACACGGCGGTGATCGGCCGCGCGTTTCATGCCGAGCACAACCGGCTCTACGGCTATTCGCTGGAGCAGGAAAACACGCCGGTGGAAATCATCAACGTGCGGGTGCAGGCCGTCGGCCTCACCGACAAGCCGCACTACAAGAAAGAATCCCGGGCAGGCGTGGACGCGTCCGCCGCCGCCAAGGGCCGGCGTAGCGTCTATATCCCCGAGGCCAATGCGTTCAAGGACATCCCGGTCTATGACGGGCACCGGATGCGCTTTGGCAACAGGCTCGACGGCCCGGCCATGATCGAGCAGGAGACCACCGCCATATTCGTCAGCGCCTCATACGATTGCATCGTGGATGCCTACGGCTCCTTCGCCCTTTACCGGAAAGGCCGCGAGGACCTGGTCAGAACCTGCCTGGAAAAAGAGACGGAGGCCGTCACGTGAACCTGAACGCGAACGTCAGCGCGAAAATCGATCCGATCCTGCTCTCGGTCTATGCCCGGACCTTCAAGTCCATCACCGACGAGATGAGCATCTCCATGGCGCAGACCACCCGCTCGCCCATCCTGTGCGAGGCCAAGGACTATGTCACCGGCCTCTACGACGGCGAGGGCAACATGCTCGAACAGACCGAGAACCTGCCGATTCTCGCCTTCTCGCTGGCGCCGGTGTGCAAGTACATCAAACAGTACTTCGGCGACGAAATCTACCCGGGCGACGTCATCTTCCACAACGACGTATTCAGCCTGGGCAACCAGAACAACGATGTCGCCGCGTTCAAGCCGGTGTTCCTCGACGGCAAGCTCATCGCCTGGACCGCGGTCAAGGGCCATCAGGCGGACATCGGCGGCAACGTCGCGGGCGGCTACAACCCCAACGCCGTCGAGGTGTGGCAGGAAGCCCTGCGCATCCCGCCGGTGAAGGTGGTCGAAAAGGGCAAGCTGCGCCGCGACGTGTGGAATCTGATTTTCGCCAATGTCAGGCTGGACATCGTGCAGCACGACATGAAGGCCGAGATGGGCGCCTGCACCGTGGGCGAGCGCCGCCTGCTCGAACTGCTGGGGAAATACGGCCTCGACAGCTACGACGCGCACAAGCAGGCGCTGTTCGATGCCACGCGCAGGATGATGCAAGCGGAGATCGCCAAAATCCCGAACGGCAAGTATTCCGGCGAAGGCTACGTCTATTACGACGGCCGCCACGAAGGCTCCAAGTTCACCATCCGCGTGGACATCGAAGTCAGGGACAAGTCGATCAAATTCGACTATTCGCGCACCGACCCCCAGACCAACGGCTTCGTCAACGGCACCTTCACCTCCAGCGCTTCGGCCACCATCCTGACGCTGCTGCAAATGGTGAACCCGGACATCCCGCACAACGAGGGCATGGTGCAGCCGATCGAGATCGTGATCCCGGAGGGGACCATCCTCAATGCGGCCTATCCGAAGGCCACCACCTTCGGCAACCACCTGTGCCCGCCCAACGCCGACGCGATCCAGCGCGCCCTGGCGCCGGTCATGCCGGATCGCGTTACCGCCGGCTGGAACAACCTGCTCGCCTCCCTCACGACGGGCATCGACCCGAGAAACAACGAGAAGTACGTGGACATCGGCTTCATGGGGTTGAAGGGCGGATCGGGCGCCATGCGCGGCACCGACGGCTACGACCATATCGGCATGATCGATGCCTCGGGCGGCGTGCTTGATCAGGACTACGAAATGTTCGAGCAACAAACGCCGCACACCCTGATCAAGCACGAACTGCTCACCGATTCCGCGGGCGCCGGCGAGTGGCGCGGCGGACTCGGCGTGGAAACGATTTTCGAAATCGGTTCCGACGACACGCAACTGGTCACGTTCGGCGACGGCGACTTCGAGCCCGCCTTCGGACTGTTCGGCGGCGGCAGCGGCGGGCTCAACTTCATCCGCCTGCGCTACCCGGACGGCCACACCGTGGTGCCCAGGAACAAGGACCTGATCAGCGGCGTTCCGAGGGGGACGGTGTACCATCAAGTGGCGAGCGGCGGCGGCGGCTACGGCGACCCGAACAAGCGCGATCGCAAGCTGCTCGAGGAGGAGGTGAAGAACGGCGTCATCTCGGCCGAGGCGGCACACCAGCTGTACGGGGTCCATCCAAAGAAAGCTCAACCATCATGAACTTCGAGCTGACCGATCAGCAAAAAGCGATCCGCGACACCTTCGCCCGCTTCTGCGACGAGCGCATCGCGCCACAGGCGGCCGCTTTGGACGAAGCGCACGCGTTTCCGCGCGCGCTATTCAAGGAACTGGCCGATCTCGGTTTCTTCGGCATGCGCTACCCGGAAGACGCCGGCGGCACGGGTATGGCGTTGACCGAATTCTGCCTCGCGCTCGCCGAAATCGCGCGCGGCTCGATGTCGCTTGCCGCCGCCGTTGCCATGCAATCGCTGATGGGCACCAAGTTCCTGCACATGCTCGGCAATGCGGACATCATCGAGCGGCTGTTCAAGCCGGCCCTCAGGGGCGAGAAGATCGCCGCCATCTGCATGACCGAACCCAACGCCGGCTCCGATCTCAATTCCATCGCCACGACGGCAAAGAAAGTCGAAGGCGGGTATTTGTTAAGCGGGCAGAAAACCTGGATTACCTCTGCGCCGCTGGCTGATTTTTTTACCGTGTTCGCCAAGGCCGGCGAGGAAAAGAAACTCACCATCTTTCTGGTGGAACGCTCCTTCAAGGGCCTGGCGGTCGGCCGTGAAATCCACAAGATGGGGGTATGGGCCCTGCCGACCTCCGAGGTGAGCTTCGATGAGTGCTTGGTCCCCGACAGTCACCGCCTGAGCCGGGAGGAAGGCGACGGTGAAGGGCATTTGCGCAAGACCCTGGCGGAGATACGCATCATCACCGGCGCCATGGGCCTGGGCGTTGCCCGCGCGGCGCTGGACGAAGCGGTGCGCTATTCCTCGGAGCGCAAGCAGTTCGGCAAGCCGATCAACCGCTTCCAGGCGATCCAGCTCAAGCTCGCAGAGATGGCGACCGAACTCGAAGCCGCCACACATCTCGTGTACTACGCCGCCTGGCTGCGCGACGCGAACCTGCCGCACCACAAACAGGCAGCCATGGCCAAGCTGTTCGCCACCGAGGCGGCAGCGACCATCTGCGACCAGGCGGCCCGGGTGCTCGCCTCCTATGGCTACGCGATGGAATATCCGGTGCAGCGCTATCTGCGCGACGTGCGCTTCCTGCTGATCGGCGGCGGCACCAGCGAGATTCTAAAATTGATCATTGCGAAGGAAGTAACGACATGAGCCGGATAGCAGGGGCCCCGGCCTTAAGGGCCGGGGATGCGACCGAAGCGAATGGCGTCGGCCGCCGACAATGCAGCTTTTTTGTCTGTGACGTTCTCCCGGAGGCGGCCTCATGAAACCGATCAAGGTCCTTCTGGCCAAGCCCGGTCTGGACGGGCACGACCAGGGCGCCAAGATCGTGGCGCGCGCGCTGATGGAAGCAGGCTTCGAAGTGATTTATACCGGCCTGCGCCAGACGCCCGAAGCGGTGGCGCGCATGTCGCTGGAGGAGGACGTGGATGTGATCGCCCTGTCCAGCATGGCCGGATCGCATGTGCATTTTTGCAAAAAGCTGAAGCCACTGCTCGAGGCCGGCGGACTCACCGACAAGCTTTGGCTGATCGGCGGCTGCCTGCCGCAGCAGGACCATGCGACGCTGCACGACCTGGGCTTCAAGGGCATATTCCCCACGGGGTCCAAGCTCGATGCCATCGTGGACTACATCCGGCATAACGCAAGGACAGCGTGAAATGAACGAGCGCGCAAAACCTGAACTCAAACCCGTGGTCAACGAATCCGGCATCGAGGTCAATCCCCTTTACACCGAGGAGGACGTGGAAAAAAGCGGCGGCACCAAGCTGGTCGGCCTGCCGGGCGAATATCCCTTCACCCGCGGCATCCACCGGCTGATGTACCGCAAGCAGCCCTGGACCATGCGCCAGTACGCGGGCTTCGGCAATCCGGCCGAGACCAATCAGCGCTTCAAGTACCTCATTGCCAACGGCCAGACCGGGCTCAACGTCGCCTTCGACCTGCCGACCCAGATCGGCCTGGACTCGGACGATCCGCTGGCCGAGGGCGAAATCGGCCGCGTCGGCATGTCGGTCGACACCCTGCGCGACTTCGAAGTCGCTTTCGACGGCATCGACCTCGACGAGATCACCGTGTCGCTCACGGTCAACGGCGCGGCGGCGATCCTGATCGCCATGTATCTCGCCATGGCCGAGAAGCGCGGCTACGACCTCGCGCAACTGCGCGGCACGGCGCAGAACGACATCCTCAAGGAATTCATCGGCCGCGGCACCTGGGTCTATCCGGTCGAGCCCTCGATCAAGCTGGTCGGCGACACCATAGAGTACTGCGCCGAGCACGCGCCCCGGTACAGCCCGGTCTCGGTCTGCGGCTACCACATCCGCGAGTCCGGCGCGACCCCGGCGCAGGAAATGGCCTACGCTTTCTGCATCGCCAAGGCTTATGCCGACGAGGTCCTGAAGCGCGGGTTGCATATCGATGAGTTCGCCGGGCGTCTGTCCTACAACTTCAATATCTTCGGCAACATCTTCGAGCAGGTATGCAAGTTCCGCGCCGGCCGCAGCCTGTGGGCCAAGATCATGAAAGAGGAGTACGGCGCGGAGAAACCCGGCTCGATGTGGCTGCGCATGATCGCCGGCGGCGGCGGCGGCGGGCTGACTTTCGAGCAGCCGGAGCTCAACATCGTGCGCGGCGCCTACTATGCCCTGATCAGCGCGCTCTCCGGCGCGCAGACCATGGCGCTGTGCTCCTATGACGAGGCCTACACCATTCCCACCGAGTACTCCGCGCGCATTTCGCTGCGCACCATGCAAATCCTGATCGAGGAAATGGGCCTGACCGAAACGGCGGACCCGCTCGCCGGCTCCTATTATGTGGAAACCATGACCAACCAGATGCGCGACAAAATCGTGGAAATCATGGCCGAAACGGACGCCGAGGGCGGCATCGTCAAACTGGTTTCCGAGGGCATCATCCAAGCCAGGGTTTCGGCGCAGGCCTACCGCATGCAGCGCGACATCGAGTCTGGCCGGTTTCCCAAGGTGGGCGTCAACCGCTATCGCAACGAGCGCGAGGAAGATCGTCCGGTCGAGTTTCATCCCTACAAGGAAGAGGACGCCCGGGTACAAATCGAACGCCTGCAACTGGTACGCGCCGAGCGCGACCAGGCAAACGTCGATCAGGCCCTGACACGCGTGCACCGGGACGCGGAAGCCGGGGCGAACCTCATGCCCGCCATCGTCGAGGCGGTGAAGGCCTACGCCAGCGTCGGCGAGATCACGCATGAAATGGTAAAAATTTATGGGCGCTACCGCGAACCGATCCGCTTCTGAGGAAATGCCAATGACCGAAATCGAACAATACGTCGCGCCCTCCAGCCTGGAGCAGGCGGCCGAGTACCTGCAGCGCTCGGGCGAGGTCACCATCCTCGCCGGCGGCACCGACCTGATGCCGCAGAGCCAGGGCGGGCGGCTGAAGATCAAGCGCACGCTGATGAACATTCAACACATCCCGGAGCTCAAAGGCATAGTGCTCGACGGCGGCGCGATCCGCATCGGGGCACTCGCCACCATCACCGAGATCATGCAGAGCGAACTGGTCAAAAAGCACCTGCCGATACTGATCGAAGCCTGCGACCATTTCGCCAGCGACCAGATCCGCAACGCCGCCACCCTCGGCGGCAACGTCTGCAACGCCTCGCCCGCCGGGGACATGCTGGTGCCGCTGCTGGTGCTGGATGCCGAGGTCGAGCTCGCCTCCAAGCCCAACGGCAGCCTGGCCCGGCGCCGAATGCCGCTGGCCGAATTCTTCGTCGGGCCGGGCAAGACCCGGTGCGGCCCGGCCGAGCTGCTGGCCGGCCTGCGCATCGGGCTGCCGAGCGCGAATCACTACGCCCGTTTCTTCAAGTTCGGCACCCGGCCGGCGCTGGACATTTCCGCCATCTCGATCGGCATCGCCGGGACCTTGACGAACGGCGCGCTGTTGCAGGTGCGCGTCGCCTTCGGCGCGGTGGCGCCGGTGCCGATGCGCGCGCCGCGCACCGAGCGGGCACTGGAAGGCAGGCGCCTCGACCCTGCGACCATAGAAGCCGTGGCGGACGTGGCGCGCGACGAGGTGACGCCGATAGACGACATTCGCGCCACCGCCTGGTATCGCAAGGAACTGATCCACAACATCACCAGGAGGATGCTCGCCCATGTCGCTCAAACATGACATCGAATTCAGCCTGAACGGCGTCAAAAGGCGTGCCACGGTGCGCGTGGACATGAGCGCCCTGGACATGCTGCGAGAAGTGGTCGGCCTCACCGGCACCAAGTACGGCTGCGGCGAGGGCGAGTGCGGCGCCTGCACCATCCTGGTCGATGGCCTGTCGCTCAACTCCTGCCTCATGTTCGCGGTCGACTGCCACGGCCGCGACGTGGTGACTATCGAAGGACTCGCGGCAGACGCCAAGGCCGACGCGCTGCGTGCCGCTTTCACGGAGCACGGCGCGGTGCAATGCGGCTACTGCACCCCGGGCATGGTGATGCAGGCAAGCCATCTGCTCGCCACGCATCCGGATGCCGATGCCGAGGCCATCAAGCGCGGCATCGAAGGCAATCTTTGCCGCTGCACCGGCTACAAGAAGATCGTCGATGCCATCGCTTCCGTGAACAACGCCGGCAAGCAAGGAGCCACGCCATGAACGTTGCGGAAAAGAAAGCCAGGTTCATCCCGCCCGATACCCTTATCGGCAAGCGCATCCCCAAAATGGACGCGCCGGAGAAGGCCAGCGGCAAGACGCGCTACATCCACGACATCGATCTGCCGGGCCAGCTCTACGGCAAGATCCTGCGCTCGACACGCGTGCACGCGCGCATCAAGAGCATAGACACCTCGGCGGCCAAGGCGCTGCCGGGAGTGCATGTGGTAATCACCGCGGCCGACATCGTCAACCAGCGCCCGATCGGCGTGGCCAAGGATCACCTGCCATTGAAGACGGACAAGGTGCGCAGCTTGCGCGACGAGGTCGCCGCGGTGGCGGCGGAGTCCGAACTGATAGCCATGGAAGCGCTGAAGCTGATCAAAGTGGAGTACGAAGATCTCCCCGTCCTCACCGATCCGGCGGAGGCGATCAAACCGGGCGCGATCCTGATCCACCCGGAACCGCACCGGCCCGGCGGCGGGGACGCGCTTAAGCCCAGCGGCCCCGTGGCGTTCACCGGGAAGCCGGACAACATCGCCATGCGTTTCGATTACTGCCACGGCGACGTGGTGCAGGCCGAAGCCGACTCGGACGTGGTGGTCGAGGACACCTTCAAGCTGCACTATGTCACCCACTGCTGCATGGGCGTCTCGGGCATGATTGCCGACTTCGATGCCTCAGGCAACCTGCTGATGTACTCGAACACGCAAGTGCCGTTTCTGCACAAGCGCGAGTTCGCCGAGTATCTCAACATGGAACCTGGGCGTATCCGCATCATCCAGCCGTCCATCGGCGGCGGTTTTGGCTCCAAGCTCGACATCTACCCGTTCGAAGTGATCTGCGTTTTCCTCGCGCGCGCGGCGAAACGGCCGGTGAAGCTGGTATTTACGCGCGACGAGGAATTCATCTCCTCGCCCACGCGCCAGCCGGTGCTGCTCACGCTGCGCTCGGGCTGCAAGCAGGACGGCACCCTCACCTTCCGCCAGGTGCACACGCTGCATGACAACGGCGCCTATACCTCCTGGGGCGCGACCACGCCGTTCGTGATGATGCAGACCTTTTCGTCCCTGTACCGCGTGCCGAATTGCGACTATCACACCATAGCGGTGTATACCAACAATCCCTACGCCGGTTCCTTCCGCGGCTACGGCAACCTGCAGGCCACCTTCGCCGTCGAAGCGCATATGGACAAAATGGCCGAAGCCATCGGCATGGGCCCGCTGGACTTCCGGCTGAAGAACGCCCAGGACGAAGGCGAAGTCAGCGGCCAGGGGATGGATTTCAAGAGTTGCGGTTTCAAGGACTGCCTCACGATCGCCGCCGAACGCAGCGATTTCCGGCGCAAGTACGCGGAAAACGTGAAAAACCGCAACGCCCCCGGTCCAATCAAGCGCGGCATTGGCATCGCCTCGATGTTGCACGTCGGCGGCGGCGCGAAGATCTACCCCTCCGACGGCTGCGGCACCATTCTCAAGCTCGACGACTACGCGCAGGTCACGCTGATCACCGGCGCCTCGGAGATAGGACAGGGTTCGGAAACGGTGCTGTCGCAGCTGGTGTGCGAGGAACTGGGTCTGCCCCTGTCGGCGCTCACGGTCATCAACAACGACACCGCCATCACGCCCTGGGACGTGGGCGTGCACGCGAGCCGCACCACTTTCATCGCCGGCAACTCCGCCCTGGGCGCGGCGCGCCTGGCAAAAGCCAAAATCCTTGCAGCGGCGGCGAAGAAATTCGACTGTCCGGCAGAAGAACTCGACCTGCGCGGCGGCTGCGTCATCAAAGCCGCAAACGGCGAGGTGCTGATCGATCTGCCGCGTTTGATGCGCAACCTGCACTTCTCCGACAAAGCCGAACTGGTGATGACGACTTTTTACTACGAACCGCCCAGCGTGCACCAGGACAAGAATTACAAGGGCAACGTGTCGGCGGCTTACGCCTGGGGAACCCAGGTGGTGGAGATCGAGCTGGACACCGAAACCGGCATCGTCAAAATGACAAAGGTCACGGCTGCGCACGACGTAGGCCGGGTGCTGAACCGGCTCGGCATCGAGGGCCAGGTCGAAGGCGGCGTCGTCATGGGCCAGGGCTACGCCCTCACCGAAAGCCTGATCGTGGAGAACGGCGTCACGCGCAATCCCAACTTCCGCGACTACAAGCTGGTTACCGCGCCGGAGATTCCGGAAATGGACATCGCCTTCATCGAGTCCATGGACGGCGAAGGCCCGAAGGGCGCCAAGGGCGTGGGCGAAGCCCCGGCTATCTGCGTCGCCGCCGCGACCGCCAACGCCATCTACAACGCCACCGGCGTGCGCATCTGCGGCCTGCCGTTCACGCCGGAGCGGGTGTACCGGGCGCTGCACGGCAAGGGCGAAAAACTGTACCTCGAGAAACCTGAGAAGGCCGCATGAAGCGCCGCACCATCCTGTCGCTGGAGCAGGCGTTGTCCCTGCCCTACGCCACGCTGCGCTTCGCACAGCTCGGCTGGCGGGTGATCCGCATCGAGTCCACGCCGAGCGGCGCGGGCCTGCCGGGCGACCCGAATCGCTACATCGGTTCGCGCGTCGCCGAGGACGACCGCCGCAGCTATTTCGTTGCGCCCAACGTCGGCAAGGAAGCCATCGCACTCAACCTCAAGGATGCGCGCGGGCAGGAGGTGCTCAAGCGTCTTATTCGGACGCTCGAGGTCGATGTCTTTTGCTGCAATACCGTACCCTTGCGCTACAAGGCGCTCGGAATCGACTATGCGACGCTCGCGGCGGTCAAGCCCGACCTGATCTGGGCGGGGATCTCGGCGATGGGGCCTCAGGTCCCGAATGCACCAGGCTACGACCCGGTGATACAGGCGATGGCGGGCTACATGGAAGTCACGGGCGATCCCAAAGGGCCGCCGATGCTGACCGGCATTCCGGTCATCGACCTCAAGGCGGGCGACGAAGTGTACGCCAACGTGATGCTGGCCTTGCTCGATCGCAACGAGAGCGGCAGCGGCAGGCAGATCCACGTCTCGATGCTACAGGCCGCGGCCTCGTGGCTGATCACCGTGCTGCCGCTGATCGACTTCGGCTGCGAGCCGAACGAGATCACGCGCGCGGGCAACGAGCATCGCAAATTCATACCGACCAACGTCTACCCGGCAGCGGACGGTTTCATCTTTATGGCGATCGGCAGCGACGTGCAGTGGCAGCGGCTCACCGCGATCCCGAAATTCGCCTGCGTCGCGAACGAGGCGCGCAGCACCAACGAGGGGCGCCACCGCGAGCGCGAGGCGATTCACCGCGACATGGCCGCCGTGACCGGCAAGCACGCGATGGAGGAACTCCTCGCCGATCTGCGCGCGGCGACGATTCCGGCGACCCGCATTTTTGATATTCGCCAGGTACGCGAGCTGGCGCAGGTGCGCGAAAAACTGACCCGCACGGTAATGCCCGACGCACGCGTGGTTCAGATGCAACCGATGGCAGTCGACGTGGAGGGCGCCTGTACCGAGCTCGCCTTCCCCCCCAGATATGGCGCCGATACGCGGCACGTGCTCGCCGAAGCCGGATACCTGGGAGCGGATATAGACGCGCTCGCCGACTCCGGCGTCATCGCGTGAGCGCGGATTTCAGGCAGCGGCTCACGTTCGATCTCGCGAGGGGGGAGCTGCGCGACGGCGACACACGCTACGTGATGCTGCGCGAGGACAGCCTGATGGGACTGTTCAAGCGACTGCCCGAACCGGCACGCACGGACGCGTTCAAGGCCTTCGCCGCGTCGGTTGGCGAGCACGGCGCTCGCTCTGCGGCGCGCTACCGGGCAAGGGACGCAAGGGACGGCAAGGCCGGGGATCTGCTGGCGACGATTGCGTCGACGGCGCCGCAGCTCGGCTGGGGGGTATGGCGTTTTTCACGCGCCGAGAACGGGGAATTGCGCCTGGAAGTGAAGAACAGTCCTTTTGCTCACGGCTATGGAGCTTCGTCGGAAGCCGTCTGCGCACCAATTACGGGCATGTTCGCCGCTGTGGCATCGATCGTGTTCGACGCTCCGGCACACGCCGAGGAAGACCTCTGCGCAGCGGCTGGCGGAGCCATCTGCCGCTTCAGCGCACGGCTGCACAAGCCATGAAGATCGCCGTGCTTGGCGGAGGCCACGGCTGCTATGCGGCGGCTGCCGACCTCGCCGAACAGGGGCACGAAGTTCGCCTGTGGCGGCGTGATCAGGCCGCGTTCGAGCCGGTGCGCGCGACCGGCGCCATCACGCTGGTCGACCATCGCGGCGCGCGCGCAGTCCCGATCGCGAACGCCACGCTCGACATTGGCGCGGCATTGCGTGGCGCCGAACTGATCCTCGTCGCGTTGCCCGCCACGGCGCAGGAGGACATCGCGCGCGCGATGGCTCCCCATCTGGTGAGCGGCCAGGTAGTATTTCTCCCGCCGGGCAGTTTTGGCAGCTATGTCATGGCAGAGATCGCGCGCAAAGCCGGCTCGCGCGCCGAACTCACGTATGCCGAAACCGGTACGCTGCCCTATCTCGCGCGCAAGCGCGGGCCCGCCGAAGTCGCCATCACCATCCGCGCCGCGCGCCTGCCCACGGGCGCCTATCCCGCGAAACGCTCGGTCCAGGCGTTCGAGGTGATCCGCCGCGCCTACCCGGCGATCGAGTCCTGCGAGGATGCGCTCTCGGCCGCGCTCATGAACGCCGGACCGGTCATCCATCCGCCGCTGATCCTGATGAACGCGGCGCCGCTCGAGCACTTCGAGCGTTGGGACATCCACAGCGAGGGAACGCAGCCCTCGGTGCGGGCAGTAACGGACGCGCTCGATGGCGAACGCATCGCGCTGCGCGAGATGCTCGGTTATGCTCCACCGCACTTCCCGCTCGCCGACCACTATACGAGCGACCGCTGGATGTACGGCGACGTGCACCAGAAACTGATCGACTCGGGCGACTGGCGCGAGCACATCGATCTGCGCGCGCACCGCTACATGCTCGAGGACACGGTGCTCGGTCTCGCGTTCCTCGTCTCGGTGGCGCGCTGGGCCGGCTGCGAAGCGCCCGTGGCCAAGGGCTTGCTCGCGCTGGCAGGCGCCATCCTCGGACGCGACTTGAGCTACGGTCCGCGCACGCTCGAAGCGCTGGGGCTCGCGTCGCTATCGCGCGCCGAAATGAAGCGGCTGCTCCAACAGGGGCGAGAATGAGCGCGGCGGCGACGGCAATCGCCGCGGCCGGGGCCGGTCGGATGGGACGCGGCATCGCGCTTGCCTTTGCCTGGGGCGGATACGAGGTTGCACTGATCGACCTCAAGCCGCGCGACGCAACTGCCTCGGAGCGCCTGCGGCGGGAGGCGATGGACGAAATGGCGGCGAGCCTCGCCAGCCTCGCCGAACTGGGCGCGATGGCGGATGAAGCGGTGGCGCGCGTGCTCTCCCGCATACGCGTGGTCTCCGAAGGGATGGCCGCGCAGGCACTGGCCGAAGCCGACGTGGTATTCGAGTGCGTTACCGAAACGCTGGAGGCGAAGCGAGACGCATTGGCCCGGCTCTCTTCGCTGGCGCGGCCCGACACGATCCTGGCTTCCACCACCTCGACGATGCTGGTGACGGACCTGGTGCCGCTTGCGACCCACCCGGAACGCCTGCTCAACGCGCACTGGCTCAACCCCGCCTATCTGATTCCGCTGGTCGAACTCTCCGCTCATCCCGGCACGGCGCCCGAGGTGGTCTCGCGCCTGCGCGGGCTGCTCGAGGACATCGGCAAGATACCGGTGCTTTGCGCCGCGGCGCCCGGATACATCGTTCCTCGCCTGCAGGCGCTGATCATGAACGAGGCGGCACGCATGGTCGAAGAGGGGGTGGCGAGCGCCGATGACATCGACAAGGCCACGCGCTACGGGCTCGGGCTGCGCTTTTCCGCAATCGGCGTGATCGAGTTCATCGACTACGGCGGCAATGACATTCTCTGCTACGCCAGCCGCTATCTTGCGGAGCATCTCAGCCGCGAGCGCTACACCGCGCCGGCGATCGTCGACCGGCTGATGCGGGAGGGCAACATCGGCCTCAAATCCGGCCAGGGTTTCTACGATTACCGCGAGCGCGACCTGTCGGCCTATCGAAAAGACGTTCTCGCGCGCACGCTCGGTGCGCTCAAGCACGCGGGATTGTTCCGGCCGCCGCGCTGAACATCGCCTTGCGCCAGCACTACCGATAAGCACTGCGGCAGGCGTTGATCCGGACAGGACTATGCGTCTTTATTCGCGTAAGAACGCGCACACGCCGGGCCGGATGACTTGCGTCAATGCAAGACCTGACCCCGCTGCTCGCTGGGTCACAGCGGAATCCGGGGATGCGGCCGCGGCTGGCATTTCAACCAGATCCGCTTAGCGTGGCTTTCGCAAAATTTGCGATGGTGTCCACCAATGCCGAGATGTCGTCGCGTGTGATGGTGTGGATGTCGCGGTCGTCATAGCGAAACGCGACCGCATAGGGATTCAAGCGCTTCAGCGCGTCGATCGCTACCGGTAACGCAGCCCCGGTGGTTTCGAGGGCTTGCGCAAGTCTTGCAAGATCGTGTGTTGGCGCGAATACCTTTCCGTGTGCGACCAGGATGGCCTTGAGAAATTTCTCAACCGCCTGCTGGGCATGGAATCCGACGACACGCATTTCAATTTCTGGATTTGCACACAGCGTAAGGAATGCCATTCGATCCTGATCGGCCAGGCGAAGGAGCATTGCGACTTCTTCATTGGCGATGGTCATAGAGCACTTTCCCCTCGCGCACCGCCCAATAGACAGGCGTCGAGCACCAGTGTTGTCGCTTGTTGAACTCTTCTTCGGAATAAACCAGCAGGTCAACGCCAACGTCAAGGTGGATGAGTGCGTCACCCAAGCGGATCATTTCCGCTCCCGTATCCGGTACTTCGCGTTCGACCACCAGCAAATCAAGGTCGGATCCCTCGGTGGCGCTGCCTCGAGCATACGAACCGAACAGGATTACCTTTAGCGGCGCATGAGCTGCTTCGACCACGCGGCGAACCGCGTTTTGAATGGCTTGTTCGGTTAGCATGTCTGCAAACGGGAAATCCGCAATAAAGTAGTTTGTTAGTTTACCCGAAATGCCGGGAAGATCGTTGGGATATAACGTACAACGGTACAATGGGTACAACGGGGTCAGGTCTTGTATTGAGGCAAATGCCTCAATGCTCTGCGTGTACTACTCGATTTCCAGCACTCCGTTTTCGACCGAAGCGATGAAGCGCTGAATCGTTTCAGCGTTATCCAGCAGCTTTCGACGCACGGTCGCATTGCTCACATTGCCGCAGTTGAGCCAGATCACTTTGGGTGGATATCCGCGAAGCAACGCCAGTTCCACGAAATCCGCATCCTTGGTGACAATGGTGAAGCCATGCTGCTTTGCGTAAGCCCAGATATCTGCGTCGCCAGTGCGTTCAAGGCCGGCATGTTGCACTTGGGCGGAACCAGGAAAGGATTGGACCAGATCCGGCAGCAGACGCCGCGACAGGTTTTGGTCCAGCAACAGCTTCACGCCACGATTCGCACCATTCGTTGTTCGCGGCCGGCGGCGAACGCAAGACAGGCCTGAATGTCGGCGGGTTCGAGTTCCGGATAGTCATCCAGAATCTCCCGCTGCGACATACCGGCAGCAAGCCAGCCAAGCACGTCATACACTGTAATGCGCATGCCGCGAACGCAAGGCTTGCCGCCGCGTTTTCCTGGCTCGAGCGTGATTCTGTGCAGCAATTCCTCAATGGTCGCCATGACACCCTCCGACGGACACTTCTTCTGCCAAGCTTCGCAAATTGTACCGCAAGCCCGGGGTCAGGTCTTGCCTTGATGCACCGGCCGGTTGGCAATCCGGCTCACCGTCGCGTAATGAAGGCCCACATGGCGGGCGATTTCCGCGAGCCTGTACGCATGGCGGATATGCGCGTCACGTATCGCCGCGTCGCGCTGCGCTCTACTCTCTCCGTTTGCGCCGGGCAGCAGACTCGTCAACGCAGGTCGATGCGCGAGCCACTGCAATCGTGGCGTCTCCATCATGTCCTGCACTGCGGCGAACTTAGGCGTGAGCGCCTGCGCGAACGGCTCGGTTCCCAGCAACACCTGTCCCCTCAGGTTGCGCCGATCGTGTCCGCGCGCCGGTTCTCCACTGCGCTCACGCCAAAGCCGCGCCGACGCACCCGATCACGCTAGCACTCTCTTTTGCGCCAGACAGTGCCACGGAAGGGGTAGAAGTACCACTCACGCAATGGTTGCGATGGACTCCATTCGACCCGGACGCGCTCGCCGTTCTGCAAGTTCTCGGTGATCGAGCCGATCGCCTTGATCGCCATGACCGACACGGTTTGATCACGGTTGTCGAACGGCAATCCACGTTTGCGTGTGTAAGCAGCCTTGATCGCGATACGATCACCGGCCTTCATCGACTTCACAAGGGCGCTTTCCTTTTCCGTCGGATTGCTTAGTTCCCAAATCCCTTCGGCGAGGAAGCGCGGCATTTGATCGTCAGTCCCCCCATAGGCCGCGCCGACGAACCAGGCAGGTTGCGTTGCAATATTTGCGTTACTTGTATTCATAGGTTACTCCTGCACCAAAACATTTTCAGACTCACAGCCCCAACTGGCGCGCGACAATCAAGCGCATGATGTCGCTGGTGCCCCCGCCGATCAGCGGGAAGTAGGAATCCCGCAGGTGGCGCTGCACGGGAAACTCGGTCATTAGCCCGTATCCCCCGAAGATGTTCAGCGCCTTCTGGCATATCTCGTTGCAGCCGTCCGCGGCGATGATCTTTGCCAGCGCCGCCTCGGTGGTGATCGGCTCGCCCCGGTCGGCGAGCGAAGCGGCGTAGTAGGTGTAAAGCCGCGCTTGCTCAAGCTTGGCAAGCATGTCGACGAGCTTGAACTGCACCGCCTGAAAGTTGCAAATCGGCTTGCCGAACTGCGACCTTTCGCGGGAATACTTCAGCGCCGCATCGTAGGACGCCTGCCCGGCACCAAGCGCCAGCGCGGCGGTGAACACGCGATCGATGGTGAGCGCCTTGTAGGCGTTGAGAAAGCCGCCCTCCTCGTCTCCGAGGCGGCATTCGTCGGGTACGAAAACACCGTCGAGAATCAATTCGGCCGTATCGGAACAGTGCGTCGTAAACTTCTCCAACCTGCGGCCGACGCTGAAACCCTCGCTGCGCGTATCCACCAGGTACATCCCCAGCCCCTTTGACCGCTTCGCGGGATCGCTGGTCGCAACGACGGTCACGAAATCGGCAATGGTTCCGTTGGAGGTAAACATCTTGCCGCCGGTGAGACGGTAGCCTCCCGGCACCTTCTGCGCCCGGGTGCGCAGCGCCGCCGCATCCGAGCCGGCATTCGGCTCGGTGATCGCAAACGCGCCGACCATCTCGCCGCGAATCGCGGGCACGAGATAGCGCTGGCGCAGCGCTTCACTCCCCCATGCGTACAGGCCATGGGTGGCGGTGGACGCGTGCATGCATACCGTGGCGGCGAAGCCCATGCTGCCCCGCGCCAGTTCTTCGCACAGAATCGCGTAAGCCACATGGGGATGCTCCATCCCGCTGCCGCCGCAGGCTTCCGGGTACAGGATCCCGAAGTAGCCCAGCCGGCCCAATTCGCGGAACAGGTCAAGGGGAGGCTCGCCGCTCCGATCGAGGGCTTCGGCCCGCGGTAGCAGACGCTCATCCACCCAGCGCGCGATGCTCGCCTGGAACTGCCTGTGTTCGTCGGTGAAAAATGGGTTCAAGACACTTTCTCCTCTTCTTGACTCCGAGCGGCGCCGCGATTCAGTCCCGATCGCCGTCGCGTTTTGTGGCGTCGGGCTGGCAGACTTCAAACAGAAGGCCGGTGACCGCATCGGGCTCGAAAAAGGCAACGCGCCCATGCGCGCCCTGCCGCGGAAATCCCTCCATCGGCGCAAATCCCGCCGCGCCGAGCTCGGCGATCGAGCGATCGACGTCGGCGACGCGCAGCGAAATGTGGTTAAGACCGGTGTGCTCGCCCATGACGCCCCTGGCAAAGTCCGCATCGCCCCCGGCGTACTGCAGCAGTTCGATCAGCACGTTTGCCGCCTGGAATTCGGCGACCCGCAGGCCGACTTCGGGCAGTTCTTTGATCCGGACCGGATCGCCGAACAAGGGGCGCAGTTTCGCGCTAGCCTGGTCGAGGTCGGCCACGATGATGCCGATGTGGTCAATGTAAGGCATTGTCATCGCTTGGCTTGCCTGAGTTCCGCCGTACGCGAGGCGTCGAGCGCGTACGAGTCGGGGTCGATGCACACGCCGTAGTCCTCGCGCGCCGCCGCCACGCTGATCGTTCCGTTGCGAACATCGGCCGCCACCCTTTCAGCCGGGCGCTCGAACGGATCGCCGTAGCCGCCGCCTCCGCCCGCTTTCTGGTTGAACACCGTGCCCGGCGGTATGCCGCGGATGATCTCCTTGGATTTTACGCGCCGCATGCTGCCGTCGGGATAGGTCAGCGTGATCGAATTGCGCGACCCGGGCTTGCCGCCGAAGAAGCCGAAGGCGCGCGCTTCCTCCTCCACGCCGTCGCCGAATGCGACGCCCGTGACATTGTCTCCGCGCATGACGAACTCGGTCTCGACCCCGAGGCCGCCGCGCCAGCGGCCGGCGCCCGCGGAGTCCGGGAGATATTCGTGCTTCACCAGGAAATGCGGGTCGTGGATCTCGAACATCTCGTAATCCTGCGCCAGGATGCCGCCGGCGCAGTTGATCAGCCCGATGTGGTCGTAACCGTCGGCCATCCAGGTTCCACCCGACCCGCCTTTGAGCGAGAGAAATAGGATGTCGACATAGGGGCGGTCGTGCCGCGGGTCGCGCCCGGACACGGCGAAGCCGAGGAACCGGTTCCACCCCGCCGTTACCATTTTCGGCAAGGCCTGCGAGAAGGCGCGGAAGATCGCATCGGAGGTCGGGCCGGTGATCGAGTTTCCGAACGTGGTCGCAGCGGGGAAACGCGCGTTGAGAAACGAGCCTTCGGGATTGACGATGTGTATCGGCCGCAACATGCCGGCGTTGTGCGGAATGTCCGGCTTGATCAGCATCAGGAACGTGAGCAGCAGCGCCGAGGCGGTGGCCGAATACGGCGCATTGACGAAGCCCGGGGTCTGCGGCGAGGAGCCGGAAAAATCGAAAGTCACCTGCTCGCCCCGGACGGTCACCACGAGATTGATCTTCATCTTCGTGCCGTCGGTGACTCCGTCGTAGAAGACGTGGGATTCGCCGCGGTAGATGCCATCGGGTATGGCCGCAATTTCCTTGCGCACACTTTTTTCGGTGCTGTCGAACAGTTCCTCGAGCAGACGCTCCAGGCGGCGACGCCCGAAACGATCCAGCAGTCCCTTGAAGCCGCGCTCGCCGACGGTGCAACCGCCGATCTGCGCCTTGATGTCTTCCTCGACGATCTTCAGCCGGATATTGGCGAAAATCAAGTTCCAGACGTCGCGCCGCAGTTTGCCGCGCTCAACCACCTTGATCGCGGGAATGCGCAAAGCCTCCTGCCAGACCTCGCGCGCCTCGGGGTTGTACCCTCCGGCGACGGCGCCTCCGATGTCGGCCTGGTGCCCCTTGCAGGCAGCCCACGCGACGAGCGTGCTGCCGTCGAAAATCGGCTTGAACACCGCGACGTCGTTGTTCTGGTTGCCGCCGCTGAAAACGTCATTGTGCAGGATCACGTCGCCCGGATGAATGTCGTCGCCGAAGAAGCGCAGCACGTTCTCGCACGCCGGTTGCAGTGCGAAGGCGAGCACCGGGATGTACTCGGTCTGCTCCAGCATCCTGCCCCTGGCGTCATACAGGCCGGTGACAAAATCGCGCGCTTCATTCAGAATCGGCGAGCGCGTCGTGCGCAGCAGCGTGAGTCCCATCTCCTCGGTGATCGACTTCAGCCGCCGCTGTAGCACCGATACCTGGATCGGATCGATTTTCGGTTTCATGCGTATTGCCCGCTGTTCGGTCGCTTCAGCGTCAGCACGCAACTGCCAAGCATGTCGTACTCCGCGACGAACCCGGTCGGAACAAGAATACTGGTATTGACGCTCTCGATGATCACTGGGCCATTCAAGCGGTTGCCGTGGAGCAGAAGATCCCCATCATATACCGGGACGTCGCGAAATCTCCTATGCTCGGGCAGATACGCGGGACGCCTTCCTTTGATCGCGGCAGCGCAGCCGGCCGCGGCGCGCGGCTGGCGCTTGAGCGCCGGCTTGACGGTGACGCCAATCGCGGTCAAGCGCAAATTGAGGAGTTCGATCGGCGCGCCTTCGGCGCGCAATGCGTATCCGTAGAGATGGTCGTGGCGCGCGTGGAATAGCTCTGCCACCCTCGCCCAGTCCGATCGGACGAGCACCCGTTCCGGGACATCGATGGTCACTTCGTGGTACTGGCCGAGGTAGCGCAGATCCATGCCGTAGCGCAGCCGCTGGCGCGTGCGTGGGATGCGGTCCGCCTTCAGCGCCGCGCGCGCCTCGGTTTGCATTTCGCGCACCAATGCCTGGACCCCGGCCCGGACCCCGGCGCGCACCCGGGCACCCTGCGCGCCGCCCGGCGCCAGCACCCGCGCGAAGCTACGCACGTAGTCGTGCTTCAGATCCGAGCGCAGCATGCCCGAAGCACAGAAGATCGAGGACTCTCGCGGCACGCAGACGCGGGCGATGCCAAGCTCGAGCGCGATATAGGCACCATGGATGGGCCCGGCGCCGCCGGCGCAGATCAGCGGGAATTCGCGCGGGTCGTAGCCTTTCTGCACCGAGATTTCGCGGATGGCCGCGGCCATGTTGACGTTGATCACGTGAAACATTCCGCATGCCGCCTCGACCACGCTCAATCCCAGCGGCCGGGCGATTTTCCCGCGGATCGCGCGCTGCGCCGCCTGCGCATCGAGCCGGATCCGCCCTCCGGCAAAGTATTCCTCGGACAGGTACCCAAGCACCAGATCAGCGTCGGTGCAGGTGGGCTCGGACCCGCCACTGCCGTAGCAGGCCGGACCGGGGTCCGCCCCGGCGCTCTGCGGCCCCATGTGCAGCAAGCCGCCGTCGTCGATCCAGGCGACCGAGCCGCCGCCCGCGCCGATAGTGTTGATCTCCATGCTCGGCAGCGCAAGCGCGTAGCCGTTGACGCTGGCGGAAACGGTTACCGCGGGCTCGCCGTCGCGCACCAGTGCGGCATCGAAGCTCGTGCCACCCATGTCCACGGTGATGAAGTTCTTTTCCCTGCGGGGCGCCATCCAGGCGAGTCCGGCCGCCGGCGCCGCCGCGGGGCCCGACAACAGCGTCATCGCGGCTAGCCGCGCGACGCTCGCCGGCGCCGCGACGCCTCCGTTCGACTGCATGATGAGCAGCATGCCGCCAAATCGGGCCTCGGAGAGCTTGCGCGTCAGGCTATCGAGATAGCGCGCCAGGATCGGCCCGACGCCGGCGTTCAGCACCGTGGTGCTGGTGCGCTCGTAGAAACGCACCTGCGGCAGCACCCGCGATGACACCGACAGGTAGGCCTGCGGCATGCGCTCCGCGATCATCCGCGCGGCGGCCTCTTCGTGCCTGCCGTTGGCGTGGGCATGCAGAAAACAGACCGCCACCGCCTCGATGTCTTCAGCACGGAAACGCTCGATCGCCGCCTCCACGTCGGCCGTTACAAGCGGCGTCACGATTGTCCCTTCGGCATCGACGCGCTCGGACACCGGCAGCCGCAGGTGGCGCGGAACGATCGCCTCGGGCGCATGGGTGCGATTGTCGTACATCCGCTCGCGTACGCCGCGCCGCATCTGCAGCGCGTCGCGAAAGCCGCGCGTGGTGATCAACCCGGTTCGCGCCGTGTTGCCGGTGAGTACCGCGTTGGTCGTCACCGTGGTGCCGTGAACGATGATTTCGATATCTTCAATGAAACCGGCGAATTCCCGGCCCTCGCCCGCGGCAAGCGTGACAAGTCCCGTCAGCACCGCAATCGAGGGATCCGCCGGGGTCGAGAGCTCCTTGTGCACCGCGGTCCGGCCCTTCGGACCCATGAGCAGAAAATCGGTGAATGTGCCACCGACATCGATACCGATCTTGAATGCCATGAATGTGCGTTTTCGGAAATTGCGATCGAAACTGCAGCAGTTCGTCACACAGCGTGCCTCGGCGGACATCTGTGCCCCGGCACCCGCGAGCAGGCGTTGACATCGCTCCTGCCGGACCTTGTGGACAACCCTTATGGACAATCCTTATGGACAATCCGCATCCCAGGTTATAGTATGAGCTAATAACCCGCAAACGGTTTTCGCCGTCGGGGTCCGGTCGCGGCAATCCGCGAACAACCATGATGAGGAAAAGAAAATGCTGAACACCAGATTTTGCTCCGTGCTCGGACTCGCGACTGCCCTCGCGGCAAGCGTCGCAAGTGCGGAAGTCACCATCGGCGTGTCGCTTGGCGCCACTGGCCCGGGCGCCTCGCTCGGCATTCATTACAAGAACGCGTTCACGCTCCTGCCCAAGACGCTGGGCGGAGAACCGGTGAAATACATCATCCTCGACGATGCCTCGAACCCGACCAATGCGGCCAAGAACGCGCGCAAGCTCGTCACCGAAGACAAGGTGGATGCGCTCATGGGTTCGAACGGGGTACCTTCGGCGGTGCAGATGATCCAGGTGGCTGCCGAAGCCAAGACTCCCATGATCGCGCTCACGCCGGTGCCACCGCTGCCGCCGGAGCGGGCCGCCTGGACCTTCGTCGTGCCGCAACCGACGGAACTGATGATGGGCGCGATCGCCGAGCACATGAAGGCGCACGGGATCAAGACGGTCGGCTATATCGGATTCTCCGACACCTGGGGAGACCTCGTGCTCAAAGCGCTCGAGTCCCATGCGGCCTCGGCCGGCTACAAGATACTCACCAACGAGCGCTACGCGCGCGCCGATACCAGCGTCACCGGTCAGGTGCTCAAGATCATGGCGGCAAACCCGGATGCGGTAGTCGTCGGTGGATCGGGAACCGGCGGCGCGCTGCCGCATATCGCCCTGGTCGAGCGCGGCTACAAGGGACAGATCTACCATAACCACGGAACGGTCAACGCCGAATTCATCAAGGTCGGCGGAAAAAATGTCGAAGGTGCGATCGCCGTGACCGGGCCGCTGATCGTCCCCGAGGAGCTTCCCGCCAATTATCCGACTAAGGCGGTGTCGCTCGATTTCACCAAGCGCTACGAGGCCGCCTTCGGCGCGGGAGCGCGCAATGCCTTTGCCGGGTACAGCTACGATGGCTATCTGCTGCTCGATGCCGCAGTGCCCGCCGCCCTCAAGAAAGCGAAGCCGGGTACACCCGAGTTTCGCGACGCGCTGCGCGCCTCGCTCGAAAACGTGAAGAACATCGTCGGTTCGCATGGTGTGTACAACATGAGCCCGTCGAACCATAACGGACTGGACGAGCGTGCGCGCGTGCTGGTCAAAGTGGAAAATGGAGCCTGGCGCCTGTTGAAATAGTTCCGGCCGCGTTCAGAACAGAAACAGACAACGGGGAATTCCCTCCGAAGCGTTTTCATTTCGCCGGACGCATTGCAATGCGTCCGGCGAACCGGTGATACCATTGAACTCCTTTCTGCCCTTGCTCGCTTGCCCGGGCCGGCGTAATCGGGCCCGATGAATTCCGACATCGTCCTCTGGCTGGTCCAGGACGGCATTACCAATGGCGCGATCTACGGACTGCTCGCGCTCGGCCTGCTGCTGGTATTCGCCGTCACGCGCATCATTTTCATTCCCCAGGGCGAGTTCATCTCCTACGCCGCCTTGTCGCTCGCCCTGCTGCAGGACGGCAGGCTCCCCGGCACCGTCTTTGTGCTGGTGGGCGGCGGCGTGGTTGCCGCCGTGTTCGACATCATTCTCGCCGTGCGCGAAAAGGCGCTCGGCCGGTTGCCGCGCATTGTCGCCGTCTACGTCCTGCTGCCCGCGGCAATGGCGGCGATCGCCTGGTGGGCGGCCCCGCGAAAACCCGACCTTTGGCTGCAGGTGCTGATCGTTATGGGGCTGGTCGTGCCGCTCGGGCCGATTCTGTATCGCATCGCCTACCAGCCGCTCGCCAACGCTTCAGTGCTGGTGCTATTCATCATCTCGATGGCCGCGCACTATGTCCTCACCGGGCTCGGGCTGGTATTCTTCGGCGGCGAAGGGCTGCGCTCGAGCGCGTTTTCCGACGCACAATTCCAGTGGGGTGTGCTCAACATCACGGCGCAGAGCCTGTGGGTGGTGTTCGCGAGCCTGGTGCTGATGGTCGGTCTGTGGGCATTCTTCGAGCACACGATCTGGGGCAAGGCCTTGCGCGCAACCGCGATCAACAGCATCGGCGCACGGCTCGTCGGCATTCCGACCGAGCTTTCCGGCAGCCTGAGTTTCCTGCTGGCGGCATTCATCGGCGCGGTTTCCGGCATCCTGATTTCGCCGATCACCACGATCTATTACGACACCGGCTTTCTCATCGGCCTGAAGGGCTTCGTCGGCGCGATACTCGGCGGCATGGCGAGCTACCCGCTCGCCGTCCTCGGCGCGGTCGTCGTCGGGCTGCTCGAGTCGTTTTCCTCGTTCTGGGCGAGCAACCTGAAAGAAGCCATCGTTTTCACCATCATCATTCCGGTGCTGATCTGGCGCTCGCTCACCTCGCGCCAGGTCGAGGAAAAAGAGGAGGAGTGATGGGTGCGCGCGCGGCTCTGGCCGTGTTTCTCGTGTTTATCGCGACCGCGCCGCTGCTGCTGGCGAAGTTTCCGTTCTATATCACGCTGATGAACTACATTGCGCTCGCCACGCTGGTGAGCCTGGGGCTCGTGCTCCTCACCGGCGTGGTCGGCCTGATGTCCTTCGGGCAACAGGCCTTCACCGGGCTCGCCGCCTACACCAGCGCGGTGCTGACCACCATGTACGGGGTCTCGCCCTGGATCGCGCTGCTCGCCGCTCTTGCCGTCACGGCGCTCGCCGGGCTGATACTCGGCGTGATCTCGCTCCGCTTGTCGGGCCATTATCTTGCGCTGAGCACGATTGCCTGGGGCATCAGCCTTTACTACGTATTCGGCAATCTTCAGATCCTCGGCCAGTTCACCGGCATCGACAACATCCCGGCGGTTTCGGTGTTCGGTCTCAAAATCGATACCGGCGCCAAGTCCTATTACCTGAACTGGATATTTACTATCGCCGCGCTGCTCGCGGCGCGCAATCTGCTCGACTCGCGCTCGGGCCGCGCCATCCGCGCGCTGCGTTTTCGCAGCGTCATGGCCGAGAGCTTCGGCGTGGACACTGCCGCGCTCAAGTTCATCGTGTTTTTCTACGCCGCCCTTCTTGCCGGCTTTTCCGGCTGGCTCTACGCGCACTATCTGCGTTTCGTCAGCCCGCATGCGTTCGATGTCAACGCCGGCATCGATTACCTGTTCATGGCGGTGATCGGCGGCGCGAGCCACGTCTGGGGCGCGGTGATCGGCGCATCGCTGCTGACCGTCCTCAACGAATGGCTCAAGGATCTCCTGCCCGAGCTGTTCCATCAGACGGGCAACTACGAGATCGTCGCGTTCGGGCTGTTGATGATGCTGCTCCTGCACCGCACGCCCGACGGCCTGATGCCGTTCTTCGCCCGCCTGCTGCGCTCGGGCAAAACCCGACCGCGGCCTCCCGCCATGCCCGCACTCGAGCGGCGCGAGCAGCCGAATCCGGGCGAATTGCTGCTCGAGGTGCGCTCGGCCGAGAAGCGCTTCGGCGGGCTCGTCGCGGTCCACGATCTTTCCTTCGCGATGAACAGCGGCGAGATCCTCGGTCTGATCGGCCCCAACGGCGCGGGCAAGAGCACGATGTTCAATCTGATCACCGGCGTGCTTCGTTCCGATGGCGGGGAGATCATGTTTCGTGACGAGCGCATCGACCGCCTGCGGCCCGGGGAAATCGCGCGCAGGGGAATCGGCCGCACGTTTCAACTCGTCAACTTGATCGCTGCCATGTCGGTGCTGGAAAACGTGGCCCTGGGCGCGCACCTGCGCGGCCGTCATGGCACAGTGGCGGCGATGCTGCACCGCGAGCGCAAAGAAGAAGCGCAACTGCTCTCCGAGGCGACGAGGGAGATCGATCGCGTCGGCCTGGGGGACCATCTTTACGCGGCGGCGGGCAGCTTGCCGCTCGGCCAGCAGCGCATCGTCGAAATCGCCCGCGCGCTGTGCGCCGACCCGATTCTCCTGTTGCTGGACGAACCCGCCGCCGGGCTGCGCTATGCCGAAAAGCAGGCGCTTGCGCAACTGCTGCGCCAATTGCGCGCCGAAGGCATGAGTATTCTCCTGGTCGAGCACGACATGCAATTCGTGATGGGCTTGGTCGACCGCCTGGTGGTCATGGACTTCGGCGAAAAGCTCGCGCAAGGGCTGCCGCGGGAGATCCAGGCTAACCCGGCCGTGCTCGAAGCATATCTCGGGGGCATCGAATGAGCGCCGTGCTCGAGGTGCGTGGCCTCAGGGTTCTCTACGGCAAGGTTGAAGCTCTGCATCGCGCGGACTTGAGGGTCGAGGAAGGCACCATCGTCACCGTGATCGGTCCCAACGGCGCCGGTAAGAGCACCCTGCTAGGGGCAATAATGGGCTTGCTGCCTTCGTCGGGAACAGCGCACTACGCGGGCACCGATCTCGCGGGCATGCGCACCGAAGCGCGGGTTGCGCGCGGCTTGTGCCTGGTGCCGGAGCGGCGCGAGTTGTTCGGTGAAATGACGGTCGAGGACAATCTGCGGCTCGGCGCATTCCAGCGTTTTCGCCGCGGCGACGCCAACATAAAGTCCGACCTTGTCGCGATCTACGCGCGCTTCCCACGGCTGGATGAGCGCCGTGCTCAGTTCGCGGCCACGCTCTCCGGCGGCGAACGCCAGATGCTGGCACTCGGCCGCGCGCTGATGGCGAAGCCGCGCCTGCTGCTGCTCGACGAGCCGAGCCTCGGGCTCGCACCGAAGATCGTGCGCGACGTTTTCCGCATAATCGCCGACCTGAAAAGGACCGGCGTCTCGATTCTCCTGGTGGAGCAGAACGCGCGCGCCGCGCTGCAGGTCGCCGACTATGGCTACGTGCTTGAAGCCGGTGAAACCGTGATCGCGGGTTCGGCCGCGGATCTGGCAGCCAGTCCGCGCGTGATCGAGACTTACCTCGGCTTTTCCGGCAAGGCGCAAGACCGATGACCAGGGTGCTCTGGGCGATCGGCTTCCGGCCGTTTTTTCTGCCGGGCGCGGCCGCCAGCGCAGGCGAACAATGAGCGCACCCGATCTGCCACGCGCGCACGCCACGGTCGTTCACATGCTGGCGGACGCGGCCGCGCGCGATGCGAACGCCGAAGCGCTTGTGTGTCAGAACCAGCGCTTGAGTTACGCCGAGTACTTCGCCTGCGTCTGCGGTTTCGCGCGCGAATTGCAGGCTCTCGGCGCGCGGGGTGAACGCGTCGCCACCCTGCTCGATAATTCGATCGAGTCCTGTGTCGCCGCATTCGGCGCACTCGCGGCCGGCGCGCAGCATGTGCCGCTCAATCCGCTGTACACGCCGCGCGAGCTGGATTTCATCCTGCGCGACGCGGCCCCGGTGATACTGGTGCTGCACCAAGCGTTTGCGCACACGATCGAGCCGGTGGCGCGAAACGCCGGCGTCCGGCATTGCATCGTCGTCGGGCCTGGAACCGCGCGGCTCGAAGCCTGGCGCGCCGGGACTGCGGCGCTGCCGGATCTACCCGAGGCCGGCGCGCTCGCGTTGTTGCAATATACCGGCGGCACGACCGGCAAACCGAAGGGTGTGAACCTCACACATCGCTCGATCGCGATCAACGTCTCGCAACGCGAAGGGCTCCTACCCAGCCGCGCGGGCGAGCGCATTCTATGCATGATGCCGATCTCGCACGCCTACGGCATGGCGATGGGGCTGTTTCTCGCCGCCTATTGCGTTGGCACGCTGGTGATCCTGCCGCGCTACGTGCCGCAGGACGTGCTCGCAAGCGTGCCGCGCGAACGCATCAGCGTGTTTCCGGGCAGCCCCACCGTGTTCGTCGGCCTGATGGCCCACCCGGATTTCCTGCGCACCGATTGGCGCACGGTCCGAATCTGCTACTCCGGCGCGGCGCCGCTGTCTGCGCAGACGCTCGGCCGCTGGCGCGATGCGGTGGGCGCACCGGTGTTCGAAGGTTACGGGCAGACCGAAGCGGGGCCGGTGCTGTCGTTCAATCCGGTCGATGGCCCGGTAAAGCCCGGTTCGGTGGGCGTTCCGGTGCCGCTCACCGAGATCCAGATCGTCGATCCGGAAACCGGCCGCCGCGTGCTGGCGCAAGGTGAGCGCGGCGAGATCCGTGCGCGCGGACCCCAGATCATGCAAGGCTACCGCAATCTGCCCGTGGAGACGGCGGAAACGTTGCGCGAGGGCTGGCTCTATACCGGCGACATCGGCGAGCTCGATCCCGACGGCTACCTGTTCATCCGCGATCGCAAGAAGGACATGGTGATCGTCGGCGGCTACAACGTCTATCCGCGCGAAATCGAGGAGGTATTGTTCCTGCACCCGGACGTGATCGACCCGGCCGAGCCGAGCGTGAGGACAGATCTCGA
>ERZ1292630.949-Hain-H41-02um-R3-949-length-29216-cov-10_pt1 | contig 29216 bp, 25 predicted proteins | sample MGYA00564408_ERZ1292630 | MGnify/ENA primary metagenome ERZ1292630 (study PRJEB36523, sample SAMEA6512641) | groundwater metagenome | collected 2019-01-08 | study: AquaDiva: Metagenomics assemblies of 32 groundwater samples
CGTGTGGCACATCACGGCCTAACTTCCCACGCAGATAAAACAGGGTTTGGCTGGCGAGGAAGGATTCGAACCTTCGATCTCCTGATCCAGAGTCAAACGCCAGAATCAGGTCTCGCGAGCCATCACGTGAGCGCGCAGGACGGCTATCTCCGTCCGATTCCGGGGTGAGTCAGACGCACATCCCGGCGATAGTTAGGCGCATATCGTAATCCGCTTATGAGTCAAGCGCCATCCGGGGCCGTCGACCGTTCAAACCGCCGCGCCGTTCCAAAGTCTGCGTGGCAGGCGCGGACGGCCCGACGATCGTGTCGACGTACCGGTTCCAGCGGGAGCGATCGCACCTGGTCGCATTTCGACGTCGTCGAGACAGCGCAATCCCGACGCTATGCCATCTGCGGCGCCGGCTTCCGGATCAGCTCCGCGAGCTGCTCCCCGTCGGGCCGGACCAGCTCGCCGACGCGCTCCCGATCGACGTCCGCGACGATGATCTGCCCGATCTCCGTTCGCACGACCATGAAGATGCCGAGCTCCCGCATCCCCTCCGTCTGCGCCTGGTTGTCCGCGGTCGGGGTGAGGTAGTGCAGCGAGCTGGCACGGTAGCGGTGCATGAGGAAGAGCTGGACGAGGGTCATCAGGCGCCGTCTGCGGACCGCCGGCGCCGTGGTCTGGTCGCGGATCGAGAGGATGCTCCGGCCGCGCCGGTCGGCGATGCTGGCGAAGACCACGTCGGCGAGCGTGTCGCCCGCGTCGTCCAGGACCCGCAGCTCCAGGACGTCGGATCCCGCGGTGTGGGGCCGGAGCTCCACGCGGAGCGTTCCCGCCCGCTCCCAATGGGTCGCCCACGTGGCGAGCCACTCCTCGAGCATCCTGGTCGGCACCTCGGTCTGGACGAGGTGCTGGTGCTGGGTCGAGCCCTTGCCCATCGCCTTCGTCGCCGCGGTCCGGCCCGAGGCCGCCATCAGGGCGGCGTCCAGGCGGTCTCCGCCGACGAGGGACTGGGGGGTGCGGTAGGGCGATTCGAGCAGCCGGAACTTGCGCTGGAGGCGGGCGAGCGCGAGCATCCCGTCGTCGCGCAGGGCCGTGGCGAACTCCTCGGCGGCGAGGCCGTCGATCTGGTGGCCGCCATAGGTGATGAAGTTGAACACGAAGCCGAGCTTCCCGAGCTCCTCGGGAAATCGCCGCATCTCCTCGTCGGTCAGGCCGGTCGTGTCCCAGTTGAACGACGGCGACAGGTTGTAGGCGAGCATCTTATCGGGGTACTCGGCATGGATCGCCTCCGCGAAGCGGCGGGCGTCCGCGAGGTCCGCCGTCTTGGTCTCCATCCAGAGCAGGTCGGCGAACGGCGCGGCCGCGAGCGACTTGGCGATGGCGTAGTCGATCCCACCCTGGACCTGGTAGTAGCCGTCCGGGGTCATCGGCAGGTCTGGATCCCAGGCGACCCGGACGCCGAGCGACGCGGCTCGATCGCGGACCTCGGCGAAGGACGCCCCGCCTGCGAAGTCTCGCCACTCGTCGATTGACAGGTCGAACCGCTCGCCCTCGCCGATCCGCGATTCGAGGACGTCCGCGACGGCCTCGCCGTAGGGCTTGAGACCGGCCTCGGCCTGCCAGACTTCGGCATAGCGCGTGTCGATGGCATCGAGGAGGGCGTCGAGCGCGGCGCCCCCGGCGTCGCGGGCAGCGCGGCCATTGCGCTCGATGAGCGAGCGGAGTCCCACCCGGTCGAGCCAGGCAGCGGCCTTCCGCAACTCCTGGGCTGGAACGGCGAACAGGAGGTGGCCCCGGATGTCCTCCAGCCCGACGTCGTGGAGGGTCTTCAGGATCGCCACGAAGCCCACCCGGTAGCTCGGCACGTCGAGGTTCGTCGCGCCGAGGATGAACGGCTGGTCGCGCTCGTCGCTGCGGTTGTCGAGGAAGGTCGCGGCCTCGGCATCGGTCCGGGCGACGATGATCCCCGGCACGCCCATGATGTCGAGCTGGAGGCGGGCGGCGTTCAGCCGCTTGTTCTGCTCGTCCTGGGCGACCAGAACCTTGCCGCTCTGGTGGCCGCACTTCTTGGCGCCGGCCCGCTGGTCCTCGATGTGATAGCCCGGCACGCCGACCTCGACGAACCGTCGGACGAGGTTCCGGACGTGGGCATCGCCCCCGTGACCCGTGTCGGCGTCGGCGATGATGAACGGGCGGAAGTCGACCTCGGGCGTGGCTCGCCGCTGCTCCTCGTCCATCCGGGAGCGCGCGTGATGCTGGTTCTTGTCGGCCGTCAGGAGCGCCCGGACCAGTCCGGCCGCCTCATCGGGAACCTGGCTCAGGGGGTAGCTCGCGAGGTCCGGGCCGGGATCCTCCGCCTGTGACCCGCGCGCCGACGTCGCCCAGCCGCCGAGGTAGATGGCCTCGATCCCGAGCCGCTTCATGGCCACCGCCTGGCCCGGCGAGTACGGCCCGAAGGTCGTGATCTGGCGGCCCGCGGCGAACAGCTCGCGCAGACGAGCGTACAACCCTTCGGCGGCCGTCCGGGCGACGGTGTAGTCCGGCTGGATCGTGCCCTGTTGGGCGGCGACCTCACGCGCCGTATGAAGCCGCACGATGCCCTCGAACCGCGACTGAGCGAACCAATCGCGGGCGGCCGTTACCTGCTTCCCGAACGCGTTCATCGCGGGCTTGGGCAGTGCGGCCATTGGCCGGTCGTCACTCGTTCTCGTGGTCCCTGAGGCAGTCATCGGGGCACTCGCACTCGGCTAAATAGCTGTACTTGCGACGCCCAGGCCCGACCAGCTCGCCATGGTCGTCGACGGCCAGACCAAGGACCCACAGATGCGAAGGCTCCAGCGAGTGGCGAGTCTCCTGGACTACTTGTAGGTCCATCGTGAGTTCCATGGGGGCCTCCTCTCGGGGCGGTTGGGAGACGACCTTACGACCTCCTTGGTCATCCGTCCAATCGAATGTTTCATCTGATATGATCGAAATTATCGATCATTAGGGTGGAGGTCGTGCCGTGCTCTTCGCGCAGATCGAAGGGTTCCTAGAGATCGCCCGGCAGGGGAACATGCGACGGGCGGCACAGGCCCTGTCGATCAGCCAGCCGGCGCTTACGGCTCGGCTCCAAGGGCTCGAGGAGGAGTTTGGGGCGGTGCTCTTCCGGCGGACGCATTCGGGTATGCTCCTGACCCCCGCGGGTCGCGCCTTCCTTCCCCATGCCGACCGCGCGATTGAATCGATACGGAGCGGCCGATCGCTCGTCCGGGAACTGGAACACGGCGTCATCGGAGAGTTGGCCCTGGCGGTTGCGCCGGCAGTCAGCGCATACGTCCTGCCGGAGATCCTGGTCCGGTTCACGGAGCGGCATCCGGACGTTCGCCTGCTCGTGCGGACCGGGCATTCGGAGGAGATCGTCGACCTCGTGGCTCGCGGCGAGGTTGAGCTCGGTATCGTCAGACAGCTCCGCGACGCGCGAGTCCGCAGCCGTCCGCTGTACGAGGATGAGCTCATCCTCGTCGCCCGGCCCGACCATCCGTTCGCCGTCGTGGGCAGCGTTGACGTAGCGGAGATCAGCCACGCACAGCTCATTCTGTTTGACAGAACCTCGAGCTACTACGACGTGACGAACGCTCTGTTCCGTATCGCCGGCGTCGTGCCGCGCGGCGTCACCGAAGTCGACAACATCGAGGCGGCAAAGAGGATGGTCGAACGCGGGCTTGGTGTCGCCTTGCTCCCCGGGACATCAGTCGCCGACGTGCTTTCATCAGGCACTCTTCGTGAGATCGATCTCGTCGGCACGGCGACGATCCGGCGACAGATCGTCGCGGTCGAGCGGCCCGGATCCCGTCCGGTATCGCCGTTCCTGGACACTCTATGGGGGCTCCTCGACCGCATTCCGGAGCTTATCCCGCGGGCACTGCCACTCACTTCCGCCGACTGAGCACGGTGTCAGGGCCGAACCTGCGGGTCACCACCCATGCCGCTGACTCATCGTCCACGATGCCTCTTGAGATTCTCTACCCGAACCAGCGCGGCAGCAGCGCCCTTTCCTCGAGCGACTGGTACAACGCCGTCTCGACCCAGCCTCGTTCGGGTAAGGTCGAGAGACCGTCAGCCGTCCGGTACAGCCTGCAGCGCGGCGTGTAGTCACCGGAATCGACAAAGGATGGATCGACATCCCGGCCGTCGACTCGGATCGTTGGCGAACCCGGGAAGCGATAGCGTGCCGCGACCTCAGAATCGCTGGCATCGATGTCCACTAGGTAGGCATTCGGCGCGATCGTATCCATCACCTCGCGGACGAGGGCCCTGGCCACCTCGTGATTGGGACAATCCTGAAACCAGAGTAGCTCGATCCTGGCCATGTCTCGTCATTGGCCTCATGAACGGGTCGAAACGAACGCATCGAAATCGATGTTCGGGCGCTCGCACGCCGACGAGGTGTCGGGGCGGGGTGATGTTCGCCCGCCCCGACTACGGTTCGCGGACGCTCGAATCAGGCGGCCGACGCCAGCATGCCGGTGGCCTTGCCGATGACGTATCCGAGAATCGCGCCGATCACCATCGAGACGGAGACGCCGATGAGCGCGTTGTTGAGGCTCATGCCGGTGAGTGTTGCCTGGGACAACATCTCGGGCGTCTGCACCAGGAACGCGAACGCCGTGGCGAACCCGAGGATCGTTGCCGGAGCAGACGCCAGGAACGGAATCTTCGCCGCCAGAACGATTACCACGATGGCGATACCCACCAGGATGCCCGCGAACACGCCGGTGGGCAACGTGATGGTCACGTTGACGAGGATCAGGGCGACGACCCAGGCCAGGGCGACGCCGAAGATGTTGCATACGATGGTCGTCTGCAGCGCTTTCTGGTCACCACCGGTTAGGAAGAAACAGGCAACTGCGACAAAAGCCGCCCAGATGAGTAGCCCCGCTACGTTTGCGAATACGATCGTGGCGAGCCCGCCAACTAGGCCGCCCGAGACGGCCAGCGCGGTGTTCGAATTCATCGTCACTCCTCTCGTCGGGTGAACCCGCGCGACGCGGGATCCGAAGGACCCGCCGACGCGCGATTCCCTCCGCCCCATCGAGGGCGGCATTCCCCCAATCCACGCAGGGCGTTTTGGTCGACCTGACCTCCTCTCAGCGAGGCGCGCGGCTTGGGCCGGACGCGCCATGGGCAGCGGAACGAACGCTCCTGCCGCCGACCGGCCCCACATCGAGTGTGCGGAGATGCGCCACTCCTCCGTCCCTGGCAAGCTCCTTATCTGAGACAGGCATACCATCCCAGAACTTAGCTCACTTAATCACACCTATGCACACCTGCCCTATATCATCACGGCGGTGTCAAGCGGGTGCAGCCCGCTCGCCGAACCATCCGCGGTGATGGAGGACGAGGTTCTGGTACCCTCGAGTGCGTGAGCCACAACGTGATCGACAGGTCTGCGCGCCCCCTCGAACCGCTTTTGACGCTGGAGCAGGCCGCGCGCTATCTCAGCGTTAGCAAGGCCTCGCTCCGGCGTTGGACGAATGACGGTCGGTTGGCATGCCAGCGGGTCGGCGTTCGGCGCGAGCGGCGCTTCTCGAGGCCGGACCTGGACGCATATCTCGAGCGTGCGCGCGGGCTATCCGGACGGGATGCCCGTCACGCCTCCCTCAGCCCGATGGTCGCTCTGGACGAAGCTGTGCGCCACGGCGAGCTTCCCCACGTAAGCCTCTATTTCCACGACGACGCCGAGCTTTGGCGGCTCGTTTGGCCGTACCTTTCGAGCCACCTCGGGGCCGGGTATCCGATCGTCTATATCTGCGACACGGTGCCTCGCGACGCTTTCCGCGAGCGGCTACGGATGGAGGGCCACGATCCGGAGACCCTGGAAGCACAAGGGGGCTTGCGGCTGCTCACGGCGCCGGAGACCTATTTGCTGACGGGCGTGTTCACAGCCGACGCGATGGTCGCGTTGATCGAGGCCGCGATCCTTGACACGCGAGCGGCCGGCCACGACGCGGCGATGATCTCGGGTGAGATGACGTGGTACTTCACCGGTGCCCCGGGCGTCGAGGAGATCATCGAGTACGAGGAGCGTCTGAACGGCCTCATGAGTCGTTACCCGGGCATCACGATCGTCTGTAGCTACGACCTTCGGCGATTCGATGGCGCGATGGTCGTCGATTCGCTCTCCGCCCATCCGTTCGCGCATCTCCCGGACCGATTCGTCCGCGGTTTCTACGGCTGATCAGCCCTCGGTGACCCAGCTCCGGACGAATGATCCGGTGGTTTTCGGCACGCCAGGAGTCCATCCGCGGGTTGAACGGCAAGCGTTAGGTGCTTGCCGCTCCGTCGGTGCCCGGCGCGGGTGTACAGGGTTTGTTTTCACCATCCGTGACGGTTAGGGCCCAAGCGAGAGCCGTCGGTCCGCCGAGCAAGATAGCTTTGACCAAGGACCACTGCGACACCAAGGTCATGACGGCGGGCAATCGCATCGTCGTCTAGCCTGTGGTCGAACCCGCTGGACTGGCCGCCGCCCGCTCGTGGCAAGTTGCGAGATCGTCCTCCTGCCGCGTTGCGGGGGGTGCGCTGAAGGTGGCGGTCGAACGGATCCACCACTCGCGCGGGCTGGGCCTTGCCCCTTGACACCCCGACGATGATACTGCGTAGGTGTGCGTAGGTGTGGATAAGACGGAGACGCTTTGTGTCGGCCGCGCACGCGCGCCGGTTCGATGGAGGTGCCTACGCGCGAACCAGCCCCATCTCCGCACGTGGAACACGATCCAATCGGATCGGTCCATCCGCAGATTCACGACCAGTTGCCGGGAGAGATGCAGATGAAGGTCCGCGACCAGGAGATCACGATTCCGACCAGCATGGTCGGGAACTACCCGAATCCCCGCTGGTGGGACAGTGACTACGCCCGATTCTTCACGGGTGATCAACAGCCGCCGGACGCGATGCAGCGAGAGGCGCTCGAGGACGCGGTTGGGGCGATCGCCCGGGACCAGGAACTGGCCGGCCTCGACATCATCACCGACGGCAGGCTTCACGGCGACAACTACGCCGACCAAGCGCTCTACTACTACTACAAGCGTCTCGGCTACGACCTCAAGGGCGGCTACCTCGGCTTCCCGATCTACAGCCGCCTCCACGCCGGCACGCTGACGCATGAGGTCAAGCGCCAGGGCGCGATCATGGTCGAGCAGGCGAGGGCGCTCAAGCGCGCGACGTCGAAGCCGACCAAGGTCCAGTACACGGGGATCCAGGTGCTCGCCCAGGCGAGCAATGACCTCCACTACAAATCAGGTCGGGAGCGGGCCCTCGACATCGCCAAGGCGATCAACGAGGACATCCTCGAGCTCGACGCGATGGGCATCGACTACATCCAGCTCGACGAGTTCACCTGGCCGTACTTCTTCGAAGACTGGGCGATCGAGGCCTTCAACCGGGCCACCGAGGGCACCAAGCACTCGAAGATCATTGTTCACGTGTGCTGGGGCAACTGGGGCGGCACCCCTGCTTACTTCCCCGACGAGACTGCCCAGGCCGGCGAGATCTTCGACCTCACCAAGCGGGTCGGCGATGCTCCCGCGGCAACCCGGTCGATCGTTCCGAAGGCGTACGAAGCGAAATACGACGTCTTGAATCTCGAGAGCTGTGGGCGGCGGCTGGACGACCTGTCCGGCCTGGACGTGATGGCCGAGCACCCGCTCCCCGCGGGCGTCCATTTCTGGGCCGGCGTCATCGACGTCAAGAGCACGATCACCGAGACCGCCGACGAGGTAGCCGACCGGATCCGGAGGTTGCTGAAGTACATTCCGGCCGACCGCCTCGGGGTCACGACGGACTGCGGGTTGATCTTGCTCCAGCGCTACATCGCGGTCGACAAGCTCCACGCGATGGTCGAGGGGACCAAGATCGTGCGCGCCGAACTGGAGGCGAAGGTCCCGGCCGGCGTCGCCTGATCCGACCGAGCCCTCACGAACGGCCTCCGACCATGCCGATCTACGTGGTGAAATGCCCCGACTGCGGCCACAGCTACGAGTCCCTCGTCCTCGAGGGTACGAAGCCGCCGGACGAATGGCATTGCTCCGGCTGTGGCGGTATCCGGGCGCGGCCGCGCCCGGATACCGAGCATCGACCCCATCCGATGGAGACCGATCCCGACGGGCGCGGCTCCATCTCCTGTGCCTGCGGCTGATCAAGCCGCCCGACGGCCAGCAACCCCATCCCAGCCTTGAGGAGCCTCGTGACGGCCGGTGGATTGAGCGAACGTATCCTCGAGATCAGCGACGAGCATCTGACCATCGGCGAGTGGTCGCAGCGGATCGACCGGCTGCTCGAGGCGCCCGACGGCGGCGAGACCATCGTCAACGTCAATGAGCGCGACGATCGCGAGTACGACGCCATCTTCCTGGGTGGCGGTGCAAGCGGCCGGTTCGGGTCCGCCTACCTGCGGGCGATGGGCGGCCGACAGCTGATCATCGACGCCTTCCCGTTCCTCGGCGGCACATGCCCGCACAACGCCTGCGTACCCCACCACCTGTTCTCGGAATGCGCTGCGGAGCTGATGCTCCAGCGCACGTTCTCCGGTCGGTTCTGGTTCCAGGACATGACCGACGTGCACGTCTCGATCAAGGACATCGTCGACCTGTTCCGGAAGGGTCGGGTCGGGCCGCACGCGATCATGAATTACCAGAGCAAGGAACAGCTCGATCTCGAGTACGTGCTCAACGCGCCCGGCATCATCATCGACTCCCACACGGTCGAGGTCGCCGGCCGGCGGTTCCGGGCGAAGAACCTTATCCTCGCGATCGGGGCCAGGCCCCAGGTCCCCGACATCCCAGGGGCAGACCTGCACGGTGTTTATACCAACGTCAACCTCGTCGAGACGCTGGACTACGACCCGGGCGACACCGTCGTGGTCATCGGGTCGAGCAAGACCGCCATCGAATACGGCTGCTTCTTCAATGCCGCCGGTCGGCGTGTCATCGTCGTGTGTCGGACCCGGCCGCTGAAGAACGTGCCCGATGACGACGCGCGCGGCTACGCGATCGACCGGATGGTCGAGCAGGGGATGGAATTCCGTGAGCGGAGCGTGGTCACCCGAATCGAAGGCGATGAGGACGGACACGTTCGCGCCGTCGTCATCCGGACGCCCGACGGCGAGGAACGGATCGAGACGAACTTCGTATTCTCGGCGCTCGGCGAGATTCCGAACTCGGAGATGCCCCGCGACGTCCTCGGCGTCGAGATCGGCCCCAAGAACGAGATCGTCGTCGACGACCACCTGCGCACGAGCGTGCCGAATGTGTACGCCGTGGGCGACCTCATCGGCGCGCCGATGGAGATGTTCAAGGCCCGCCGGAGCGGCACGTACGCGGCCCGCAACGCCATGGGCGACGACGTCACCTACGTTCCGTCCGACTGGCCGGACTTCCTGCACACGCACTACGAGGTCAGCTGGCTCGGGCTCGGCGAGGCGGAGGCGCGGGCCCGCTACGACAACGTGATCATCATCAAGATGCCGCCCGAGACCCCCGACGGCCTGGACGTCGGCCTGCCCGCGTGCGACCGGACGATGCTCTACGCCTTCGCGGAGCCGCGCCTGTCGGGCTATCAGAAGCTCATCATCGACGGGGACACGCGCCGGGTCCTTGGTGCGCACCATGTGGGCTACGGCGCCAAGGATGCGTTCCAGTACCTCAATGTCATGGTCAAGAAGGGCCTGACCATCGATGAGCTCGGCGACATGGACGAGCTGTTCCTCAATCCGACCCACTTCATCCAGTTGTCGCGCCTCCGAGCCGGCTCCGCGACACTTCGCAGCCTGTGACCGGGGTCGTCCTTGTCACAGGGGCGGCCTCAGGCAACGGCCATGCGATCACGGCCCGGTTCCTCGCCGATGGCGCTCGGGTCGTCGCCGTCGATGTCGCGCCCGATGCGCTGGAGCGCGCAGCGGATAGCTGGCGTGAGCACGCCGATCGCCTCCTGTGCATCACCGCCGACGTCTCGGATGCGACGAGCTTCGAGGCGGCGATCAAGGCGTCCGTGGCGCGGTTCGGGCGCCTCGATGTCCTGGTCAACAACGCCGGGATCAGCGGCGACCAGCGGGCGACGACCGTCCACGAGACGCCGATCGAAGAATTCGACCGGGTCCTCGCCATCAACGTCCGGGGGGTCTTCCTCGGGTGCCGCGCGGCCCTCCCGTTCATGCTCGAGCAGGGCGGTGGGATCATCGTCAATATCGCGTCGGTCGCCGGACTCGTGGCGTTCCCTGGTCGTGCCGCGTACTCCACCTCGAAGAGCGCCGTGATCGGTCTCACGCGCTCCATCGCGGCCGACTACGCCGCACGCGGGATCCGATGCAACGCGGTGTGCCCCGGGATGATCGATACGCCGATGACCCGCTGGCGGCTCGAACAGCCGGCGCTTCGCGCGCAGGTCCTCGAGCGCATCCCACAACGCCAGATCGGCGAGGCCACCGATGTCGCAGGGGCGGTCGCGTTCCTGGCCGGTCCGGACGCCCGCTACTTCAACGGTGCCGCCGTCGTCCTCGACGGCGGCTACACGTCCATCTGAGCGCACCAACGGGAAGGATGCACCTATGACAGACAGGCTGGCCGGCAGGCACGCGATCATCACCGGTGGCGCGGCCGGCATCGGGCTGGCGATCGCCCGGGCGTTCATCCGGGAGGGCGCCTCGGTCGCCCTGGTTGACGTGGACGAGGCGAAGGCCGTCGCCTCCGCCGCGGATCTCGCGAGCGGTGGTGCCCAGGCGGTCGGCTTCGGGGCGAGCGTGACCGACGAGGCCGCTGTCGCCACGGCCGTGGAACGGGCGAACGAGGTGCTCGGATCGATCGACATCCTTGTGAACAACGCCGGCATCGCGGTCTTCGGGCGCGTCGACAACACACCGCTCGCCGACTGGGAGCGTGTCGTCGGCGTGAACGTCACCGGGACGTTCCTCGTGTCACGCGCGGTCGTCCCGCTCATGCTCGAGCATGGGCACGGCGCGATCGTCAACCTTGGCTCCGTCGCCGGTCTCGTCGGGATCGGCGGAATGGCGGCCTACTGTGCCGCCAAGGGTGCGATCGTCAACCTCACCCGGCAGATGTCGGCCGACTACGCGGGCAAGGGCATCCGGGTGAACTGCGTCTGTCCGGGCACGGTCGGCACGACCGATCTCGGACGGCAGCTGCTGGGGACGGACACCAGCGAGGAGGCTCGGCTCCGACGCCTGGCCAAATACCCGATCGGTCGCCTGGGCGAGCCCGAGGAGATCGCCGAGGCGGTCCTCTTCCTCGTCTCGGACGAGGCCAGCTTCGTGACCGGTGCGGCGTTCGCGGTGGACGGCGGGATGACCTCGATATGACCGGCGTCTATACCGCTACCGACAAGATGGTCGACCTGCCGACGCTCGCCGCCCAGGTCCGCGACGGCGACGGCGTGGCGGTCGGCGGCGGTCTCTCCTCGCGCGAACCGATGGCGGTCCTGCGGGAGATCATCCGGCGCGGCGTCCGCGACCTGCGCGTCGTCGGGTCCGCCCACGGGATCGACATCGACCTGCTGTGCGGCGGCGGGGCGGTCGGTGCGACCGCCGAGAGTTACGTCGGCTTCGAGCAGGATTTCGGGGCCGCGCCGAACTACCGGCGGGCGTGCGAATCGGGGACGGTCGCGGTCGAGGACAGCTCGTGCTACACCATCGTGCAGCAGCTGCGCGCGGCGATCGAAGGGCTCCCGTTCATGCCGATCCGCTCGGCGCGTGGCACGGGATTCCCGAGCCTCCACCCCGAGTACAAGACGATGACATGTCCGTTCACCGGCGAGGAGCTGCTGCTGGTCCCGGCGCTCGCCCCGGACATCGCCATCCTCCATGCGCAGTACGGCGACGCGCACGGTAACCTGCGGATCGAAGGGCCGCCCGTAGCCGACCTGCTGTTCGCGCGGGCCTCGCGGAACGTCGTCGCCTCGGTCGAGCGGCTCGTCTCCACCGACGAGCTCGCGGCGCTCGGTGGTCCGAATGTGCCGTACTTCTACGTCTCGGCCGTGGCCGAGGTCCCGTTCGGGGCGCACCCCACGGCGTGCTACCCGTTCTACGCCTACGACCGCCCGCACACGGCGCTCTACCACGAGGCGGCTTCGGCCGGGGCGGAGGCATTCGATATGCGCTACCTGCGGCCATTCGTGTTCGAGCCGGCAGACCACGATGCCTACCTGGGGCGCGTTGGCGGTGCCGCCACCCAGGCACGCTTGGCGAGCTGGGCAGATGGCACGGACACGTGGCTCCGCCTCTACGACGAGGCGATCGTGTGAACGCCCCTGCGGACGCTACCGGATGCACGCTCGGGGAGGTGATGATCGCCGCCCTGGCCCGGACCATCCGCGACGGCAGTCTCGTGTTCCATGGCTTCGGTTCGCCCCTCGTCCAACTCGCGATGCATGTCGCCAAGCGGACGCACGCACCCCACATGGTCCTCGTCGCCGGGGCGACATACGCCGTCGATCCGCGTCCGCCGTTCATCCCGCCGACCTCGAATGACTGGGTCCTCGACCGGGGGGCCGAAGCCGCCCTCGACATCGAGGAGCTGTTCGACCTCGCCGCAAGTGGCCGGATGGGGCGGATGTTCCTGTCGGGCGTCCAGATCGACCGATGGGGCAACACGAACGTCACCCGCCTGGGGGAGGGGGCGACGATGAAGAAGCTGCCGGGCGGAGGTGGCGGCGGAAACCTGTCCTGTGACGTTGAGGCCATCACGCTCTGGACGGGCGCGCACCGGGCGCGCGAGGATCGCCATGGGCGCCGCCAGTTCCGCCTTGTCGAGCGCTGCGACTTCGTGACGAACGTCGGGCATCGGACCGCGGACGGTCGGACGCGGACCGAGCTCGGGTATCGCGGCGGTGGACCGGACTGGCTGGTCTCGGACCTGGGTCTGTTCGATTTCGGCGCCGCCGGCGCGATGCGGCTGCGGGGACTCTACCCGGACACGAGCGTCGACGATGTCGTGATGAATACCGGCTTCGAGCCGATGCTCATCGGCGACCTCGCAACCATCGAGATGCCGGACGCCGAGGTCGTGGCCATCATCCGTGCCCTCGACCCGTTGCGCGTCCACGAACGCGAGCTTCGAACCGAGGATCGCAACCGGCGATTCCCGCTCGGGTCCGCCGCGCCAACCGGTCCATCGCCGGTCGGCGTCGGTTCCTGAAGGAGGATCGGATGAGCACATCTGCGCCCGACACAACCGCACCGTCGCACTATCGCGACGCGGTCAACCTCGTCCCGCTTCCGTACCGCCGGGTCAGCGTGCAACGACACGACGGCCCGCTGACGGAGGAGGCGCTCGTCGCCCATTTCCTGGGCCGCGAGGCCTACCGTCGCACCGATTTCGTCGTGCTCCGTGGCGTCGACGGGCAGACGGCGATCATCGCCATCACCCGCGCCGACCCGGAGCCGCTGTTCTCGGCGATCACGTCGGTGGAGTTCGTGGCGGGACCCGGGACCTCCCGCTACGTCGTCGATCGCGGGACCGACACCGCGAACCGGTCCGCCCTCGCCGACCTGGCCCGACGCCTCGCGGTCGGACCGGACGAGACGCTCGTCGTCGAAGGGAAGTTCGACCATGTGAACTTCATCCACCGGCCCGCGCCACTGGTCGTGCGGGTGGTGGAGGTGACGCCCCCGGACCCGCCCAAGATCCTCGAGATGGCGCGCCACGTCCTGAGTTACGCGGATCTGCCGCCGATCGTGCTCGAGTTCGAGCCGATCGACGTTCGCGCGCTGTGCCTGAGCGTCCAGCCGCCGGCCTACCTCCTGCCATGTCGGTCGGGTGGGCTGGACGATCTCGGGGCGCCCGTCCACTTCCTCGACGAGCGCCCGGCCGTTCGCGAGGACTGGACGCTCGTCGGTTGCGAACGGAGCCTCCAGTTCCATCGTCACTACTACGGCGATGAGCCGCCTCGGGTGGAGATGTGCCCGCGCCGGATCGCCGGCGCCCGCGACGAACCGACGCTCCTCAAGTGCTGTCTGCTCGAATTCCACGTCGAGGCCGAAGGCGCCGTCCTGGCAGTGCCGTGGGGCTCCGATCTGGCGATGGTCGAGACCGCCCTCCGTCAGCTTTCCAGCGAGGTGATCTATGCCTGAGTTCGCCTGGGACGGCATCATCTCCCGCGACCGGACGGCGGTCGGCGGGCGCCCGCGGACCGTCGGCCTGAACATGATCCTCGACAAGGGTCTCGGCACGGTCGCGACGCAGGACGTGCTCGAGGTCGCAGCGGATCACATCGACCACTGGAAGCTGTCGTTCGGGACGTCCGTGTTCGTGCGCTCGGACGTGCTGCGGCACAAGCTCGAACTCCTCGCGCGGCACAGCATCCTGACGCTCCCCGGCGGCACGCTCCTGGAGGCCGCCGTGGTCCAGGGTCATTGCCGGCCGTACATGGAGCGTGCCCGAGAGCTCGGTTTCAGCGCGGTCGAGGTGAGCGACGGCACCATCCCGCTCCCGGCCGAGCGGCGACGCAACATGATCTGGTGCGCCCGCGACGCCGGCCTCGTTCCGATCACGGAGGTCGGCAAGAAGGATCCACGCCAGCAGCCGTCACCCGAGCACCTCGCGCAGGAGGCCCTCCAGGACCTCGAATGGGGAGCCCATTGGGTCGTGGTCGAGGGCCGCGAAGGGGGCACGAGCGTCGGGATCTATGACGACGCCGGCCAGCTCCTGGAGGACGCACTCGACACGATCACTTCGGCGATGGGCGATCAGATCGGACGCCTCATCTGGGAGGCACCCCAGAAGCACCAGCAGGCGGCGCTCATCGCCCGATTCGGCGAAAGGGTCAACCTCGGGAACATCCCGCCGAGCGAGATCCTCGCGCTCGAGTCGCTGCGCGGCGGGCTTCGGTTCGAGACCCTCAAGCCGATCGCCGAGGAGCTCCAGCGACTCGGTGGCTGGAGGCCCGAAGTCGAGGAGTCGCCGCTGGGGCTCGACCAGGTCGGGGTCGATGGCCGATAGACCACCGGCCTCGGTGGGGAGCGGTCGAGCGACCGCGCTCGGCCTGAATGACGCATTGCGCCTCGAGCCGGCCGACATCCTCATCCGGACGGCGTTCGCCGACGAGCTCGACGCTCAGCGAGCGCTGACCGATGCGATGTCGCTCGTCGACCTGGCGCACACGATCATGCTGATCGAGTGCGGCGTCGTCCCCGCCACGGAGGGCGCGCGGCTGCTCGACGCACTCACGTCGCTCCAGGCCGGGCCCGAGGACTTCGTCGTCGATCCGGCGGTCGGCGACCTGTACACGAACCGGGAACGATGGCTGCTCGAACGCGAGAGCGCCGCGCGATGGCTCGGGGCCGGTCGAGCGCGCCGCGAGGCGACGACGACGGCGTACCACCTTGTCATCCGTCGCCGAGCGCTCGAACTCGCCGCCGCGCTCGGTCGGGCGGGGACCGCGCTCATCGATCGAGCCGAGGTGGAACGCGACACCCTGATGCCCGACTACACGTACCTCCAGGTGGCGCAGCCGACGACGTTCGGCCACTACCTCCTGGGGTTCGTCGGCCCGATCGTGCGCGATCTCGAGCGGATCGAGGCGCTGTTCGTGCGCATCGACCACAGCCCGGCGGGCATCGGCAGCGGGAACGGCTCGCTCATCGCGCAGGATCGCGAAGGGCTGGCCCGCCTGCTCGGGTTCGACGGCATCGTGGCGCACGGTCGCGACGCGGTCTGGCAGGCGGACCTGTCGATCGAGGCGATGGGCGTCGTGGTCGCGGCCACGCTGACCCTTGATCGGCTCGCGGAGGATCTCCTCGTGTTCGCCACGGAGGCGTTCGGTTTCGTCCAGCTGTCCGAGGCGCTCTCCCGTGGCAGTCGCGTCCTCCCGCAGAAGCGGAATCCGTTCGCCTTGAGCCATATCCGCGCAGTGGCCAATCGGATGATCGGCATGCAGGCCGGAGTCGCGGCCGCGGCGCGGATGCCGACGGGCCAGCCCGACACCCGGGCGGCGGCGACGGCGGAGGTTCCGGCGGCACTCGCCGCAGCGACCGGCGCCGCTGATCTCGCGGCTGCGGTCGTGGCCTCCATGCACATCGACGCGCTGCGTTGTCGTGCCGCGCTCGACGAGAGCGCCGCGGCCGCCACGGACGTCGCGAGCATCCTCGTGCGCGATCACGGGATCGACTTCGGGACGGCTCACGCGATCGCGGCAAGGCTCGTCTCCGACCTGCGTGCCGATGGTCGGCCACTCGCCGATGCCACGGCCCGCGACATTGACGCGGCTGCTGCGGCGCTCGGTGCTCGGGTGGATCTATCGCCAGCGTCCATCTCGGACGCGCTGGACCCACGGCGGGCCGTAGCTGGTCGGGTGGGCCCCGGTGGTGCCGCTCCCGGCGCGATGGACGCGATGATCGCCGGAACGCGCGCCGCCCTTGACCAGGCCGACGCCTGGGTTGCGCGCACTCTCGTCCGCATCGTCGACGCCGAGCGGGCCCTCGCCGAACGCGCAGCGTCGATCGCCGAGTCCGCCTGATGTCGTCGCTCATCGGCGACTCGATCGTCTATGGCGGCGCCTGGACGTCGAGCGCCCTGCGCGAGGTCTTCGAGGAAGTTCCCAAGACCCGCGCCTGGCTCGGGATCCTCGCGGTCCTGGCCGAGACCCAGGCGGCTTTCGGGTTGATCCCGGAGGACGACGCCCGCGGCGTGGCGGCGACCTGTCGCGCGCTCGATGTGGACGACGACTTCCTCAACGAGGTTCGGGCCGGGTACGAAACGAGCGGTCATTCGCTCGTCGGATTGCTGGATGCGGTCGCGCGCCGTTGCCCCGACGAGACCGGTGAGTGGCTGTGTTACGGCGCGACCGTGCAGGACATCACCGATACCTGGCTGATGACCGCGCTGGGCGTCGCGCGCGCGACGATCGGCCGCGACCTGGCGACGATCGACGGCCGCCTGGTGGAGCTCGCCCGCGCCCACCGGGACACGCCGATGGCCGGTCGGACGCACGGCCAGGTCGGGCTGCCGATCACCTTCGGATTCAAGATCGCCGGCTGGCTGTCCGAGATCCGACGCCACCGGCGCCGGCTCGACGAACTCGCGACCCGGATGGAGATCGGTCAGCTTGCGGGGGGCGTCGGCAGCCTGTCCTCGCTCGGGCCGCGTGCGCTCGAGATCCAGGCACAGTTCCTCGGGGAGCTTGGCCTGCGATCGCCGGACATCTCGTGGACCTCGAGCCGCGATGTCCTCGCTGAGTGGTGTGGCTGGCTGACCCTGGCCACCGCGACCGCCGACCGTATCGGCCACGAGGTCTACAACCTCCAGCGCCCGGAGATCGGCGAGGTCTCGGAGGGCCAGATCGCGGGAACGATCGGGAGCATCACGATGCCCCACAAGCGCAACCCGGAGATCGCCGAGCACCTGGGCACGCTTGCCCGCGTCGTGCGCCATAACGGGGCGATCGTGGCCGAGGGGCTCGTCGGCGACCACGAGCGCGACGGTCGCTCGTGGAAGGCGGAGTGGCTGGCGATCCCGACGGCGACCTTGGCCGCAAGCCGGGCGGTCGAGCTCCTCGGCGGGATGCTGGATCGCCTTGTCGTCGACGGCGACCGGATGCGGGCGAACCTCGACGCCACGGGCGGGGCAGTCTCGTCGGAGGCGGTGATGCTCGCCCTCGCACCACGCATCGGCCGGATGACTGCCCACCGCATCGTCCATGAGGCAGCCGAGGTTGCGGCCTCGAAAGGTGTCACGGTGCGCGAAGCGATGCTCGCCTCGCCGGACATCCTCGCCGAGTTCGATCGGTCCGAGCTGGAGGAGATGCTGAGCAGCAGCGAGACCGGGCAATGCGGCGCCATGGTCGACCGCGTCGTCGAGATGATGCCGTGATCGGCAGCGCGAGCAGCGGCCTGACGGGCCGCCTGGCCGACATCCCGCGGAGCCGACTGGCGATCCTGCCGTCGCCGTTCCACCGGGTGTCGCGGCTCGCCACGGCCGTCGGCGGTCCCGAGCTGTGGCTGAAGCGCGACGATCTCCTCGGGTTCGGGTTCGGGGGCAACAAGGTCCGCGGCCTGGAGTTGATCCTGGCCGATGCCGTCGCGGCTGGAGCCGACACCCTCGTGACCGGCGCCGGCCCGCAATCGAATCACGTCCGGGCGGCATCGGCCGCGGCGGCCGTCGCGGGGCTGCGCATGGTGGCCGTCTACTGGGGCACGGAGCCCACCGCCTCGGAAGGGAATCTCCGGTTGACCCGCCAGTTCGGGGCCGAGACGCGCTTCACCGGCGATTCGGATCGGTCGTCCGTCGACCGCGGAATCGCCGCGGTCGCCGCTGAACTCCGCAGCGCCGGCCGCCAGCCATACACCATCCCGCGGGGCGGGGCCACCGGACTTGGCGTCGTCGCGCATGTCCTCGCGGCCCGGGAACTGCACCGGCAGGCCGTCGAGCGAGGGACGACCCCGGAGCTCGTCGTCCTTGCCGTCGGCTCGGGCGCGACGCTGGCGGGCTGGCTGCTCGGCGGCGTGGCGCTCGATCTTCCGTGGCGGATCGTCGGATACACGGTGAGCCGTCCCGCGGTCGAGGCAAGGGCCCGCGTGTCCGCGCTGGCGATCGAGGCGGCCGGGTTGCTGGGGATCGACCCCGGGTCGATCGTGGACGACCGGATCGAGATTTCCGAAGGCGTCATCGGCGACGGGTACGGGATCCCGACGGCAGCCGGACAAGCGGCGGCCGAGCTCCTCGCGCGACGAGAGGGCATCCTGCTCGATCCGACGTACACCGCCAAGGCGTTCGGCGGATACATCGCGGATGCGAATGCCGGTCGCTTCGCCGGGGTCGATCGCGCAGTCTTCCTACACACCGGCGGAGAGCCGGCCCTGTTCGTCGGGCCTGGCTGATCGATGGACGATTGGGGCGCGGCCCTGTTCGAGCCACAGAGCGTCGCCGTGGTGGGCGCCTCGGCGTCGCCCGGCAAGGTGGGCCACGTCGTCCTGCGCAACCTCCTCGCCACGTACCCGGGCGACGTCCATCCGATCCACCCGACCGAGCGCGAGATCCTCGGCCGACCCTGTCGACCGTCGGTGAGCGAGGTCCCGGGGTCGGTCGATCTCGCCGTCATCATCGTCCCCGCGACGGCCACCCCGGCCGTCCTCGAGGACTGCGGGTCCGCCGGGGTCCGGGCGGCGATCGTGATCAGCGGCGGGTTCGCGGAGGCCGGTCCGGACGGCCGGGCGCTCCAGGAGCGCGTGGCGGCGATCGGCAGAGCGGCCGGTATCCGCCTCGTCGGCCCGAACTGTTTCGGGGTGATCAACGTCCACGCCGGCCTGAACGCCTCGATCGGGATCGGCTTGCCCGAGGTCGGTGGCGTCTCGCTGTTCAGCCAGAGCGGCGCCTACGGGATGGCCGCCTTCTCGCGCTCGAAGGACGGCGAGATCGGCTTTGCCAAGGTCATCGCGCCCGGCAACACGGTCGACCTGAACGAGGTCGACGTTCTGCGCTACCTCGGCGAGGACCGACACACGCGCGTCATCGCGATGCTGCTCGAGTCCATCCGCGACGGCGCCGCCTTCGTGGAGACGGCGCGTCAGGTCACGCCGTACAAGCCCGTCATCGTGCTCAAGACCGGCCGCGGTGAATCCGGCAGGCGGGCGGCCGCCAGCCATACGGCCGCCCTCGCCGGGGACGCCGCCGTCGCTGCAGCCGCGTTGCGCCAGGCCGGTGTCCGGCTCGTGACCGACGGACTGACGCTGCTCGATGTCGCGGCCGCGCTCGATCGCCAGCCGGCTCCGCGCGGCGGACGCGTGGCGGTCGTCACGAATTCGGGCGGGACAGGGGTCGAGCTGGCCGATCTCCTCGAAGGGGAGGGGATGACGGTCCCGCGCCTGTCCGCGGGTCTCCAGGCGCGCCTCCGCGAGCATCTGCCGGCCCACGCGAGCACGGAGAACCCGGTCGATCTCACGGTCGACTGGGAACGCTTCCCGGCGATGTACGGGGAGACGGTCCGAGCCCTGCTCGACAGCGATGAGATCGACGCGCTCATCCCCGTTTTGCTCCAGCGATCGGCGCTCATCCCGGAGGTGACTGACCGGGTGATCGCGGAGGTCGCCGCGGGCCGCGAACGCGGCTCCACGATCCCGGTCCACATCTGCTGGGTCGGGCCGCAGGAGGCGGAGGCAAACCGCCGCCGGCTGCTCGAGGCGGGGATCCCATGCAGCCCGTGGACGGCACGTGCCGTGCGGACCCTTGCGGGGTCGCGACCACGTCCGGTCCGACCGGTCCCGACCGTCGGCGAGCCCCTGACGCTCCCCGGCGATGCGAACGAGGACGGCTGGCTGCCCCCGGACGAGACCCTGCGCCTCGTCGCGGAGGCCGGGGTGCCCGTCGTCCCGTGGCGAATCGTCGACTCCCAGGTGGGCGCGGTCCAGGCCGCGCGCGACCTCGGCTTTCCGATCGTCCTCAAGGCGGTCCGCCCCGATCTCGTCCACAAGACCGAGGCCGGCGCCGTCCGGGTTGGTCTGACGGATGCCGCGGCGATCCGGGCCGCCGCTCGTGATCTGGTGCGGTCACTCGGCCCGGGAGCGCTCCTGGTCCAGCACCAGGCCGGTCCAGGGGTCGAGCTGGTCGTCGGGGCGGTCTTCGCCCCGGGCTTCGGGCCGATGGTGATGGCCGGGCTGGGCGGGATCTGGATAGAGGCGCTCGGCGATGTCGCGATGCGGTTGGCCCCAATCGGATCGGACGAGGCGGCGGCGATGCTCGACGAGCTGCGCGGGAGCGCAGTCCTCGATGGCGGGCGCGGTGGGCCGGCGGTCGACCGTCGTTCGCTGGCGTGCCTGATCGCCGATGTGTCGGCTTGGGTTGCCCGCGCGCCGTGGCTTCGCGAGCTCGACATCAACCCGCTCATCGCAACGGGCGGCGGCCTGGTCGCCGTCGACGCCCGCATCCGGATCGCGACGCCCGACTGAACGCACGAGAGGAACGACATGGACCGGATCGACCTGTGGATCGGCGACGAGCTCGCCCCGGCGGAGGGCCGCTATGTCGAGTCCCGGCGCGCCCACGACGGGGAGGCGATCGCGGCGGTCGCGCGGGCGTCCCACGCCGATCTCGATGCCGTCCTCGAAGCGGCCACCGCGGGTGCGGCGGCGATGCGATCGATGCCCGCCCACCGGCGAGCCCGGTTGCTGAACGTCGCCGCCGACCGCCTCGAGTCCGAGTCCGAATCGTTCGCCGAGCTCATCTCGACCGAGATCGGCAAGACGATCCGCGACGCTCGGGGCGAGGTGAGTCGCGGCCCGCAGAACCTCCGTCACGCCGCGGCCGAGGCCCTGACGATGCGCGGCGAGGTTGTGCCGATGGACGCGGTGACCGGAGGCGAGGGACGGATCGGCTGGACGCGGCTCGAGCCGCGCGGTGTCATCGCCGCCATCGTGCCCTTCAACTTCCCGCTGAACCTCCTGATCCACAAGCTGGCGCCGGCGCTCGCGACCGGGAACGCCGTGGTCGTGAAGCCCGCCAGCGCGGCCGTCCTTCCGGCACACCGGCTGGCCCGCCTGCTCGCCGAGGCCGGCTTCCCGGCAGGGTCCGTCTGCATCGCACCCGGCCCGGGCGACGTGCTGGGCGAGGCCCTGGTCGCCGACCCGCGCGTCGCGATGGTGTCGTTCACGGGGAGCGTCCCGGTCGGGTTGCGGCTGCGCGCGGCGGCCCGTCTCAAGCCCGTGACCCTGGAACTCGGGTCCAACTCGGCGAACCTCGTGTTCGCCGATGCCGACATGGACCGGGCGGTGACCGCGCTCGCCGCGTCGGCCTTCGGCTTCGCCGGCCAGGTCTGCCTATCCGCGCAGCGACTCTTCGTCGAGCGATCCGTGCTCGACGAGTTCCTCGAGCGCCTCCTCGCGCGGACGGCGTCGCTGAAGGGCGGCGATCCCCTCGATGAAGCGACGGACCTGAGCCCCCTCATCGCCGCCACGGAGGTCGCCCGCATCGATGAATGGGTCGCGGAGGCGGCTGCCTCCGACGGCCGCGTGTTGATCGGCGGCGCCCCGGACGGGCCCCGCCATTTCGCGCCGACAGTCGTCCTCCAACCCGGGGCCGAGACGAGGCTGTTCCGCGACGAGGTGTTCGGGCCGGTCGTCGGGATCTATCCGTTCGACACGCTGGACGAGGCGATCGCCGGGGCGAACGACAGCCGTTACGGGCTCCAGGCCGGGGTCTTCACGCAGGACGTGACCCGGGCGATGACGCTCGCCGAACGGCTCCATGTCGGGGGCGTCTGGATCAACGAGGCGTCCACCTTCCGCCAGCAGAATGCGCCGTACGGCGGCGTGGGTGACTCGGGCCTCGGGCGAGAGGGCATCCGCTGGGCGGCGCGCGAGATGGTCGAGGAGAAGTTCGTCGGGGTCCGCCTGTGACCCATGCCGCCGCCCGGGTGTTGATCGTGGGTGCCGTGGCGGCCGGGTCGAAAGCGGCCGCGACAGCCCGACGGCGAGATCCGACGCTCGAGGTCGTTGTCCTCCAGGACGAGGCCGACATCGCCTATTCGGCCTGTGGATTGCCATACCACCTGGCCGACCCGACGGCGATCCCGCGTCACCGCCTCGTGGCGAGGACGCCTGAGCGATTCCGGGCCGACGGCATCGACCTGCGGACCCGGCAGTGGGTCGAGACCCTGGATCTCGGCGCCCGATCGGTCACGGCGATCGACCTCGAGACCGGGCGGACGTACGTGGAACCGTACGATCGGCTGCTCCTAGCGACCGGTGCAGAGCCAATCCGGCCCGAGCTGCCGGCCGGATCGGGCGCTCCGCCGGTCATCACACTTCGTTCGCTCACCGATCTCGACCGGGCCGCGCCATACGTCGCCGGGGCGCGCAACGTCGTCATCGCGGGGTGCGGGTACGTGGGCCTCGAGGCGATCGAGACGTTCCGGCGCCTGGGTGCGGCGGTCACCGTGGTCGAACGGATGCCTCGGATGTTGCCGGCCTTCGACGAGGACCTCGCCGCGCTCGTTCTGGCCGAGCTCGGCCGCGAGGGCGTGGACGTCGTCCTGGGCGAGGGACTGGCAGCACTCGGTGATGGCGAGGTCGTCCTCGAGGCCGGCCGACACATCCGGGCGGATCTCGTGGTGTCGGCCGTCGGGGTGCGACCCAACACGCGCCTCGCGCGCGACGCCGGGCTGGCCCTTGGCGCGATGGGCGCGATCGTGGTCGACGACCGGATGGAGACGGCCGTCCCGAGGGTCTTCGCGGCCGGGGATTGCGCGGAGACGACCCATCGCCTGACCGGGGCCAGGACGTGGCTGCCGCTCGGCGATGTCGCGAACCGCCAGGGCCGCGTGGCCGGCGAGAACCTGGCGGGGGGTGACCGCCGGTTCCCCGGTGTCCTCGGGACCGCGATCTTCCGGGTCTTCTCGTTGACCGTCGCGCGGACGGGACTGACGGCGGATGACGCCCGACGAGCGGGGTTCGACCCGGTCTCATGCCGGATCGACGCGCCCAGCCGCGCGCGTTACATGCCTGGCTCGGTCCCGGTTGGGATCGGGCTCGTCGCCGACCGGCAGACCGGCCGGGTCCTGGGCGCCACGATCGTCGGGACCGATGGCGCCGACAAGGCGGTCGATACCATCGCCGCCGCGATCTGGGGCAGCCTCACCCTCGACGACCTAGCCGACATCGATCTCGCCTACGCGCCGCCGTTCAGCCCGGTCTTCGCGCCGGTCCAGGTGGCGGCCGAGGTCCTCCGCGGCAGTTTGTTGGGCGAAGGCAGTCAGGGCGTGTAGGGCTGGAGGAGACAGCGTCATGGAAGAGATCGTCATCGTGGGCGCCGCGCGCACGCCGATCGGAGCCTTCGGCAAGGCCTTCGTCGGGGTCCCGTCGGCGGACCTGGGCGTGGCGGCGGCACGTTCCGCCATGGAGCGGGCGGGGATCCAGCCCGACCAGGTTGATGCGGCGACGATCGGCAGTGTCGGCCAGTTCGGGCGCGATGCGTACATCGCGCGGGCCGTGTCGCTCGGTGCCGGCCTGCCGGTCGAGGCGCCGGCGCTCGCCGTGAACCGGCTGTGCGGGTCCGGCCTGCAGGCCATCATCAGCGCTGCCGGAGCGATCCGGATCGGCGACGCGGAAGCCGTGCTGGCCGTCGGGACCGAGAATATGAGCCGCTACCCGTACTTCTCGTTCGGGACTCGTTGGGGAAGCCGGCTGGGCAACGCCGACTTCACGGACGGCCTCCTCGTGGCCCTGAGCGACCCGTTCACCGACGGCCATATGGGCGCCACCGCCGAGACCGTCGCCGAGCGCTGGACGGTCTCGCGCGAGGACCAGGACGCATTCGCTCTTCTGAGCCAGCAGCGCGCGGCGGCGGCGATCGACAACGGTCGATTCGTCGACGAGATCGTGCCGGTCGCGGTGCCCGGCCGGAACGGCCAGTCGACCCTCGTCGATGCCGACGAGCACCCGCGACCCGGCGCGACGGCGGGGGCGCTGGCAGCCCTGAAGCCGGCGTTCCGTGATGGGGGCACCGTGACGGCCGGAAACTCTTCCGGGCTGGCCGATGGGGCCGCGGCCGTGGTCGTCAGCTCCGCCCCCCGAGCCCAGGCGCTCGGGCTCCGGCCCCTCGCCCGCCTGGTCGCCCACGCGATCGTCGGTGTGCCGCCCGAAGTGATGGGGATCGGGCCGATCCCCGCAGTCAGGAAGGTGCTCAAGCGAGCCGGCCTGTCGCTCGACCAGATCGACCTCATCGAGCTGAACGAGGCCTTCGCCGCGCAGAGCGTCGCGTGCATCCGCGAGCTCGGGCTGGATCCGGAACGCGTCAACGTCAACGGGGGAGCCATCGCCCTTGGCCATCCGATCGGCGCCACCGGCTGCATCCTGACGGTGAAGCTCATCTACGAGATGGAGCGTCGAGGATCGCGCTTCGGCATGGTCACCGCGTGCATCGGCGGCGGCCAGGGCATCGCCGCGATCTTCGAGCGTGTGAGCGGATGAGCGAATCGGTCCAGCTCGCGGAAGGCACGCTCTTGTGGGAGCCGTCTGCGGCCTTCCGTGACGCGACGACCCTGGCCGACTATCTCGCCTGGCTCGAGCGCGAGCGCGGGCTCCGGTTCGCCGACTACGCGGCGCTGTGGCGCTGGTCCGTCGACGATCTCGAGGCGTTCTGGTCGTCTATCGTCGATTACTATGCGATCCTGCTCCGTGGGACCTGGAGCCGGGTCCTCGGCCGGCGGACCATGCCCGGAGCGATCTGGTTCGACGGGGCCGAGCTGAACTACGCGGAGGTCCTGTTCGAGCACATCAGGCCCGATCGCCCCGCTCTCCTCTTCCAGTCAGAGCGCCATCCGCTACGCGAGATGTCGGGCGCGGAGCTCGAGGCCTCCGTGGCGGCGGTCGCTGCCGGGCTCCGGCGGCTCGGGGTCGGTCGCGGCGACCGGGTCGTCGCCGTCGTCCCGAACATCCCGGAGGCATTGATCGCCTTCCTGGCCTGTGCCAGCCTCGGGGCGATCTGGGCGAGCTGCTCACCCGACTTCGGGACGCGCAGCCTGATCGACCGCTTCGCCCAGATCTCGCCGAAGGTGCTGCTGGCGGTGGATGGCTACACGTACGGCGGGAAGGCGTTCGATCGGCGCACGATCATCGATGAGATCCGGCTGGAGCTGCCGTCCCTCGAGCAGACCGTGCTGATCCCGTATCTCGACCCGGACGCGGCCGCCGATCGGCTCGGCGAGATGGCCTGGACCGATCTCGTCGCGGGACCGGTCGAGCCGCTCGCCTTCGAATCCGTGCCGTTCGATCATCCGCTCTGGGTGCTCTATTCGTCGGGCACGACGGGACTGCCGAAGGCGATCGTCCACGGCCACGGCGGCGTGGTCATCGAGCACGCCAAGGCGATCGGACTCATGTTCGACGTGCGTGACGGGGACCGGATGTTCTGGTTCACGACGACGGGCTGGATGATGTGGAACTTCCTCATCGGATCGATGCTCGTCGGCGGTGTCCCGGTCCTGTACGACGGGAGCCCGGCGTATCCGGGGCTCGATGCCCTGTGGGATCTCGCCGCCGAAGCGGAGGTCGCGCTGTTCGGCACGAGCGCCGCGTACCTGGCCGCCTGCATGAAAGCCGGGATCCGGCCCGGGACGGATCGTGACCTGTCCCGCTTGCGGTGCATCGGGTCGACCGGATCGCCCCTGGCCGTCGAGGTCTTCGGCTGGGTCTACGACGCCATCAAGCCGGATGTGTGGCTTGTCTCTGTGAGCGGTGGGACGGACGTCGTCAGCGCGTTCGTCGGCGGCTGCCCGCTCCTGCCGGTCCACGCGGGCGAGCTTCAGGCTCCGGCGCTCGGGGCGCGCGTGGAAGCATTCGACGAGGCCGGTCGGTCGGTGCTGGACCAGACCGGGGAGCTCGTGCTGACGGCCCCGCTGCCGTCGATGCCGGTCTTCCTCTGGAACGATCCCGACGGGCAGCGCTATCGCGAGAGCTATTTCGAGATGTACCCAGGCGTGTGGCGCCATGGCGACTGGATCCGAATCACCGATCGTGGCCGTGCGGTCATCGAGGGCCGCTCGGATTCGACGCTCAACCGCCGGGGTGTTCGCTTCGGCACGAGCGAGCTGTACGGCGTCGTGGAGCGCCTGCCGGAGGTGCTCGACAGCCTCGTCATCGGGCTCGAGTTGCCCGGCGGCGGCTACTGGATGCCGCTCTTCGTCGTGCTCGCCGACGGCGTCGAGCTCGACTCGGCGGTGACCGCCAGGGTCACCGGGGCGATCCGCGAGGCGCTGTCGCAGCGCCATGTCCCCGACCTCATCGTGGCCGTGCCGGCCATACCGCGGACGCTGACCGGCAAGAAGATGGAGGTTCCGGTGAAGCGCCTCCTGCTCGGCCGGCCGCTCGAGGAGGTCGCCGCTCAGGGCGCCACCGCCGACCTGCGCGCGTTTGACTTCTTCGTGGACTTCGCGCGGGTGTGGAGCGACACCGCGGCGGCCTCGGCCGGGCGCCGACCGATCGATCCCAACCAGAGAGGTTGAGATGGATCAGCAGGGGTCCCGGTTCGAGGACGTTTCGTTCGCCACCCGCCTGCTGGGGCGACGTGGCGTCTGGTCGAACTTCGACCATCTGACCGGCCCCGAACGGATGACGTTCGCGGGACGAGTGGAGGCGCTCGGCTTCGACACGCTGTGGCTCAACGAAGTCTCCGGCCGGGAGCCGTTCGCGGCGCTGGGAGCCCTGGCCGTGACGACGAGCCGGGTGACCCTCGGTCTTGGGATCGCGTCGGTCTACGCGCGCGATGCCGCCGCGGCGCATGCCGGTGCGTTGACCCTCGCGGAGCTGTCAGGCGTGTATCTGACCCTGCCGAACTAGCGGAACAACCTGCTCGAATGCGGATTCGACGAGGAGGACGTCGCCGGTGCGGGTTCGGATCGCCTCGTGGATGCCGTGGTCGCGTGGGGCAGCGCCGCCGAAATCCGCGCCCGCGTCGACGCCTGCCATGCTGCCGGCGTCGACCACGTCGCGCTCATCCCGCTTTCCAGCGATGGACGCCAGGCTGTTGTGGCGGTCATCGAGGCGGTGGCTGGCTGACGATCAGCCCCCGAACCAGGCGGCGAGGCGGTCGGCCTCGAAGGCTCGTTTCGCCATGAGGTGCTCGGGCGACGCTTCGGTCAGCTGGACCGCGGGGGGGGTCCGCCAGGAAGCTGCCGGTGACCATCGCTGCCATGCCGCCGCCGGTCTCGAGGAAGCAGGCGCCCTCGCCGGCGAAGGTCACCGTCGGCTGAGCCCCGGCGAATCGAGCAGCGATCCGGGCGGCCACGACCTCGCCCTCGGCGTGGGCGAATGCCCCTGCCTTCGGCAGCATCTGACCGTTGGCCAGGGGGATGGCGGTCACGTCGCCGATCGCGTAGACGTCGGCGAACGACGTCTCGAGTGTCCGCGGGTCCACCTTGACCCAGGGCCCGCCGCCGGTCAGGCCGGATGCCATCACGGCGGACGGTAGCCGGTGCGGCGGGACCCCCAAGAGCAGGTCGAACGGGCGATGGTCATCGCCGAATTCGACCTCGCCGGACGCGACAGCCCTCGCCTGCTGGTTGCGCACGAATCCGATTCCGGCGACGTCCAGGCGAGACTCGAACGAGCCGCACCCGATCGGGCCGAGGATCGGCAGGCTCAGCGGGAGTGGGCTGAAGACCTCGAGCTCGGCAGCGACTCCACGGACCCGCAGCCGCTCCTGGAGCAGCAACGCCAATTCGAACGGGGCCGGCGGACAAGGGTACGGGGCGCCGAAGATCCCGATGACGAGCCGCCCCCCGGTGAATCGTTCTATTGCCGCCCGATTCCGATCAGTGGCATTCGCGTCGTAGACATCGAAGGCATGCTCGCGGAAGCCCGGGATCCGGTCTGGGTCGCGCTCCGCTCCGAGCGCGACGATCAAGGCATCGGCGTCCAACCGGCGCCCGTCGACCTCCACCGCTCGCTCCGCCGGATGGATCGCGTCCACCGATCCGTTCACGACCTGGACCCCTTTGGCGGACAGCCGATCGAGCGGCCGCTCGCCCGCCGCCATGGCTCCTGCCTCGAGCAGGCCCCAGTTCTTCCGCAAGCCCATGACGAACGTCGTGCGACGATCGACAAGGACGACCTCGTCGGCTGCGTCCAGCTGGCGTCGGAGGGCGATGGCCGCGGCGATCCCGCCGAAGCCACCACCGAGAACGAGGACACGATGCATCGCTGTGAACCTCCGGGCCGTCCGCGCTGGAGCCCTGATTGTGGCCCTCCCGGGAGCAGCCGGCCAGCGGCCACGTCCTAGCGATCTTTCGCCCTTTGCCGGCTATGCCGGCCCCGTCGTGGGTGTGTCCGCGAACCGCCACGGCGACGTTTTGCCCTCTCCCGCTGGGGCTCCGCATGAAAGGTGGACTGTCGCCGACGGCCCTCTTTAGGCCTTGTCCTGCTCGCCGTAATCGGTCTTCTCGACGATCCGATCAACCGCGGTGATGGCGGGGCCGCATTGAACCTTTGTGACAGAGTTTGAAACACCCGTAACAAACAGAGTCAGGCGCACAAGTCGGGAAGGATCGGGCGCACTAACGACCGTTTCACGCTCAAAACAAGTGCGCATGATGTTCTGCGACCGCCGATCTGCCCGCACAGCCCCGGTGGACGACCGACGTCAACACAAGATGTGGTGGTCGGGTTACATCAAGGCCCCAACAGGTTGTGGTGTTGGCTGGCACCCTGTTTTATCTGCGTGGGAAGTTAGGCCGTGATGTGCCACACGAGGTGGCAC
>ERZ1292630.951-Hain-H41-02um-R3-951-length-29175-cov-7_pt1 | contig 29175 bp, 15 predicted proteins | sample MGYA00564408_ERZ1292630 | MGnify/ENA primary metagenome ERZ1292630 (study PRJEB36523, sample SAMEA6512641) | groundwater metagenome | collected 2019-01-08 | study: AquaDiva: Metagenomics assemblies of 32 groundwater samples
CTTGGCTCCATTTTTGAGTCGAAGGAGCTTCATTTACGGACAGTCTCTTGGCGCTCAGCCACTGTGCGCCGCCCCCCAGGATTCGCATCGCCACTCGCAGACGGGTCAGAAACGTAGTCGCTTCGCACTCAACGAAGGCGTGAGCTACTTGTACGCCACGGACGGAAATGCCCTCGGAGTGAAGCGAGACGATGCCGCCGGCCTCAGTGAAGTCCCCACGGCGGCGGCAGAAGTGGGGCCGGAGGCGAAGCTTGCGAAAAGGGATCGCTTTGAAGCGCTCATCGATGAGTCGCGTCAAAAGCGCCTCGAGGGACAGAAACGTCGCGGCACTCTGGACAAGCGCACCGAGGAGCTCGACGCGGAGTACGAGGCCATCGCTGACTTGATCCCAAAGCGGGACTACCGCCGCGAGGCCAAAGACGCCTTCGAGCTCAGTGTCACCCCGCAGGTGCGAGAATTGCTGCTTGCCAAGACGGCGCGAGCGGCGGAGGCCGCCGAGCAGGTCGATGAGGCGACGGCGACACGAGGAGCCAGGGTCTTTACGCTCGGCGCCGACGGCAATCTTCAGGCCCCCCCTCCGGAACGTCATGCCACCGCGCCGAGCGGCGGGGGGCGTCATGCCGCCACCAGTGGCGAGGCGATGCTGCTTAGCGCGCGCGCGGCTAAAACGGAACCATCCAAAGTCGCGGCACAACCAGCCGCATCCATAGCGCCGGCGGCCACCGCCCCCCCCGCCGCGTCGCCCAAGGAGGAGGACGAGTTCGACAAGATGATGCGCGAGTTCCGCAGTGACCCACGCCGGGCCATCGCCGGCGAGCGCACGTTGTCGCCCGAGGAGCTTGAGAAGAAGCTCCTTGCCGACCAGCTTCTTGCGCTGCGACGCCAAGACGAAGGCAAGGTCATCGTGCGTCAACAGGCCGAGGACCAAACTCGCGCGGAGTGGTTGGCGCGAGGTGGCCAAGGAGCGCACCGCATGGACAGCGACGACGAGGACGACAACGAGGCTGGCGGAGGGGTAGGGGGGGAGGGAGCCGCTCAAGAGGACGACGGCTACCGGGAAAGCGGTGGGACGGGGGCCACGGCGACCGTGGTGGCGCGCCAGATATCGAACGATTTCGATAAGGCTATGACGGATGCGGAACGCAGTATCGACGCCTGCATCGCGGCGCGCAATAAGCTGCTCGACGGGGGCATCGCTCCCGCCCCGGCGCTAGTCCAAGCCGAGGCGCGGTCGCAGGAGGCGCTTCTGCTGCGACTCACACGCGCCATTCACGACGCGGCGTCCAAGTGCCCGGTGCACGCGGTCGGCGTGTTTCGCGCGTTGCTCATCGACGTGCAAGCGGCTCGGCTGACCAATGCGGCTGCCGCCGACACGGCCCCACCTTCGCCAATCTCAGAGAAGCACGTCGCATTCCTGTTGATCGCCAGCCGACTTTTCCCTCGAACGGACTTCCGTCACCCTGTCACATCGCCCCTGATCGTCCTGCTTGCCGCCGCCGTGAGCAACCATCCCATGACGTCCCCTCGCCAGGCCGCCACGGCCTTGACGCTCGCCAGCTTGCTTGCCGACATCGTGGGCACGCGCTCCGCCTTCGCCTCCGAGCCGCTGGCATGCGCGTACAACGCCATCGGCCTGCGACTGCCGCGACGCGCTCTTGTGGCTGGCGCGGCCCCCCCATTTCCCGTGCCGAACGCGCGGCCGGAGTCTCCCGACGTCGGGGGAGGGGCGACACCGGCGGCGCCCATCGGAACGTTCGCCCCGCTCACCTGCGAGTGGAAGGACGTCGTGGTCGCGGCGTACTCCCTTCTCACCGCGTGCGCCCGCATGCTGGGGCCCCAGGCGACCTTCACGGCCGCCATCGAAGACCCCTTCAACTGGCTTGACGCGGCGCTGCGATCCGTGGTGGTGGACCGCGCGGCGCGGACGGCAACCGTCGTGTCCAAGGCGCACGCGGCCGCCGCCGATGCCATTCGCGACCTTGCCGCGGCCTGCGTGGCTGCGAGGGCACCGCTCGCGATGCGCACGTTTCGGCCGCGGCCGATGCGAATGTATGAGCCGCTTTTGGAATTGGTCGACCCGCGCCACGTTCACGAACACCGGGCACTCAAGGCTGAGGTCCGCGAGACCAAGAAGCGGCTTGTCCGCCACGTACAGGCGGAGGCTGCCGTTGACCGCCGCGCGCAGGATCGGACGGCGGCCGCGGAGGACGAGCGCCGCACCGCGAACTACACCAAGCTGATGGCCGAGCTGCAGCAGCAGCAGCACGTCATGAAGACGGTCGACTCGTTCATGATGAAGTCTAAGGAGAAGAAGCGAAAAAGCATCTCGGGCGAGGCGTCGAAACCGACTGACGACGGCGACGACTGACCCCCGCCCATGCACGTCTCCACTTTCGATTAACGTCCCGTCGCCCCCTTCTCATTAACCGCTACCGGGCACTTGTGGGGTGGGTCTTCCATGCTCCCGGCACACCCTTCCACTCGTGCGGTGGCCGCACACATTGTCCTGGGCGTCGCGTTGAATTCACACTCACATGCGCACACAGTCTCCCCTCTTGCTGCCGCTGCCTCCAACTTACCATGGCGACTCGGACGGAGGCGGCCACTTCCCCGGCGACGTGGGCGGCCACTCTGGCGGCGTACAGTCAAGAGAAGTGTAATGATGGCCCACCCCCGTCGACGCTGCACCGGTGCGTGCGGAGCGATGGCGGCTCTCACAAACGGAATGCCCGGGACTTCAACATCGTCACACTGCAGTCGCGGGCGCCGACCACTGGGGCGTCCGCCGCCGCAGTGGCGACTCCCTCCGACGGTGCAGGAGGGCGCACGTCAAAGCACCTCTCGCCGCAGGTTGCGCTTGACCAAGCGGCGTCACCCGAGGAGTGGCGCGCCGCCGCTGTCACACACATCGATGCGGCTAGAAAGAGACAAATGGCGAAGGCCCACCACTGCTACGACATCGTGACCATGGAGCCGTTGTGTGGCATCGCCGATGCCGTCGTCACGGCGGCGGGTGGCAACCAAGAACTGCGAGGAAAGCGCATTTCCAAACAAGACCGGAGCGCCATCGACGCGATCACGCATTTGCCGCCCCCGGGCAGGGAAGCGCCGCCGCTGCCCGTGGTCGCGCGTGGCCGCAAGCGTCACGACGTGGCGGCGTCCGCGCGTCCGTTTAGCATTGTGTCTCACCAATACCGCGCGGACGCCGACGCGAAGGAAGCCGCGGCGGCCTCGGCGCTGACCAATGCAGTCGCGGCGGCCGCGCTCTCCGACCGCAACTTCAATCCAGTCACGCAGCAGTTCAACGACGCGCGCGTCGAGGAAGAGGCGCGCGTCGCGCGGCGCAACCACGACTTCGACACTGTGGAGAAGGTGAAAAGCCACACCTACAAGACGTCGCGTATCGTGAAGCGGTCCGAAGGGCACGCCTTCGACATTGTGACGAACCACGTGTACAATCCAGAGATGGTCCTCGCGTTGGACCGGCAGCAGGCCGTGGGCCTCTTGCAGAGGTCGCAGCTGCAGCAACAGTGGCGACACCGGCGGGACGCCGAGGAGGCGGTGCGGCACGCCGACGCGGACCGGTCCCTGAACCGTATTTCCACACGGCGCCTCGAAGAGAGCACGATCGGCCATGGGTATGACATTCTCGCGGACGCGGCGGGTGCCAAGGAGGGACCCAGCGAGCGCCTCGCGACTCGGCGGCCTCCCGGAGGCGGGTCGACCTACGACACGCTCAAGGCGTCGATGGAAGTTCGACCACCGCGCACGACCGACGTCATCCGTGCCGAGGGCCCTCGCACGACACACGAGCGGCTCTTCCACGTCCCGTCGAGCGACCTCAACAACGCGGCCGACACATTTGCCGGCCGGCGGCAGCTGCTGTTACCCACGTTGGAGCGCGCAGCCGGCGCCCCGCGCACGGCACCTCGGTAGACCTTAACCCCCTGACCTTAGCTTCGCTGATTTGAGCCCCCCTCCAATGTACCCCTGCGACGACGGTGACCCCCACCGCTGCCTCCTCCACCGGAACGGGAGGCATCACCCGTACACGCGCGGTGATGTGGTTTCTCTCTTTCTCTCTCCACCTCGCGCCGCCCCACAGGGTGAGGGTGCTCTCCGATCCTCTTCAACCGCTCCGTGAGGCAGCGAATAGCCACGATGCAGACGTTGGCCGCGACGGTGTACGTCACAGCGTCGACGGCGGTGAGGAAGACCGCGGACGACTGCCGTCGCCTCCTCGCCCTACTCGACGCGCTGCAGGTCAAGCATGAGCGGGTCCACATAGACACCCGCGAAATGTTGGAGCAGGTGGTGTTGCCGCTGACCAACGGCGCGATCAAGGAGCTGCCGCTTCTCTTTGTTGGCGACGTGCTCATTGGGACGTTCGATCAGGTGAGCGACATGAACGAGGACGGGCTCGTGCCCCAACGGCTCCGGGCGGCCGGCTACACGGAATCCGTCCGCGGTGGAGAGGCCATACCGATCGTGGCCGCGCCAAAGGTGAAGAAGCCGAAAAAGGGTCCCAGAAAAGGAGACGGGAATGCCAGCCCGTCGCCCGCGGAGGATGACAGCGCCCCACCTCCGCCGCCCGACGACGATGGACCCCCGCCCCTCCCCGACGACGATGGACCCCCACCCCCGCCCGACGACGATGGACCTCCGCCCCCGCCGGACGAGGACGGACCCCCACCCCCGCCCGACGACGACGGACCCCCACCCCCGCCAGCGGATGACGCCGCGTCGCGGCCCACACTGGACGCCCCCCCCGCTGAGGAGAGTGCGCCGCCACCGCCCGCCGAGGAGAGCGCGCCGCCACCGCCCGCCGAGGAGAGCGCGCCGCCACCGCCCGCCGAGGAGAGCGCGCCGCCACCGCCGCCCGAAGATGATCAACCACCGCCCCCTCCTGAGTGAAGCCCGGGGCCTCGTCGATCCCGTATCCTGCAAGGTTGTGGTGTATCTACCGTGAGTGCGCCTCCCGTCTCGATTCGTCCGTTCCTCTTTCCCGTGCTCGTTCCAGCGTGTCGCTCCCCTCCATTTGCTCTTTCATTCGCCCAAGGTTCTCTCGCCAATGCGGTCGCCGGATCACGATGCCCTGCTGCTATCAACGGTCGACCAGCAGCTCGGCGACCCTCTGTGTTCGAGGACGTACGGCTTCCTGCTCGCCAATGGAGAGTCCTCGCTCATGGATATTGCGACGCACTTGGCAGCAGCCGACGCACCGTCCGGGGGAGGGCCACCCGTCTTGGCGCAAGAGGTCCGCTCGACGGTCGCCACATTGCTCCGGCACGAGTACATTCGCCTCAGCGACCCATCGTTGAACGGCGCGGCGACGGCCACCTACGCCGTCCACCCCTTCAACACGTACCTCCGGCGTCTCATCCCCCTGTTTGTCACGCTCATCGCGCAAAAGTACGGTGACGTCGGCTACGTCGCCGCCACCGCCCTTTACGAGTATTCGTGCTTGCCTATCGAGACGTTGGAGAGCCGAGTGTTACAATTGCGACCGGAGCTCCAACCGCAGTGCGCCGGCAAGGTGCAGCTCATGTGTAACGACGGCCTCCTGACCCCCGCGGCTGGCGGGGCGGTCGTGACCAGCAAGCGCGAGCTCCCATCGGACTCCACCCAGCCGCCCCTTGACAAGCGGTCCAGGAAGTCGGACGCGGCTCCCGCGCCAAGCCCCAGGCTCCTCGGCATGCAGCTGTACTGCCTCAATTTCGCGCCGCTGCTGTGGCAGCTGCGGGCGGATTTCGTCCTCCGGTACATTGACCGCCGCTACCCTGGCGACGCCGTGCCCCAGCTGTGGGAAACCATGTTGGAGTTCGATGCGAACCGGAGCACCCGAGCGGTCGAAGGACGTGGCGTGAAAGGCTACCAGCGGCTCCCGGAACAATCCGCCGCCGTGAGCGAGGCCCGACTCATACGGCAACTCATGACCTCTGGGGGCATCCCGCAATCATCCGCGATCGCCGCGATCTCGTCGATGCGATATCCGGCAACATTCGTGGGGGTCATGCGCCTTTCGAGGGTGGAGCACGGAAACCTCATTGGTGCGGTTACCCACCGGCAGCCGCTGCTGACGCGCGCCACGTCCACCAGCGGGGACGTCCTGGAGGACACGGTCGCCATTAGCTACGACACCGTGCTGGCGGAGATGCGCGCCGAGCACGCCGAGGAGCTCGTGCGCGCCCGCCACGGCGTGCTGGGCGTGCGACTCATGAAGCTGCTGCACGAGCGCGGGCCGATGGAAGACCGGTTCCTGGCGGAGGAGGCGCTCGTGGCCCAGACCGACGTGCGCACCACGCTCAACAACATGCTGCGCGATGCGTACGTGACGTTGATGGAGTTGCCCCGAGTGGCTTACTCCGTCGAGCGCAGCACGCGGAATTCCGTGTTCCTCTGGTGCCTGTCATCCGACGGGATCTTGCGAGCGATCCGAGCGCACACCGTGAAGCTGTGCTTGACCGTATGCGGCCGCATCGCTGCCGAGCGCCGCGCGATCGAGGCGGTCATGCCGGCACTCTACTTCGGGGCGACGTCAAGAGGCGGTCCCTCCGCGTGTGGTAACGGGAATGCGGACGGGCGTCGTGAGGAGGGGTCGGTTGCCCTGTCAGCCAGCCAGATAACCGCCCTCAGCAACTACGATGCCGCTATCGACGCGTTAAATCGCTGTTACACCACGCTGCTGGAGCGGATCGCCCTTCTCGAGATACTGTGATGTGCGTTGTGCTGGGCTCAGAATTTGAAACGCGGCGAGGGAACGTCCGCAGCACTACGCCACGACTATGAAGTCGCCCATCCCCTCTCCCCCCCATTTTCGTCCCCATAGTCCCTTGTCGTGACATGACGTCGCCGGCATTCCGTTCCGCACGAGGGTCGTCTGTGGCTCAGCCGCATCTTCCTAACCAGACAAGACCTGGCACCTCGACCACTCAAGGAGGGGGGCTAGCCGATGTGCCGCTGTCTGCGGCGGCCGTTTCGTCCTCACCGCTGTACCCGATCACGGTGGTCGCCACGCAGGCCACGCTCGACGCCGCGGTTAGATTCGTCATCGCGGCCGCCGGCGTGTCGCCTCGGATCCAACGCCAGTGCGCTGGGAACGCTGCTCTTCTGTTATTTGAGACGTCCGGGCAAGCGCAGGCGGCCCTTGCGGCGGATGGCGCGGTGCTGGACAACCAGCGCGTGGGAGTCGTGGCCAGGGCACTGCAGGCTCGCACTCCGAAGGCGGCTGGGAGCGCCGTGCTCGTGCCGCTATCCCAGTCCGGTGGAGGGGGCGGCCCCACGGTTGGCGAGGCGCGGATGGGGCGAGGCCACTGGCTCGCCCGCGTCCCCATCGTGGGCCGGTGGCTGCTCGAATGGACGGCAACGTCGCAGCCGCCGCCGAAGCGGCGCCGGGATGGCACCGACGAGAGCGTGAGGGGTGCGATTTGATATTAGCACTCCATCCACTGACGTACAACCCTTCCTCTCTCTTGTCGCGCGCGATCAACTGCCCGAGTTCTCCCCGCCCCTCTCTCTTGCGTCCTCGGATGTCACTTCTTCCGGAACCTTTTTTTTTGCGTTGCATTGGTGGGCGTGTGTGTGTTCGAGCGCCGCGGTTAGTGGGTGCCCAAAATAGTATATGTGTACCCTTTCGCCGCGGACGTGCCGACTCTGGCTGCGTGGCCACGTCGCGTCGGCCTCCTCGATCCTGCTGCTCACGGCCCTCGCGAGCGGTGGCCGGGTCGTCGCGCAGCCACAGGTCATCACGGCCTGCGGCCGCGACATGATTTCCTACAACGGCTCGTTGGACACTATGTGGCGGAACTTCTCCATCCCGGCACCGCTTGCCCAGCCACTGGACGACTGTGTCGTCAACATCACGTGCGGTGCCGATCAATATGTCACGCTGGGTCGCGTCGTGTTTGCGACTGCGGATGATCGTCACGTAGTGTCGCTCAACGTGGGCCGCGGCATCTTGATAAGGTCGCCTCTCGCGATCGAAGCCAACCAAGGCGACGTGGAGCAGCTGACGTCGCCTGATGCGGGCGGCTCGGCTCCAGCCTCCACGACTGGGGAGACTGCTGCGACGGCGACGCCCTCCTTCGCTCCTTCGTTTGGGCTGCCGCTCGTGTTTTGGGACGGCGACCCCCTTAGCACCACCCGCCCGTCGCTGTCTACTGTGTTCCTGCGCGCCACGCCGATGCGGTACATCACCAGGCTGGAGGTTTCCTACTTCTGCGTTCCCCGAAAAAGTGTGAAGAGGCCCATCCCGCCAGAGTTCGTACCCAACGCGAGTGAGGCTGGCTTGCCGTTCTACCAGCCTCGTATCTCGCCGAATCCGCTGCCCGATGTGGACACGGATGCGCAATTGTCGCTGGCATGGCAAGCGGAAGAGGCGACCGGAGCGTCGACAGAATCATTGACGACACGCCGACGCGCGTACCATGGCTGCTCGAACAACATACCGTTGGTTGTCGACGCCACGCGCGCGGTGATCAAGAGCGACCTCGACGGCGCTGCGTCACGGACGAGCTTTGCGTCGAGCAGCCAATGTATCTTTAACGTCGTCTGCCCCGATGTCACCGCCGACGACGTCACCCGCTGGAACGCTCGCATCTCCTCCTCGGGGGGCAATCAATCCGGCGGTCGTCGTGGCGCCGCCATCGATGAGCTGATCCGCGGTGCGCCTCGGGCGGTGATGATTCGTCGCATTACGCTGGCGACCACCATCTTGTCTGGAATAACAATGAAATTCTTCCGCGATAGTAGCCTCTTCGAAATGTTCTTTGGCTCCAATCCTGCCGGCGTCGACTCGAGTGCGGTGGCCATCAATTCCTTCACGGGACGGTTGCCGCTGAGCCGTGTCCGGTCCGTGGACATCATTGTCGACGAAGTGAGCGCCGCACAGGCGGCGGGATTTCAGATTGAGGTCGACTGCGTGCCCAATGTGTTGATGCCGTCCCTGCGCACGGCAGACGGCGACTACGCACCAGGCACCGAGTGGGTCTACGGACTCCCTTCTGCTGCGGCCTACGCCACGGTCGTCATCCCGCTGGGCGGAGACGCTTGGATATTCTCTGATCCCGATGGGGCCGGGACGGCCTTCGCCTACACGGACTTTGTAAATCGTATCGGCAACCCCGCACGGTGGACCATTTCCTGTCGCCTACCCGACTCGGTCGCTCCCCCCTACCCCGCACTGGGCGTGGTGCTCTACCGTCTCGATGCTCGACTGGCGCCTAACGACGCGTTGTCGATCGACCGTGCGATGGATAGCATCCCGTTGCCGGTGACATTTGAGACTGGGACGGCTTTGAACGCCACGCTACCAAGAGATAACCGCACCGAGGAGGCTGACTTCGCGGCGCTCAACACGACCGAGACCACGCGCATGTATTTTGCGAAGAGCACCTTGACGCTTGACCTGGACATCGCGTCGACCGGCCGTGGCCGCTTTGGACTCCAGGCGCAGTTCGGTTGCTTTCGGTTGCGATCCACTGTGCCCTACACGTCGTGCCCGACCGGGGATTCACAAAGTCAGGAGGTGACTGCGAGAGTGCTCCGCGGACTGAAGAGCCGCGTGCGATCGGCTGGGGGCGAAGGTGGTGTGCGAGGTGCTCCAGCGGTCGATCCCTCACGCGCAGACGTTCCTTGCGTCTGGCAGATTCACTGTCCAGGAAGCACCGTGGTGACATTTCGCAACGTCGCGCTTCCCTCCGGCGCACAACTCGTCGTGCAGGAGAAGTATGCACAGGATGGCAACTTGACCACCGCGCAATTGCTCCCGATGCAAGCAGGGTGGTGGTCGAGATACGCCCCCCTGGACATCGGAACGGGGGCTTTTCTGATCGGCACGACGACGGCCTCCGTCGACACGCCGTACAGTCGGGTCGTCGTGCGGACGGTATCGATGCCCAACAAGGGAGGCGCCTTTTCCTTCGACTACGAGTGCACCAAACGCGGTCGTCCCGATGCCACGGGCCTTCTGCGCGTCTTGGGCTTCATGCCGTATGGGAGCGCAAACTGCCAGCGGCCTACCCATTCGGGTAACGATGGCGAGATGGACTGCCGCTCCAAGGTGAACGCCTCGGCGTTTCCGCGCGGCGCGGTCATCGAAACGGATCCCGACGGCGTAGGCACCGCCTTTTCGAGTCCTGCCGCGAAGTCTTTGTTCCTAACTCCAGCTGGCATCGTCAGCACCACGATGCTTTACAGGAGTATTTGGACTCTGGCGTGCGCCCCGCACCAGCGGGTGACGATCCGCCGACTGTGGGCGCGGATCTTCAAGCTGTCGACCACACGCGTCGATAGGCTCATCGTGCAAGGCGTGGCGATGGAGGGGCCGACGTTCCTGAACATCACGGGCCAGTGGACGTTTCCCACCAATTCGATGGACGTCACGTTGGAGCTGGGCGCATCGTCCGCGTCCGCCTCGACTGAAATGACTCTCGCGTTCGACTGTGTCGATGCCGGCAACATCGTGGTCGACAGTGCAGTGACCGCCGCGGGCGAAGGGTCGTCCGTAGAGGTCAATGATGATCCAGGGACGATCAGCCCCCCTCCTCTGTTAGGAGCGACGGATTGGACGCGGATGGTTCGGAGCCAACCGGACTCGACGGTCCTCGCCAACGTGACGCAGAGCCACGGCCTCGTCTACCTCGCCTGCGGACCATCGGCAGCTTCACCATTTCGGACCATTGGTGCGCTGTTTGGCCTCTTACTGTCTGATTGGGACGGTGCCGGGCCCCTCTACGCTGGGACGTGGCAGAAGGTTGATTGCTTCAGCCAAGTCCAGTGCCCCGCCAACTTTGACGTCGAGCTGAGGGCAATCGGAGTTCATCGAATGGTCAGCGCCAGCGGCGACCTACGACTGGCGCCGCTGACCGCCTCTCATCCCAATGACCCGGGCATCGTCGTCGACCTACCGTTCACAAACGACGTGAATGCTGCGGTGCTTTTCCCGTCGCCTCTTGTCGTGATCCGCACCCCGGGCACTATGACGGGGTCGGCGGTCGCTTTCCGGTGCGTGCCTCCCAGCCTCGCGGAGCCGAAGGTGGTTTGGGGCTGCCCGTCGTTGCAGGCCGGCCTGCAGCCCCCTAACTGGCGCTTTTACACGAGCTTTCTCGTCCATTCAGACCGCGATGGAGCGGCGAAAGAGGTAACCTATGATTCATTGGCCGCGGCGCTCGGTCCGATGAATGACACACACCGCGGCTGTGATGCGAGCTACCTCCTCACATGTCGCACGGCCAATGTGGATCTCCCGTACCTGTCGAACGTGACGGTCACCTACCTGCTGGGCCAGTATGCATCGACTAGGAGCTACGACACGATTGAAATTGGGGGCTCTCCGAGTCAAGGAACCGACCCACCCGCCGCCATGCTCCGGGGCGCCGGCGTCGCGCCTTTTCAAGTTCCCAACGCGACTCTGTCGAAGGCCACTCGACTCGAGTCCCTCTCGACGTCACGATCACCACCAGTACAGCGGCTGAAGGTCGCGATGATGACCTTGAGGCTTTATGTGTCGATCGCTGGCCCGCCATTGGCGTACGTGGGCCGGTTCGGCTACTCGATTGCTCTCGCGTGCACCAACCCACGCCCCATCTACAGCCGAACGGCTGCCGACGGATGGAACGACACCACCCACGACCCATTGTGCCACGTTGACTTCCATTGCTCCGGCAACGCGTTGCAGGCGGTATGGTCAGGGTCTCAGTGCTCCTGCGAGTGTCTATCATCCTTCGCCGGGGCTCGCTGCGACCGCTGCGCTCCCGGGTACGTCGCCAGCGGCGGCTACGATCCCACCGACCCGGACGCCGCCTGCAAAAGGGAAACGGCGCGTCCGTCCTACGCGACTCAAGCGACCATGCCGTACTGCACGCGCGATCGCTGGTGCAACGGCAACGGTAACGCCGTGTGGGTGGAGGGTGGTGCAGCTCCAAGTTGTAGCTGCGTTTGCGACGCGAACTGGAAGGGAGACGACGTCTGCTCGCGGTGCACCCCAGGGCTGGCCGGTTGGCCCCTGCCATGCGTCGCCCCTATCCCCGCGTACGAATTGAACGAGGCCGCACCACCCGCTGCTGGGCGCACGCGGTCACGGACGCGGACATTGGACGTCGTGCCAGCCGTCACTTCTGCGATTGCGACCAACCAAACGCCGGTCGATGCGACGTCGCCCCCCGTCAACCCCACCCCCGTCCCTCCGCCGTGCGAAACAGGAATGAAAGCGGCGACCGGCGCCGTGCGTCCGGGTGGGACTGCAGAAACGCCAACCGCCACACGACCCTTGGAGGCGACGAATTCTTCGACATCCACCGCGACGAGAACAACGACGACGACCACGAACACCTCGACGGAGGCAATCAAGCCGCCACTGCCGAATGTCACGATGCTGGCCGAGGCATTGGCTGACCCCGGCGAGGTGCAGCAGCAGTCCTTGGTCGGCGCCGGCGTGGCCTCGTCCTACGCAGCCGCCACTGTCAACGGTGCCGTTGGCGGCGTCGCCGTGGACTTGCAGCTCGTGGCGATGCTCGGAGCTTACGGCATCGGCTGCTGGGGAAAAGGCGTTGTCGACAGCCGTTCCATCTTCCCGCTGGTCTTTGCGCTGCCGCTTCGCCAGGGCGGCCCGACCGTCGGCTGGCTCGTGTTGGCGGTCTCTGTTTTCGTCGCGCATGCTGTTGTCTGTGGCGTCGCTACCCTTTTGGTTCATCCACCTCCGCCGCCGGATGGCGTGGCACCCCGCTTGCTGCATCGAGAGCGCTGGGGGCGGGCCACTAAGTTGCTGCGCTTCCCGTCACTGTCCGCGCAGCTGCTCATTCGGCAGGCGATGCCGGCCATCGGCCTCGACGTCAGCTTCCTGCTGCTCAGACGCTACGTTGGGGGTACGAGTCACGGCGCCGAGGATCCCCTTGAGTATCCGGGCGCGACGCTTGCCACGGTGATTGTCGGTGCCGGGTTTCTGCTGGGCTGCTTCGCCTACTTCATTTTGGGCCTTGCGGCGATGCGTCACGGTGGGCGTCGCGCTGGCACGCCCTGCGATGCAATTGATGTGGTGCGGTTCATTCCCTACCACGAGGCTACCTTCGCGCGGTTCTCGCCCTTCGCTCGACGCTTTCTCCCCGCCGGTTATTGGGCACCACCACCGTTCAGTCAGGAATATGGCCTCATCGTGGGCCCGTGGCGCGGCGCGTCGTCATCGTCTGGCGCGTCGCCACCGCCCGCGACGGACCCACTGCTGGTTTTCTTCATTCTATCCACCCTGGTGCGACCCCTTGCCACCGCCGCCGTCGCCAGCATACCCCTGCGCCCCGAACAAGTGAGGGGCTGCCGCCAGCAAGCGCAAGCGCTCGGGGCCGTCACCGCGATTTATTTGATCCTCCTGGGCGCGGCGTGCGCCACCGGCCGGCTCCGCTCCAAGTGGACCCTCACCGCGGCGCTGCTCACCGGCGTGCCAACGGTAGTGCTATTTTTCGCGGCAGCGTCGGCCGTGTCGGACGGCACGGCAGCGAGCACCTCCTCTGTTACGCTCAGTAAACGCATCGTGGCGGCGGCGGCGTCCGCTGTGGGCGCCGCCACGCTCATCACGACGGTTCTCGGCGTGGCCATGACGGCACTGGAAAGCTTTCGCCTTCGGAAGTACGCGAAGGAGGTGGCCAGCCAGGAGGCGGAGGCGAAGACGATGGCCCTCCGCGACGACGCGACCGACGCGCGGCCATTGCTGCTGCCGCCTCCAACCACTGACGGCAGCAGCGACGGGGCCGCCGCGGTGGCCCCCGCCGATACGGTGACGCGGCGGAACCCGTTGCAGCCACGTCGATGACGAGCCCACCCAACATTGGATACCTCCCAGTTTCATTCCTCCCTAACTGCGTGCGCCCAGAAGTCACAGATCTTCTTTCCGTGAGAAGGAGAAGCGAGGAGCCAAATAATCCCCAGCCCCCCATCGCCCTCATGAGGGTGTCTTAGTCTTCCGTTGTCGGTCTTGATCGGCCAATGCAATGCCGCCGTGCCATACTCACCGTTTTATTGTTCTTGCTGTTGTGATCTGGTCGCAACGCCTTTCAGGCAACATTTTCGGGACACCGGCTGATAGCCACAACAACCAACCTCCGCCGATAATGCCCAACCTGATCGTGAACGTCACCTTCAACCCGCCCGTGATCAAGATCATGGGTAGCACGTTGCGGGAGGAGACGGTCCACCGGCTCGAGCAGCGCATCCCGTCGTCCACCACGACGGCGGCCAGCAGCCAACGCGAGCCGCCGAAGTTCACGCTCATGACCTCACCGTCGCACTGGCACATGGATGTCGGCCAGCACTACTGCGACCAGCTCGGCCGCTCGATCATCTTCCTCTCGATCATTGAGACGTTGGAGAGCGAAGACTGGATGCTCCGCGGCACCAACACCGTGACGCACCCGGAGACGAACAAGGACACGACCAAGTTCTTCTTCTTCCGTCCGTAATCCTTCCACACAACGAAGAACGAAACGCGTGGTGATCGTCAGGAGGCGAGGCCGTCAGGTTGGCCATGTGATCGGTCGTCTTTTGTTTGTGAGGAGGAAGCCCTGCATGGCCCCCCGGCCCTGGGGTTACTTCCAGAAACTGAAAAAGGCGATGTAGATGAATTGCCGAATGGCCCCTTCTTTCCTCCCTTGCGTGCGTGTACGAGAACAACCCCCGTCCCCTCCTAGCCATCGCCCACTCCCCATTGTCGCGCGCACCTCGTCGTACTTTTCTCCCCCTCTCTCCTGGGCATAAAGCCCGGCATGTCGTGGTTGTGTGTATGCGCGTGTAGGAATGACGTTTCCAGGGGAATCGCGAGAGAGACAGAGAACCCTCCAAGTATGGGACAAAGAGGCAGATGCTCAACGACCCCCCTCTCTCGCGCCGTAGAACCCGCCTGGTGGTTTCCACGACGCCGGCCTTCACCCCGACCTCTGAGGCGTCATGTGACAGGTTTCGGTGTTGCGATGAACCAGCGAAGCAAAGAAGAACACCACACTGTGTGACACACTTCATTATCAATACGCGCGGGTTTGCGTCGTCGGCGGGCGATACGTCGAATAAATGTCCACTACCACCCGCTTGGCGGCGACGGGTGCCACACCGGCCACGACGGTTGCCGCGACGGTGGCGCACATGTTGGAGTCGTCGGACGAATCTGCCGCGGCTACTGGAACGGCGGACTCATTCTATCGCCCGGTCGCGTTGGCCACGATTACGTTGGTGTGCGTGGTCGGATCGGCAGTGTACCGGACGTCTGCGCGCAGCCGCGTTCCATTCAGCCCTATTCTGGCGGCGCTGGTTTCCGGCATCGCGGTGCGTCTGGCGGCCCAAGCGATGTTCGAGCCCTCGGCGTCGTCCGCAGGGAGCGGCGGCGCCACAACCCCGTCGCTCTTGTCCCAGAGCCTCCGGGATCACAGCCGCCCCCTCGTCAACGCGGGGCTCACCGTCTTGGGACTGCACGTCGGCTCTCACATCGATCTCGCAGAGCTGATACCCGCGATGCCCGGCCGCGGCGCGACCACGGTGAACGGCTCGCCCGTGCGAACCGTGCTTCTGGCATTGTCGATCGCCTACGTCGTGTTCGCCTGCGGCTTCAAGCTGCTGTTCCCGAGCTCCACGGCGGCCTTCGCCTGCGCGGCGGCGGCCATCTCCATCGAGCGATCGTCCGCCGAGGCGATCGCGACGGCCGCGCTGTTGCAGGCGAAGGGTCCCTTCACGCAGTCGACGATCCTCGGAGCCGCGTGCATGGATGTGTGCGCCACCGTGATGTTTGCAATTTCGGTTGCGGTGTTGCAGTCCAACGCGGCGCAGGGTGACGCGTCCGCCACCGCCGGCGGGGGCGGCGCGCTAGAGGCCCTCGTGCGGTCGCTCGTGGCGACCTTAGCCGTTGTGGCGGCGGTGCTCGTCGCCCTCCGCTTCTTGCTGCCGATCACGTTGGTGGGCGGCGGGCGCGGGGCGTCCGCCACGACAACGGGGAGCACCAGCGGTGGCTTGCCCGGTCACCCATCTATCGCACTGGCTCTCGTGATCGTGATCTTCGTGGTGGTCGGGCGGGTGCTGCACTTTGAGCTCATCCTGGCTGCCATGCTTCTGGGTGCGGTCCTCGGCGCTGTGAACGGGGGGCGAGGTGAGGGGGCTGGCCACCCCGCGCTGGTCGCGGTCTCCGAGACCGCCGCTTCCGTCTTCGACCTCGTGTGTGCCTGCCTGTTCCCCCTCATCGGGATGCGGCTGCGCCTGGATGCCATCGCGAGAGCCTCCCTGCTCGGCGCCGTCCTCTTCGTCCTGCGCGTCGCGGCGCTTCATTGCGGATTTTTTACGAGTTGCAGCTTGAACCCGCAGCTCTATGCCCACCGTCACATCCGCGCCTGGAGCGCATTGACGCAGCTGGCCATCGGCCTGTCTCTCGTTACCCGGCTGGAGGAGGCCGTCAATGCCAGCGCCGTCAGCGTAGGACCTATCGCCGATGCGGCTCCCGCTCTCCTGGGCATGGTGGTCATCGGGATGTGCGCAGGACCGACAGGGACGCAGCTCGCACTCGGCTGGTCCGGGGAAGCCGGAAAAGCGGTGAAGACGGTGAGTCAAGCGCCTGCGGAGGACGTTGCCGTGGCCGCGTAGAGCAGCAGGAGTTTCACATTTTCCCTGTGGCTCACGAAGCTAAACGATAATTCAAAATGGTCGTTGGAGGGTTGCTGCTTCCACCTAACAGGGTCGACACCGTTCCACTCAATCGTGTTGATGGCCACAGCGGCTGCCACCGTCGTGGACGACGCGAATTCGGTATCCTCCGCCGGTCGATCGCTGTCGCTGCCGTCATCCCACGGCTCCAGCAGTGGGGCCTCGCCGCCTGCTGGCGGTCGTCGCAGCGACGCGGTCGCTGGTGCTGCCGCCTTGGGGACGCCGTTGATGTTTGTTCGCGTGCCGTACGTCAACATTTTCTTCGGCACCCGAGAGCAGCCGTGCACCCCGTGCGTCATGTACATTCTCCAGGTGTCGCGCACGGCTGGCGATCCCGAAGCGTGCGACAGCGAACCTCTTTACATCTCCAAGCGATTCAGCGACTTTGTAAAGTTCGACGAAGAGATGCGCGAAAGTGTCGGGGGCTCCTTGCGGGAACGTTTTGCGCGCTTCGTGAATTCGGCGAGCGCCCACCTTCCCACACTCGCCCGCATCGCCAAAATCGGAGCCACGAACCGAAATCTGGACGATATTCTGCGGCGACGCGACGCTTTGGATAAGTATTTGCTTCAAGTCGCCCGCGACAGCCGGGCTTGCCCCTTGCTGGCGAAGTTTGTGCACCCGCCGCCTTCCGTGTCTCAGGTGTTTGACGGCCGTCCGATTACGCACCCGTTTCAGTTCCTGCCCCCTCCGTTCGACGTCTACGACCCGACGAAGAAAATCGCGCTTTTCGACTGTAACCTCACTCCCAAGACCTCCGCCGTCGAACAGCGCCCGTCGCCGCAAGATCGTCCGCCGTCGGCGGCGGCCTCCAGCCCATCGATTCCACTGAAACGCGTCAATTCGGCACCGCCTTCGTTTCTCCCCTCGTCAGAATCTCCTCCGGGACGAACTGGTGGTGTCCCAGCTCTGGATGGAATGACCCAACAAAGACGACCAAAGAAAGATGGAAAGCCCGACACCCAGCCGCTGCCGCCCGGATACGAGCGAGTACTCGTCGGCTTTGGGGATGTCTGCATCTCTCCGTCGCGAAGGGGCCGCTTGCTCGTCGCCGTCCGGGCCTACACGGGCACCGAGACGTCCTTCTTGTTGCACTGCGACCGGCTCCGGAAGCAGCTCCTCGAGTTTCGACATCACATGATCGTGCTAGGGCCGTCTCTGCCGACCGACACAGAAGTCGAACACTTCTTTGCGGCGTCCCGGGACCCGTCCGGCCGCAACGGCACCCTTTCCGGAGGGCTGCAATCGGTTGGCAGTCTCGCCAGACTTGGTGACGGCCTCAACGCGCTCGCGTCGCTGTCGCACTCGTCTTCCTCTTCGGCAGCCTCCTCCGCGGCCGGAGGGTCCAACGGACGCTACTCGAGCATGGCCAAACTCATGCCTCCGCCCCCGGATGCCGGGGCCCTTCGCATGATGCAACTGCGCGACGGCGGTGGCGGCGACTCTCCGTCACGTCAGGCCTCCTCGCCCTCCCTCACTGAGCTTTCTGATAGTGGCCGCTCCGTCGGTCTGAATCAACTTGCCTTCGGTCTATCGTCGGTCGTCCCGGCGGGGGTCGGCGCGTCGTTTGCCGTCAAGGTAGGCAAAGTGCCGACCTGCGGGAACGGCAACTCAACACACCTCGTGTCCGCGAGAGGGGAGGACGACTACGCACCGTGCGCCGCCTGCGGCTGCACGTTGGAGATCATGTGCCGCGAGTTTCGCGACATGCCGGCGCATTACCCCACCACCAGTGGGTACTTGATCGCGATCGAGCCGCCTCCGGACGCCTCCACGACCACGGCGCCTGGCACGCCGCGACGTAGCGTGGCGGCTTCCCCTCCTCCCGACCCGAAAGGGGCGAGTCAGCGTGGCGGCCCACCCAACCGGTGGTAGTTTTCTCGCAAACCTCGGCGGCTCCCTTTCGTTTTAGATCCGTTTGGATCAAGGTTTCCTCTCGCAAGCCATGAACTTACTGTGTGGTAGTTGTTTGCGCGCGAATGAGTCAGGCCTTTTCTCGCTGGTTTTCCCTCCGCGCAAAGAATGCCGTCTCGCGACACCGCCGCCGCGTCTCCTTCGCTCGTGACGGCCCCGCCGAAGGTCAATCGTGCCGTCAACCACCTGTCGCTGCTGTTTTGGTCCCCGCAGCTGGTCGGCGTCGCCTACACCCTGCTCGGAGCCGATCTCACAACGGTGGCCGTCATTACGGTCTACATGACGGTGACCTTCGCGGCCACCCACTACGTCGCGACTCACTATGGCGGCGACCTCCTCATGGTGTTGATGTGGCTCGTCGGTATTTCGTCCGAAGTCGTCAACGCGGGAGCGTCGGCGGACGGACAGCACACCTTGCCGAAGAAGTACTGGCTCTTGCTTTTTGCGATTCAAGGAGTGTTCAGCGGGATGCTATGCAAAGCGAAGGACGTGCAGGACGAACGCTTCTCGCCGAGTTACAGCGTCGTGGAACGCCTGTACCTCGTGGTACCCTTCACGGTCGGGCAGTGGTCCGCCTACGTCATCCTCAATGGCCTGGAGGGGCTCGTGAACGTGTTCTTCTCCATCTTTATTTCCCTCGCGACCGTCGGCTATGGCGCGCTCGTTCACCGCACCCTTGCTCGCCGCAACGTGTACAAAATCGACCCCGTGGAGCTCGTTACCAATGTGCTGACGACGTCCTTTGGTGTCGTCCTGAGCGCCCTGGTGGCCTTCTCGCTGCTCGTCGTCTACTTGGCCATTCCGTTCGTTTCGGTGCTGATGAATCTCAATGCGGTCCGCAGTTCGTTCGGCATCGTCACGGAGCTGATGTTCTACGATCTGGCAACTTTTTGAAATGGACCGGTGGTGGGAGGATGCATCCAGTGCCCCAGCTCGTATCAGGTTTGCCGCCCATCGCATTCCCCAAGCCACGCATGCGCGAAGCGTACCGCAAACCTTGTGGACTAACGAAAGACACCCCTCTTTCTTTTCCCGTTTTTTCGGCTTCCCCTTGGCGCAGCCTGTGAGGCGCGGTCTCGCTCGAGTGTGCATGATGCGTCCGCGGCCGAAGACCGTCGTGACGGCACGACGGGCTCGGCATCACGCCGCGTCGGTCGACGCTGCGCTGTGTCGGCGGCCAGCCGGCGTGCTGGACGAGCGGGACTTTGGGCGGCTGAGTGCTATGTCCCTTGCTGCTCGCGGTAGTCATTTAGTTGAAGCGACCAGCCGAACAGAGAGGGTGCCAACAGGAATGCCTGCGTTTGCTGCGGTTGACCAGGGAGCCCGCGTGGTCGACCGCTGCACCGCCTTGTCGCAGCGCAGAGTTGGCCGACTGGACGTCGTTGCCCAACTCGATTCCGATGGCCCAGATGAAAATTTAGTGACCTCAGGTGACCCCCGACCACCGCGATCCTCGCTAGCCGCGGCGGCCATCGAGAGAGCGACGGGACTCTGTGACCGAGGCATTTCTCGTCTGTTTCCGACTCGCCTCCCTCGCACCCGGGAATCCCCACTCCCTCGCACTTGGGAGCCCCCTCACCCGTCTGTCCAACGAGCGACCAGCACACTGGTAGAGCACGACGAAGTCGCGCGCGTCCAAGCTGAAGGCGATGTCACTATGCCGCAGCGCTTGAGCAAGCCGTCGCCTTCCGCGATGTGCAGTGCCGACGCCTGCGCCGTGCTTCTCCACTTGCAAGACAGCGTCGTGAAACATTCCGCAGACTCACCGCCAGGAGCACACGGCGACGCCGACATCAGCAACACGGAACGGTTGCCCCGCAGCAGTCCCATTCGTTCTCAGCCCTCCTCCTGTCGTGCGGCCGTCCCGTGCCGACCCACAGGAACGAAGCCGTCGACCGCTCCGCCTCTGCGGCCGCTGTTCCATTTCACAACCGTGGCGGCGATGTCGTCGACGGAGGACCCTATCGATAATGACGGCTCCTTGCCCCCCCCAAGCGGATCCAACTGCGCTCTGAGCGCCCCCAGACGGCTCAACACGAGCAAGGGCGCCCAACAGCTACTCAAATACACTGTCTCGACGGGGGAAGTCCCAGTGATAGACCGACAAGCCACCCCTCCGCATGAAAGCCCGGGTGCCGTGACACCGGGCGCGGATCGGCACACGCCGTCCGTGGGGAACGATTTTCAGGCCGCCGGAAAGATGGACCGCGGTGCATTTCTGCGGTCCCGGGAGACACAGCGCGAGCTGAGAGAGGAAACAGATCGCCGGAACGCGTTCTTAAAGGACCCACGCAGGGCCGAGTTCTCACAAGTGAATTGGATCACCGGCGGTTGCCACCCGCCGCCATGCGGACGCAAGGAAGGCGAACGGGCAAAGACGGAAGCCGGCCACGGTTCACGGTTAATGGATGACGCGCCGCCGCATTCACCGTCCAATTTTTTCGCGACCGCTTATGCCGCGCTGCCGGATCTGGAGTGGGTTGTGGACGGCCACGGCGGCCCAGAAGAGCGACCCTTTGGCAATCGGGCGACAGGGCGGCTCCCGCACACCGAGGCCCTGTTACGCGACCTTGTCGCGAAGCTCGCTGATGACGAACAGAACGGCCACCGCAAGAGTCTGCGTTCCATCGTGTTTTCTCACGTGACGTTCGGGACCACCAACAGCGGTGTGTCGTCTCGAGATTTCTTGCACGCGTTGCGGCCCCGGGTCGTCACTGGTGACGACTGCGCCTCGTCCGCGTTCGTCACGGCTGCTAACTTGGTCTCGACGCGGTTCATCGACGTGACATTCTTCGGGTGCGAGTTTTGCGACGGTGACGACGTTTTCGCCGCTATCGCGGCGTTGACCTCGCTCCCCGATCACTCGTCGTCGTGTCCACACGGGGCGGCGGCGTTGGTCCACAGGGCGGACGGACGAACGCCCCCCCCGTCGTCATTGGAGTCCACGTCGCAGCAGGCAGCAGACGATGAGCCACAGACCACCACGCGCGGCATCGTCGTACTCGTCGCGTTGGCCATTCGCTACTGCCGCAACGTGCCCTTGCCCACGTCGCTTGACGCGGCGTTGCAGTCTCACCGAGGCACGCTTCGGCGGCTTGCCCTTCGTGGCATGTTTCTCGGCGCGTTCGGGTGCCGCGCGATCTCTGGAGCGCTGCAGCACGGGGAGCCACGTGACCCCCTGACGCAGATGACCACTGCGGGCATCACGCATTTGGAGGTGGCGTACGCGGGGCTTTCGTCTGCCGACTTCGCCATTCTTGGCCGCGGTGTGGGCCACGAGCGGTCGCCGCTCGAGTCGCTCGACATTGACGGCAATGTGATCCAGCCCGCGGATGGTACCCGCTGGCTAGAGGCGTGCACCGCCGCCCCATGGCTTTGCCGCATCAGCAGCCATTTCTGCGACCTGCCCACCCGCCGCTTTCGCGCCATGCTCCGCGAGATTGCGACGGCGAAAGCGGCACGACTTGCGGCGAGCGGCACCGCGGCTGTATAGTACTCCCCAATTCGTAGTCTTTTCACCCTCCAACAAGGCCCGCCCCCCCAGTGGCCGTACGTACGTGGAGTCGAACTCCATTGCTTTCCTCCGCTTCGCGACACACAGAGAAGAATATTACATTTACGCCATGTGCGATCGCACGCGGCGCCTGTCAGGCCCTCCCACGGTGCCGTCGTCCGCGGATCTCGCGATGAGTTTTCAGTCGTGCCACGAGTTACAAATGGGCGTCGATGCCCTCCTGGAGTCAGCGTTCGTGCAAATGGGGGACCTGTCGCATACGGCTGGGCGATCCAATGCGAAGGCATCGACGGCTCCGTCGACACCCCGGGGCTCACTGGTCACGCCTTCCCAAACCGCAACGGAAGGCCAATCCGACGACGAATCTCGGGCGTTGGCCGCGATGCTGACTGTGTGGCTTGCCTGCGGCGAGTTGGCGCGCATGCAGTCTGACGCCCTGCCCTTCGCCCTACCTCCCTTGACCACCACGCCGTCGCAGCTGTACCTCACTGGCCATGCGACATGCCAGCTGCGCGTGCTTTGCTGTGCGAGGCGTTGCATTCGGGTGCTGAGCGACACGGGCGGCAACCAATCACCGCCGGTGTCTGCGAACGACAGACTGCTAGCCGCTATTGGGGCCCTCGCGGACGCACCGCCACCCGGCCGCGTCGATGCCACCGATCGCCGGAGTAGCTTGATCGCCCTACTCGTCGAACAGCGCGAAATCGTTGAGGCCGCTGCCGCGATGCTGCCGGTGTTGCCAAACCCAGGAGTCGAGATGGTGTCGGACGACGTCCTGTCGACCAACGCGTTGATCTTCACCGTCGCCCGCCAGTTGCATGCCACCTTTCCGAGCATCCTTTCGACCGTGCTGCTGCAGACATGGTGGGCGTTCCATTGTCTACGCTGCTTGTGCGGCTCGGTCCTCGGCGCGCACGGCGCCGATACGCTCGCCGCGCGGCTGCTGTGCTTCAGCGTGCGCCGCATCGAGTCGTGGTTCGACCATGCCACCAACCCCTGCGGCTTCCGCAACGCGGCGACGCCGATGGGCAGGCCAACATCTCTGCGCGATGCTTTTCCAGATGTCTGCGTGATGCAGGCGATCGGTTCGCTACTGCTCGCGGCCGTGACGAGCAACGCGGCCGCGGCCGCCGCCAGCTCCCACGCGTCGCCGCCTCCCATCACTCCATCGGCCACCGATTCCGACGGGGCGTCGCAGGATGCGCGACGCGGGCTGGAATGCGCGAGTCGCGCCGCCGAGCGGCTGGAGGCGCGACCCCAGGGCTGGATCGCGGCGCGAGGAAGCCGACTGCGTGTCCTGTGCCATTTGCTACTTGCGGAGGTGTGCAAGCGCCGCGGCGGCGGAGGGGAGCTCCACGCCCATCCCCCCTCCACCGGCGGCGCCGCTGGCGGCAGCCTCGAGCAGTACCGCGCCGCCGCGAAAATCGACGAGGCGGCGAAATGGTACTGCGGCCAAGATCTGATGCCGCCCCCAGCAACGACGCCCGCCGCGGATATCGTTAGGCGCCGAACGCAGCTCTCGGCGTTGCTAAATCTCGGGGCGGAGTTTCTCAGCGGCGTGGTTCTCTCCATCAGCGAATTCTCCCATGCAAACTACATGCGGCCGCATGCTGGGCAGGTTGACGAGTCCGCTCCGCGATGCACTTCCGAGCTGCTGTCCACCTGCCCGCTGCGAGCCACCATTCGTTACCAGGAGGGGGAAACGATCCCTTCGCGCTTGACGTCGGCAGCCGCGGTGCCTGGCGCACGGCAGCACGTGTCCTCCGAGCCTCCGCGCCGGGACGATCGGTTGCCCGTGCCCATATTAGTCACTGAGTCGACGTTGCTGTGGGATGCAGTCTACAACGCGCATCCTGCGCTTTGCTGGGCGGCGCTGGCACACAGCGAGGAAGCTGGTCCACGAGGGGCGAACTGCGCCGTGCGTGTTGGTGAGCTGCTGCGCAGTGGAGTCCCCGCGTGGGCCCAGCACCGGCCCACCGCGCCCATGTCCATTCTGCTCGGCCACGTTGGCATTAAGACGTCGATCGACCGGCCGGCGGGCTCCGGCCTCACAGTGGACCCGGACGAGTTGACCCGCCGAGTGTCAGCGTGTCTGGGGCTCATCGAGAACAGCGCGGAACGCCCCGCGCAGGGCTCCGAGGCACTGATACCTCGGACCGCGTTGCGCGGCGCCGCAGCGTCGTGCCGCCTCCCGACTTCCGCACCCGCAGCGGCCTTGTCGCCGCCGCTGCTGTTGTTGCGACACCGCCATGAAAATGCCGCAGGGGTGCAGTCTGCAGCCGTTGCCGCAGACTCGGCAGCGTCTCGAAAGGTAAAGCGGCCGCATTCCGCAGGAACGATTCGCAGCCGGCCGCTGGTCAGCACTCTCTCGAGTGAGGGAGGAGCGTTGCGAGGACTCTCGCCAGCTGAGATGTCGTTCGGAGGTGGACCGCCCCAAGCGGCCACCACCACGCCCCATCCGTCGGACACGTCTGTCGAATTTTCTGCATTGCTGACAGCGGTTCCGCCGGTCGTCGATGAGAAGAAACGGAGGAAGATGCAGGCGCCGACGGGCGGATCGCGAGGTGGCGGCGGCCACGCCATGACGCGGGCCGACGACAGCTGCGTGGCGGCGGCCGCCGCGGCCTTGGTGCTACTCGCCGCCGCTCACATTGCCCACCGGCGGGCGACATCAGCGGGCGTCGCGCCTCCCCCATCGTCACGGGTGCTGGCGCGCTCCGCCTCAGCAACGGCTCCTCTGCGACGCAGCGTCTCGGCACACAGCTTCCAACCGCGGTTCGATGCCGCACCGACACCGGCACCGCACATTGAGGAAGCTCCGCTACCCCGCCCTAGTAGTAGCTCATCTCAGTGCCGGCTCTCTAGCGACGGGAGCGCCCCTCCACTGGCAACGTTCCGCAGAATTCGTTTTCTCCGCCAGGCGAGCGCGGGGATGGCGGTCTCCTCCCTGCGTGATCCGAGCGCCGAGGAGTGCGCGGGGGGAGGGGGCGAAACAGCCTCGGCCATGTCTTCGGCGGATATGAGTGTGCCGTCGAAGATGTTGGACAAGCTCGTCCCGCGACCACCCTCTCAACAAGGCTACCGGAAGTCGCCGGGCGAATCCGTTGTTGGAAGCGGCGCTGTCGTCGGCCGCGCCGCCAAACTACGGACGCATGACGGCGGCGAAGCGGAAACCGCCGCCCTGCGCCGCTCAGCCGTCGACCGGGCGGGCAACATGTCGTGGGGGGGCCTTCAGATGCGGTCGAACGTCGCCACCGAGGCCGATTGCGTGCTCACGCACCTGCTGAGCCAGGGGGCGCGCCGGTGACACAACGACGTAGATTTCCTTCAGTTACATTTCTCGAGTGGTCGCCCTCCTGATTTTCTCTCTCTGCCCCTCCCCCCGGTTCATTAGAGTTAGTTCCGACGTCTCCAAAACAATGCAAGCGACGGTGGAGAGTGCCTGAGAACGATTTGCGAACGTGCGTGGGTGTTTGCGTTTCTTTGCCTTGACCGCCCAGGTAAAAATCCCTCATACCTGTGGATCGTTCGAAGCCAAATTTTTTTTCGATGGGTCGCGCGTCGAAGGACAAGCGCGACATCTACTACCGGAAAGCGAAGGAGGAGGGGTACCGCGCGCGCAGTGCCTATAAGCTGCTTCAGATCGACGAAGAGTTCCACATTCTTGACGGCGTGACTCGCGCCGTCGATCTGTGCGCCGCCCCTGGCAGCTGGAGTCAGGTTCTCAGTAGCCGGCTCCTCGACAACAGCACTAGCAGCATCAGGCGGCGAGGCGTGGCGGGTGGTGGCGTCGCTTCCTTGCATGAGGGGGGTGATGATGGTGGTACACCGGCTGCCCCTGTGATCGTTGCGGTCGACTTGCAGGAAATGGCACCTATTCCGGGGGTGACCCTCCTGCAGGGGGACATCACCACGGAGGCGACGGCCAATGCGATCATCTCACATTGCGGCGGCCATCCGGCGGACATTGTCATCTGCGACGGCGCGCCGGACGTCACCGGTCTGCACGACCTGGACGAATACGTGCACCACCAGCTGTTGCTCGCCGCCCTCAACATTACGACCTGCGTGCTCAAACCGGGCGGAAGCTTCGTTGCCAAGATGTTCCGAGGCCCCAACACACCCTTTCTTGCCGCAAAAATGAAATGCTTCTTCGACTTCGTCACCGTGGTCAAGCCGAAGTCATCGCGCAACTCGTCGGTGGAGGCCTTCGTGCTGTGCCAAGGATACCGCCCGCCATACGATGGGTTTGTCCCGTCCATGCGCACATCGCTCGGAAGCAACGTGACTTTGCTGTCCGCCGGGGCGCCGCCGCACGTGAACGATGCCTTTCACACAACGGGCTTTCCATTAGCGCCGACCGCGGAGATGGTCCTCCCGTTCGTCGGCTGCGGGGGCCGGTGGGGGTATGACGCCGCTATGTGCGATGATGCGGGGGAAGGCGCGGGCGGCAACGGTTGCGCGTCGCTGCTTCCCGTCCAGCCCCCCATCACGGCACCCTACCTGGCACCCCCCGTGGGACATCATCACGGCGACGACCTGGTGTTGTCCGAGCGCAAGCGCAGCAGGGCGTAATCATGATGTCGCATGGATCGGTGAACACGTCGCGTGCCGTAATCGAGAAGAATGCTTCCTTGCTTGCCATCCATACAGTCGGACCTCCCTCACTCCCATTTCACCGCAGTCGATTCACTCACGCGAAGAGATGGCATCGGAGATTGTCACCGCGTGGACACAGGGCGAACTCGAGAACGCGCCGCACACCCTGGCGGTCGCCGAGAAGCTGGAATCCCTGCTCAAGCTGCGCCCGACCGAGGACGACGAGGAGGGCGTCATCGTGCAGGAGAAGGCCGCCATGAAGGCAGGCGACATCTATGCCATGCTGAAGCGGCCGGATGAACTCGCCGCGCTGTTAGTTTCCGTTCGGCCGTTTTTCTCCTTCATGTCGAAGCCGCGCGCGGCGAAGCTAGTGACACGCTTGTTTGACAAGTTGGCCGCGGCGGGCGCGGCCGTCTCGGAGCTGCAGCGACGCTGCGAGGACATGCTTGTTTGGTCCAAGCAGGAAAAGCTGTCGCACTTGCACCAGCGGCTGCAGCTGCGTCTGGCGGGGGTGTACCACCAGGGACGAGACGCCACCCGTGCCATCCAGCTCATCAACATCCTGCTCCGCGACGTGCGACGTGCCGACGACATCGCCATGCTCGTCGAGGTGCATCTGCTCGAGAGCAACGTGTACCACAGCATTCGCAATCAGTCCAAAGCAAGGGCGGCCCTCGTCGCCGCTCGCACGAGCGCTAACGCGATCTACTGCCCGCCACTCCAGCAAGCGGAGATCGACATGCAGAGCGGAGTGCTGTGCGCAGAAGAGATGGACTTCAAAACGGGCTTTTCCTACTTGTACGAAGCGTTTGAGGGCTACCATGGTCTGGGTGACCACTCGCGGCAAGCGCGGGAGGCCCTCCGCGCCGCGCTGCTCATGAAGGTGGCGAGCGGCAGCATCGACGAGCTGCGGTCGCTGCTCGCGGCGAAGTCCGTGCAGCAATACACCGGCGATGACGTCGACGCGATCAAGGCAGTCGCGGATGCCGTCAAGGGTCGCGATGTCCACCGCTTCAACGCAGTCCTCGCGAAACACGGCCAGGGCGGCAGCGGGGCGCTGGCGGACGCCTTCACGGCGCGGCATCTCGAGCACCTTTACGAAAAACTACTGGAAGACCATTTGACTCGCCTCGTCGCGCCGTACCGGCGTGTGCAAATCGACTTCCTCGCCGACGCCGTGCGGCTGCCGGCACGGGAAGTGGAGTCCCGCTTGTCCCAGATGATCCTGGACAAAAAGCTGAGCGGCATCGTCGACCAACAGTACATGTGCCTCGTGCTGCACGAGGAGCAACACCCTGTGGATATGTACCGGGAGGCGCTCGCGACGATCGAGCAGCTCGACACGCTAGTGACGGCCTTGTTCGACAAAGTCGGCGGAGCCTTCGACCATCTCGCCGAGGCGAAGAAACTGGAATCGGCGGACGCGAAGAAGGCCGGAAGCGGAGGGGCTAAAGCAGGGGACAAGAAACTACCTCCGAAGAAGGCAGAGAAGAAGAAGTAGTGTGGGATCATGGACAGGGGGTACTGCCCTTGCTGAGTAGTGTGTTTGCGAGAGAGAGAGAGAGAGAGAGAACGAGGGCGAGAGAGGTGACATTGGAGCGGTGGATCCTCCCCCCTCCGTCGCCCTCTACCATCTTTGCGTCCCCATTCGACATTCGCCCACCATCGCTGCGACTCGGCGTGTGCAACGAGCAATACAACGCCATGTCGCGCGTCATTGTGAAGCCCCCTCACACCAACGTCCTTTCCCCTGCCCAAAGTGGGATCGTGTCTCATCATCTCAACCCCCCCTCCCCCCGTGACTGACATTCATGTGGATCCACCAGACGGCGGACCACGATGGCATCACGCCGCACTTCTTCTACTCGATCGCGAAGGAGGACAAGAAGACCCTCCACAGCTGCCAGGTGTCGATCCCGCTCACGGTCCTCTTCGAGCAAGGCTTCGCCAAGGCGGCCTTTTCCACGGAGGCCGCGAAGCCCGGCGACGTACCGCCCATTGGGGAAGTGAAGAAAAAGGCCGGCAAAGACATCGATCTGCACGACTTGTTCGACCAAATGACGGCGGGGAAGCAGGACGGGGACCTCTGCGCGACGCTCCTTTACGCCGCGCCGCCGGCGACGCGGGGCGGCAGCACCGGAGATTTGAGCTCCGTGCGCTTTCTCGATCGCCGTGACCTGAAGCGGTTTCTATTCGTCGAGATCGACAAGCCGAGAAGCCTGCTGCAGCAGTTCGTCATGCCGAAAGGGTCGAACAACACGTTGATCCACGCGATTTGGACGCCGCTGATGGTCTTGACGGAGGGCAGGCGCAGCGGAAGCAGCCTGACGGACCGACACCTCCCCGCCAACCTACGCGGGTGCACCTTCGAGGACCCCACGCTGCAGACGGTGGAGGTCGTGGTGGCGCAAGCCGTCGTCAAGGAAATCACCGACGCTTGCCGCCGCATCGTCCTTCACTACGACCGAGCCGACCGGGCCACC
>ERZ1292630.876-Hain-H41-02um-R3-876-length-30380-cov-53_pt2 | contig 29132 bp, 22 predicted proteins | sample MGYA00564408_ERZ1292630 | MGnify/ENA primary metagenome ERZ1292630 (study PRJEB36523, sample SAMEA6512641) | groundwater metagenome | collected 2019-01-08 | study: AquaDiva: Metagenomics assemblies of 32 groundwater samples
GGCCCGCCGGTTATATGCTTCTACGGCATCTCTGGGGTCAAGTTCGCTGGCGCGGTCTCTGGCGAGTTCTATTGCCTTGGTATAGTCATTGATGGCCGATTCAATCTCCCGCTTACCTCTGAATGCCTCGCCGCGGCAGAAATATAGGGACGGGTCGTCCGGATTAAGTTTTATGGCCCGGGTCAGGTCTGTGATTGCCTGGCCATAGTTGCCATAGGCCAGTATATAAGTATCGCCTCGGCTGTGGAATGCGTCCGGGTTTTTGGGGTCAAGTTCTATGGCTTTGCTATAGTCAGCCAGGGCTTTTATCAGTTCACCTGTCATCTTAAAGGTATTACCGCGGTCCACATAAATTGAGGAAATATCGCTTGGGTTAAGTTCGCTGGCGAGTTCTATGGCCTTGGTATAGTCAGCGAAAGATTGTTCATATTGTTTTTTCTCTCTATAGGCATTTCCCCGGCCGACATAGGCGCTGGTATTTTTTAGGTCAAGTTCTATTACCTTGCTGAAATCGGCAATCGCCTTGTTAAACTCTTTTCTCATCCCATAGAAAATACCGCGGCTGTAATATGCCACTGCTGAATCAGGCGCAAGCTCTATGGCTCTATTCCAGTCAGCCAGAGCCAGGTCTGTTCTGCCGTTGTGCAAATAAACCATGGCCCGGCCATTATATACAAAAGGGTCGTCAGTATTGAGTTCTATGGCCTTATTATAATTCCGAAGGGCGGATTCAAAATTCCTCTTCCTGAAATCAATGCTGCCCTTGCAATAATAGCCAATAGAACTATCAGGAGCCAGTTCAACTACTTTCTGGTAATCACTCAGCGCTTCTTCATTCTTAAGACGTTCCAGGTTAATACCCCGCTTATAATAAGCCGAGGCCTGTGCGGGAGCGAGTTCTATTGCCTTACTATAACATTCCACTGCTTTAAGGTATTCTTTCTTGTCATAGTAGGCGCCGCCCAGTTCTTCCCAGGCCTCTGCAAAAGCCGGGTCAATCTTGAGGGCTTCCCGGGCGATGGTGATTTTTCTATCGGCGCTAACACCGCCCATTCTTATCCTACTCAAAATGACCTCGGCTCTGGTTCTGATTTGCTTACTGCTGGTAAAGAAAATAGTCAGGATTAATACGGTAGCCACAACTAAAATCATGGCGCCGGCAATGGTTACGGTTACAGCTTTATGCTTTTTTACCTTCTTGATAACCCGGGTCATAAAAGCGGCCGGCCGGGCTGAAATCGCTTCTCCGGCCAGGAAACTATTCAGGTCGTCGGCTAATCCCTGGGCGGTCTGATATCTCCGGTCCGGCTCTTTCTCCAGACATTTGAGGCAGATGGTCTCCAGGTCGCGGTGCAGATTGGGCACGAGTTTGAGAGGGGTTATCGGCTCCTTATTAATCACGTTGTTCATCACCTCGTAGAGTTCATTGCCCTTGAAGGGCGCATAGCCGGTAAAGGAATAATAAAACGTGGCGCCTAATGAAAATATATCACTCCGGCCGTCCAACTTATTTTTCTCGCCCCTGGCCTGCTCCGGCGACATATAATCCGGCGTGCCGATAATCGTGCCGGTCAGGGTCAGCGAACGTTCCAGACCGGCTACTTCCTTGGCCAGGCCGAAGTCCGTCAAGTAGGGCTTATTATGGGAATCAATCAGGATATTGGAGGGTTTGATATCGCGGTGGATGATTCCCTGGCTATGGGCATAATCAAGGGCTAAGGCGATATCGCGGACAATCTCAGCCATCTGTTTGGGCTGCTTATTCTTATCCTGGACCAGTTCATCAAGCCCGACCCCGGCAATGTAATCCATCGTAAAGTAGTGGTGTTTACCTTGTGTTCCGATTTCATAGACCTGGATGATATTGGGGTGTTTGAGTTTAGCCGCGGCCCGGGCTTCGCGCAGGAATCGCTCCACCGATTCCGCATCCTGCAGGAGCATAATCTTAAGCGCGACCAGGCGGTTTAACGTCGTATCCCGGGCCAGGTAGACCACGCCCATCCCGCCCTGGCCTAACTTACGTTCTAAGGAATAATGGCCGAATTGCCCGCCCGGAGAACCTGAATCCGGCGAGGAGATATCCGCCGCATCCGGATGAACCTTCCGGGTTGGCGTATCAGGTTGGTAGTGTGATTCCTGCATAAGGCCAGGAATTATAACATTTCGGTGTGAAACCTGTAAAGAAAAATAGATTTAGCAGGGCGTTAAATAGGCATAGTCCGAATTCGAATATCCCGCAGTTATTACCAGGCATCCCCAGGATTACCTATTAAATAGATATTATCTGCGCCCGGCATATCTGTGTTCTTCAGTAGGGGTAGAGGTTACCTACCAGTCCGGTAGGGGTTGCATACCGTCCCGGCAGAGGTAATGAGCCAAGGGAGTATGTCTGTCCGTACGAGGTAATATCTCTTATCTGCATACCAGTTATCCGTTGCTTACCGTCCGGGTATAGGTTCAGATATGGTAGGGCAGATATTGTCTTACCAACCAATATCTGGTTACTCAATGTCTATGCTGTCCTGATTTACAGTAGGGCCGGGCTGTATCCACGGACCAATATCCCATCAGAGAGATACTGCCTCCCGTAGGGATAACGCCCATATCCCCTTGATTTACCACCGGACAGGATTGGCTTTACCGTCCGGCCGGGTTGACTATACCGGCAGGCCGGGCGGATGTGCCGGACCGGCCCGGGTAGGGGCGTATCCTGGTTGTGGTCATCTATCCCGCAATCTGCTATATGATATGCAACTATTAACTATATGTCCTGAGATTATCTGCCGTATGGCTTACCTACATATCCTGTATAGCATATAGGCATACTCATTATATTATATCACTATATACACTATTGTATGTGGGGGAGGGGGGGATGTCCCCCATGCCTACCCCATACACCATATAGAGCATATCCTGATTGTATACCACTATATCCTGTATAGCATATATCTGACACATGTAATCCATACGCGAATCCGGTATATGCCATATCGGACTGCCGGATATATGTTATGTGTCTGTGTTTGATGTCATAGACACGATAACTCTATGCGATACGACTATCTGATGTATGGCGTATTGATATTTACTGTATGTAGTATAATTATTACCTGTATGTAACATAGCAGACGCCGGTATGGATAACCTCTACCCAGGGTCGCCATCAGGTCTGCTCATATCGTAACATATAAATACCTGTCTCTATCTAACGGTATATCGCTCATTGAGTAAATCCATAGTCCCGGCGCATCAAACCGGTATGGGCCGATGAATCGCCGCCTATATCCGGGCGACTAAAGGGGCAACATCGGGCCGGATTAGGGGGCGTATCGCCGCACCTAAGGCATAACGGAGAAAATCTAATAATTTACTTGATTTTATTTATGGGCCGGGTATATTATCAGTGGGGCGGATAGGCCGGTGGGCTAAATCCAGTCCGTCCCGCGCCTCAGCGCCGGCCGGACTGTCGGCAGAGACCGTCCATCTGTTAAGGCCAAGGGCAGCAGCGAGGCAAGTAACTCTTGCCCTGAAGGTAGAGCCGGAGGTAGTGGAGGGAAAGATAGAGGATAGGATAGAAGATTTGCCACCAAGACACTAAGAACTGTTTTCTTGGTGCCTTTGTGCCTTCGTGGCGATAGAGAGGAGAATAATATGTCAAAGATAATCAGCGAATTGGTGGTCTCGGTCCAGGAATCCATCAATATGCCGGAAGAGGTCAACAAGAAATGGGAGGAGATGTCCGTCAACAACGCCGAACTGGGCAACGCCCGGCGCAAGCGGAAAATCAAGAACCAGCTTAACTTTGAGGATGTGATTGTTCTGCCTTCCAATGACAAACTCAATGCCTACATCCATCCGGATTTCATCAGCAACAGCGGCCTGAGCAAGAAGGAAATCATCTCCAAGCATTACAAGAATCTGGCCCAGAGTTTCCAGAAATACCAGGATAAACTGGACCGGATGCACGCCACCGTGGACGGGGTGCCCAGCAAGCGCTATAAGGATGCGCTCAAGCGGGGCGCCAAGAATTACGGCAAGAACGTGGCGGAAAAACTCCTGGCCTTTACCGGCATGCGCTCCGGAATCAGCGGCTGTTCGGCCGCGGCCATCAAGTGGTTAGACGGCCAGCAGATAACCAAGGTGTTTGAATTCGTCAGTCACACGGGCGGCTCGCCGGTGCAGATTGCCAAGACCGGCTTGAGGTCGGCCTTTAAATCCTGCCTGGAGCAGCGGCTGGTTCAGGCCGGGGCGACCATCAGACGCTCGGACTTCGCGCCGGACATCGTCAAGCGGCAAAACGACATCACCAATGACTTGATGAACGCCCTGACTAATCCGGCATTGAACTTAGTGCCGTTTGAGACGGGCGGCGAGAGTCACGTGGACTTCCGGCCGACCGACGGCAAGGAACCGGCCTTTCGGCTGGATATCCGGGTCAGCCAGAAATAGGCCACCCCGATTAGCCCGTACGGGCTAACGGGGCAGGCAAATTAGACAGATGAAAGGAAGGGGAAATCCGATTAATCTGTTAAATCCTGTTGTTTAACTTGACTTTATCAGTCCAGAAAGTATACTGATTATATGATTAACCATAAGAAACCGGTGCGCATTCTAAAACTCAAGACGCATCAACCGCGGAAGGAACTGGATTTTGAGCTGGATTACCAGTTGTCATTAACGGTTCAGGAACGGTTCCAGATGATGTTCCAGCGGTCCCGTGAAATCGCCCAAATGTTATTAAGAAATGGATACCGAAAACCTTTTGAAGTCATTAAACGCTCATAAGGTGCGTTATGTCATTATCGGGGCGGCGGCGTTGCCGGTGCACGGCTATAGCCGTGCGACCCAAGATATTGATATATTCATTGAGCGGAACGAAGATAACATTGAACACACCATTGCGGCGCTTAAGTCATTCGGTTATGATGTATCGGACATATCAGTAAAAGACCTGCTTTCCAAGAAAGTCCTGATTCGCCAGTATTTAGTGGAGACGGATATCCATCCGTTTGTCAAGGGGATAACCTTTGAAAGGGTCTGGCAGAATAAGATACGAAACAGGATAGGCCGGGTTTCGGCCTACTTTGCCGGCCTGGATGATTTAATCAGGATGAAGAGGGCGGCCGGCCGGGCCAAGGATAAGGAAGACCTGAAAGTCCTGTTAAGATTAAAAGCACGGCTCAAATAAATCACAGATTAAAAGGCATTCCCATGCTAAAACCATAGCGTGATCAATCCGGCTATCGGCTGGATATTAGGGTGTCGCAGAAGTAAGCCACACATTCGCTGCGCTCAGTGCAAGCAGATTACGCAGATGGTTAGTATTATAACTTGACTTTTTTATCAGGGAAGGTATAATTATAATATTAATATGGTTAAGAATCACCGGATATTAGAAAAGTTTGAGAATGAACAAATCAGGAAAGAGAATCTCACCTATGCCCAGAAATTGGTTATCTTTAATGCCCTCTGGAGCGAGCATCTGCATCTTAACGGTAAACGCCGCGATAATCCGCTTGATGGTTTAGAGTCCAGGATTAGAATGGCCAGAATATTAAACAGTGCTAATATCCGTAGACCCCGTTAGAAGTAGGTCGCCACAGACGACCGTGTTATTATAATCAATCTTTAATTGTAGACCGAGTACCGCAATAGACCTTTTTTATGCATATTAAATCAATTACTTCTAACGGGGTAGAACAACTCCTCGTAAGGGTCAGTAAGGCCATTGATAAGGCCGGCATACCATATATGGTCATCGGCGGGCAGGCCGTCCTTCTCTATGGCACGCCTCGCCTGACCAAGGATATTGATATTACCCTCGGAGTAGATGTGGACCGCCTGTCGCAAGTATTAACGATAGTAAAGCAACTTAACCTGAAGATTCTCAAACCAAATTATCGCAACTTCGTTGCCCAGACAATGGTGCTGCCTTTAGAAGACAGCAAGAGCAAATTCAGGGTGGATTTTATCTTCTCATTCACGCCTTATGAGACGCAGGCCATCAAGAGGGCAAAGAGAGTAAAATTCGGCCGGGCAGTTGTCAGATTTGCCTCTTTAGAGGATATTATCATCCATAAAACCTTCTCAGGCCGGCCCAAGGACATAGAGGATGTCAGGGCAATAATCATCAAGAATCCTAATTTTGACCGCCGTTATATAAAGAAATGGCTCAAGGAATTTGATTCCCAGCCGGAGGCGAGGCTCGCCAAAAGCGGCCAGCCCGAGAGCGGGCAGGAATTACTGAAGACATTTATCAGGGTCTCTCAGAAGTAAGTAGACAGTATAAAGGCCGGACCATCTCCCACGGGACGAGCAGAAGCAATTCCTAATAAATAATATTTTCTATCGCAAATTACACGCTGAGGATTGTCTAATATATTAGAGCCAGTAGGAACTAAATGACGTATGGCGCCCTTATGGCGCTCACTGGCTCTTATCCCGCACATAAGGTATATGCGGGATTAGCGATAAGATTATCTTGATGCTGTTCCGGTAAAGTTATATACTTAATCTGCATCATTGATTTATACTCGCTGTGTTTTCAGTAATCGGAATATAGCCTTAATAGATTTATGCGAATAGCCAAGAAGACAAGCGGAATCACCTCGTTACTCATTGCGGGTATCTTTCTTGTTTCCTGTTCATCTAACCAGACCATAGAAGCCGTAAAACCAATTTCAGCAGTTCTTACGTCAGCCACTAAAACGGTAACACCTAAAGAAGAGGCGTTTGATACTCACCTGAACGACCTGATTAGGCAATTGGGGGATTATGACATTAAGAAACAGGAATCGGCATATCAGGAGATTCTGGATTTCATTAATCGGTTTATTAAAGAGATTGAAAAGAACCAGGACTATAAATCGCCGGAGTTGGACTATCTGCGCCACGCCTTGAAGGATGCCTCTGAAACCGGGCAGGTGGTGGATGTAGCGCGACAATCACGCGCCTTGCGGTTATATGCGCTGATAAAGCCCAAAATAAGAGTCCATCCGGACATATTAAAACTCTACCCTGACATACTTGAGAAATTGGAAGTGAACGAGGAAGGCCGGACCGAAATAATGGAGTGGCTGGAGATTCAGAATAAGGATATACAAATGAAATCAATCCCACTATACCGGGCGCTCCTTAAATCATCCCGTGACTATATACGCTACAGGTTATTAGAGGCATTGCTTGAGTTAGGAGGCATAAAAGAACTATCGCCTGTCCTTAAAGAACTTAAGGATAAAGATGAGAATATCCGGCTGGAAGCGATACAATTGGTGGAGGAATTGGGAGATGCTTCGGTGTTGAAAGACGTTTTGCCGTTACTCAAGGATAATAATCAGCAGATAAGAATTTCCGCTATTAATTATCTTGTAAGGATTGGTGATAAATCAATTATAGATGATTTACGCCCTTTAACCAAGGATGACGATGCATTGGTGCGGCTTGGTGCTCTCTCCGCGCTGGAGCAATTAGGTTACCCATATCTGATGGAAGACGTATTGCCGCTTTTTAATGATGCCGATTCACATATCAGGGCGTGGGCCATTAATATTATATGGAATAAAGATGACAAATCAATTATACCGGACATCTTGCCTCTGGCAAAATATAGCGACCCTTTGGTCCGAATGAAACTGGCTACCTGGCTGGTTGGGATGAGTTATCAGAAGAATGAGATGGCATTACTGCCTGAGGAGAACTTTGTTTCCTTGCTGGCTGACGGGAATCAGGATATCAGAGAAGGAGCCATTAGAATTATAAGAAATTCCGGAGATAAGTCGTACATAAAGGATTTATTGCCATTGATTGATGATACTGATGTGGATATCAGGAGTGATGCGATTTATACGCTTGGTATATTAGGCGATATATCCCTCAAAGAAACCATTCTGGCCAAGATGAAAGACAATGACCCCCTTGTCCGGTTGATTACTATCCGGGCGCTTATTAAGCTGGGAGGCCCGGCAATGGTCAAAGAGCATGATATCCTGAATACATTATTGAACATGCTTAAAAATGAGCGGACTGTAGAACTTACTATCTATACTCTGGAGGAATTAGGGGACAAGACGGTTATTAAAGACCTGCTTCCGCTTATGAAAGATAAAGAGCCAAGAATTGTGCTGGAAACTGCCAGGGCGCTTATCAAATTAGGCGGCCCTCTGATTATAAAAGAGCGTGGGCTTCTTGGGGATATTTTGCCGATACTCAAAGATGATAGAGATATTAATGAATATCGTCGGGGCGAGGCCGCGCAGATAATCAGCAGATTAGGCGATAGCTCGCTGGTTAAAGACCTTTTGCCGTTACTGAATGATAAAAGCGACTATGCCAGGAGCCAGGTTATTCAGGCATTAGGGGAATTAGGAGATAAATCAGTTATCAAGGAATTATTGCCTTTAGTTTCTGAAGGTAATAGCCCTGAGGCAAGATTAGAGTCCGCTCTAATGATTCTTAAATTAGGAGGCCCTTTGGCTATAAAAGAATATTCGGTTGCCAAGAGTTTACTGTCTTGTCTTCACAATGTAAGCGAAGATGTTCAAGCAGACACCCTGACAACATTGGGTAGATTAGGGGATAATTCCATTGTCAAAGAACTCCTGCCATTGCTTCAACATAATAACGAAAAGGTCAAATGGAGCGCGGCCTGGGCGCTTACGCAACTAAATGATATTCGAGCTATCCCGGTGTGTTTGGAGGTTATTGATAGCCAAGAGGCCTTATATTTATTTGAGATGCGAGGTATGCGTTCGGAATATCCGCTTGTTCTGATGGCCCAAGAGGGATTAATAAATCTAATCAGTAAAGAGATTGAGGGCCAAAACCCACAGGAAACCGCCAAGCTCTGGAAGGACTGGTGGGCTAAAGAGGGTAAGGCGTGGTATGAGGAAGAGTTGAAGAAACTAAAAGATGAATAGCGTAGAGCAAAGGGCATAGAGCGTATAGTATTAATCTGCACTATACGCTATTTGCTAGCTGCTATATGCTATCAGAAAGGATACATTTATGAAACAGGTATTATTGGTATTGGCAATAGTAATGCTATTGGCCATAGTCGGCGCCGGGGTTGCCGAGGATAATAAACCCGCTAACCTTGTACCTCTGCCTCAGGTAAAAGAGGTGGTGGTATTTAAGAACGGGTTTGCCTATGTGCGCTGTGAAGGCGAGACCGTGCCGGTTGACGGCAAGATTATCGTCAGCGAGATTCCGGACGCCAGTTTGGGCGCATTCTGGGGCGCATCCCTGACCAAAAATGTGGCGCTTGAGTCCATCACCGCGCGGCAAGTGGATGTGCCATACACCCAGACCGTTTCCAATATCCAGGATTTGATACGGCTGAATGCCAATAAGACCGTTACCATAGTATCATCTGATGCCGGAACTATTACCGGAACGCTGCTGGGATTCCAGTATTTGGAATCGTCTCCTGATGAGAAACTGGAAAACCAGGACCCGAACGAGTTTTATCGCCGACGCGGTTATTGGCCTCAAAACTCGCCTGTGGCTCCTGCGGCCGGTGCAAAACCATCAATGGAATGGGTATATATTAAGGCCGATGGCAAGGTTCTGGCCACCAGGATTAATGCCATCAAGACCATTTCAATAGATGACAAAGAGATAGCCGTTACAGAAACACTCACCCGCCAGACCAAGCAATTGGTTCTGGCTTTTGGCGGCGATGCCAAGGCGCTTCAGCAACCAATAAATTATACGCTGTTCTTTATCATTAAAGGCATAAGGTGGATACCTGATTACAAGATAGAATTGACGAGTTTCACAGAGGCAAACCTGCGGATGTCGGCAACTGTGCTCAATGAGGTGTTGAATATCAAGGATGCGCCGGTCAGATTGATGATAGGGTATCCTAATTTTGCCTTTGGAGATACGGTTTCGCCATTGACCCTGCGCGATGCCCGGCATGCGCTGTCATCGTTTTTCAGACCGCCTATCAACGGTCCAAACCAAAACTATCTGTCAAATGCAATAATGTCACAACGTGCTGATAGTGATTCTATTAGTAGAGCGGAATCATTACCTTCAGAAACGTCTCAGGCAGCGGAAGGCGGGGTTGCCATAGAAGATATGTTTGGCTATGATGTCAAGAACCTGACCATTGCCAAGGGCAATGTGGTGTTGTTGCCGGTTATGGAAAGCAAGAATCCGGTGGAGCATTTATATGAATTGGACAGTTGGTCGCTTCGTCCGATAACCAGGCACGGAAACATCCCCAGGGAAGTTCTGGACCGGATTAATATGCCTGATTGGGACCGGGTCTGGCATAAGTTGAAGATAAAGAATCCAAATAATGCGCCGCTGACCACGGCGCCGGCCACCATCTTTGAAAAAGGGCATCCCATAGCCCAGGATATGATAAAATACACGCCGCCCAAATCTGAAACCATTATGCCCATAACTATCGCGGTGGATATCCCGAACGATGTTAAGGAAATAGAGGCCGAACGCAAGAGTAATGCCTTAAATGCCATGAATAGAAACTGGGATTTGGTGACTAATAAAGGAAGCATCGTCGTAACCAATAAAAAGGGGATTAATGTCAATCTCAGCGCTAAAGTGCATGTTCTGGGCAAGGTTACGGATGTCTCACCTGATGGCAAGACCGAGGCATCCCCGAAAGGATGGGAGGAATTCATCCAGAAACTATGGCAGGGGCGCCGGGAGCATTATTATTGGGATTGGTGGAATTACTACGGCTACTATGAGAATATAAATCCGATATCGCTGATAACCTGGGATATCCCGTTAAAGGCCGGAGAGAGCGCCACCCTGACCTATACTTACAGTTATTACGATTACCGGTAGAGACAATATAAGACATAGCCGTTAGTTGACTGCAAAGGGCAGCAGGGGCGATAATGCCTTAAATCACATAAGAGTTACACGGCCTGCCCAAGAGTTACACTGTTACGGTTACAGAGTTGCCATATTTTTGTGAACCCCGTTAGAAAGTTAGTTGGTTAATGTTTATGCTCACGCGATAGTTTAGCGCTTATTTAGAGCTCTTTCTAACGGGGTGAATGCATTCCTTTAATTCTTGACCATTTACTTCGTTAGGAATATAATGTTGATATGTTCAAGAATGAATTGCCGGCCAATAATGCGGGTGAGACATTGCGGATGCCTGATACGTCGCCCGCCGTTTCCGGTCCGTCTCATTCCCAGAATGAGCCATCTATCCCGGAGATATTCGGCCGGTATCAGTTAGAGAAAGAATTAGGCCAGGGCGGGATGGGCACGGTCTATTTAGCGGCTGACCCGGTCTTAGACCGCCGGGTGGCCCTGAAGGTGCTGACCCTGGAAGGTATCGAGGCCACCGGCCGATTTATGCGCGAGGTCCGGGCATCCGCCAAGTTAAAGCATCCCCACATCGTCCAAATCTACGAGGTCGGCACCCAAGGCAGATTCAACTATTTTACGATGGAACACATTGACGGCGGCAGTTTGGATGAACTTATTGATGCGAAGAAATTATCGCCCAAGCGGATTGCCGAAGTAATCTGCGACATCGCGGCCGCCCTCCATTACGCCCACCGGCAGGGGATTATCCACCGGGACATCAAGCCCGGCAATATCCTGATAGACAAACAGGGCCAGACCTACCTGACTGATTTCGGGCTGGCCAAGGAGTTAGCCGGCATGGACCGTTCGCTGACTATGAGCGGCACGGTCATCGGCACGCCTGATTATATGTCGCCGGAACAGGCCAGGGGCGAGCGGGATAAGGTTGATGCGCGCAGCGACATCTTTTCATTGGGGGCAACATTATATTATAGTTTGACCGGCGCCAGCCCGTTTAAGGACAGCGACCTTTATCAGGTGCTTAACCGGGTCATAAACAAAGACCCGCTTCTGCCCACCAAAACGGCGAATAATTTTCATCGTGATTTAGAGACGATTTGTATGAAGTGCCTGGAAAAAGAGCCGGCCCGGCGCTACCAGACGGCCGGGGAATTGGCCGATGACCTGAAACGTTTCCTGGAAGGCGAGAGCATCCAGGCCAGGCGCGCCGGGCTAATCACCAAACTGATTAAGAAGGCCCGGCGCAATAAACCGGCTGCCTTGGTGATGCTCGGCGCAACGGTTGTTCTGCTATCGCTCATATCTTATTTTATGGTCTCATCTATTTTAACCGGTAGGAAAATAGAAACCTACCGTCAGAATGCTTATAGTTCATTCAAAAACAAGAATTATGAAGAGGCATCAGTTTGGTACAACAAGGCCTTAACCCTTCTCCCGGATGATACAAAGATGCAGGAGTTACTAAAGAACTGCGGGCAACATAAAGACAAGAAAGAGTCAGCAAAGAAGGTCTTGAAGGCGCTTGAGGCCAGCGGTCTGACTGTTGATGATAAGATGCGAATAGCGAATAAAGCCCTGGAGATAGACCCATCCTGCGCCGAGGCCTACCAGGAAATAGGTTACATTTATCTGGCGGAAAAGGACTACGAGCGGGCATTTGAGACGTTCAGCAAGGCAATTGAGATGAATCCGGCTATGGTTCATTCCTATTATAAACGCGGGTATATTACCGCCGATATCCGAGGCGACAGTTCCGGCGCCATTCCTGATTTTAAGAAGGTGGTGGAACTTGCCCCGGACAGTTATCTCGGGTATTACTCCAAGGGGTATATGGAACTTGAGACGGGAGATTTTAAGGCAACGATTGCCGATATGACCAGGGCCATAGAAATAAGACCGGATTATGCCGATGCCTATTACCACCGCGGCTACGGCTACTTAAAAGAAGGCGAATATAAACAGGCCATTGCCGATTACACCAAAACCATAGAACTGAGGCCGGACCTGGCCGGGGCATACGAGGAACGAGGAACCGCTTATCGTCATGAAGATAATTGTGAACAGGCAATTATTGACTACAGTAAGGCAATGGAACTAAAGCCCGGCAAGGCAGATGTGTATCTTGGCCGGGGGATGGTTTATAATCTCAAAGGCAACTATGACCGGGCTATTGCCGACTTTACCAAGGCCATAGAACTCGCCAGAGACCGCGCCAGCGAACTAAAGCCGGAGTTAGATGACGCATATTTTTATCGGGCCCGGGCCTATGGCAATAAGAAAAACTATGAACCGGCGATTGCGGACTACACCAAAGCCATAGAACTAAAGCCGGATTATGCCGAGGCCTACGCGGAACGGGGATTTACATATAGACAAAAAGGTGATTATGACCGGGCCATTGCCGATTTGAATAAGGTAATAGAGTTAAAACCGGATTATGTCAACGGTTATAACTGGCGGGGCGATGTCTATACTCTAAAAGAAAACCATAGGCAGGCAATTGCCGATTATACCAAATCTATAAAACTCAAGCCCGGTCAGGCGGATATTTATCGTAAGCGGGGCACGGCGTATGTTGGCACTGCCAATCCTTTTTTGGCCTTAGTTGATTATAATAAGGCAATAGAGTTAGCCCATGATGTTTCTGATAATTATTATTATCGCGCCTATTTCTATAGGACCCAAGGTAAACGAGATGAAGCGCTGGCCGACTATAATAAAGCTATAGAACTTAAGCCCGATGAGCCCGTGTATTATGCCGAACGGGCCGGCCTCTATCTTAAAAAGAATGATTCTAATAAGGCCCTGGCTGATTATAGTAAAGCCATAGAACTCGCCAGAGACCGCGCCGGCGAACTGAAGCCGTCTGATGCAGAACTATATCTTAAGCGGGCTGACATCTATCTTAAAAAGAGTGATTTTAAGGAGGCCTTCTCTGACTTTAATGCGGCAATTAAATTAAAACCGGATGATGCAGAGTTCTATGGCTTCCGCGGTAATGCCCACGTCAAGGTTGGTAATTATCAACTGGCCCTGGATGATTTCAGTAAGGCGATAAAACTTAACCCGAATGATGCTGCGACATACAATAACCGCGGGCTGGTTTATGACCGGATGAATAAATACGACCCGGCTGTTAGGGATTATACCAGAGCATTAGAAATAAAACCCGATGGTATTATTTATTATTACCGGGCCAATGCCTATGGCTCTTTAGGAAAATATGCCGAGGCGATTAAAGACGGAGAAATGTCTATCAAGTTAGGACTGGATGCTAAAGGCGCCGGGGAGATGCGCCGGCTGATTGAGCAGTGGAAAAAACAACTGCCGGCCCCGACGGGGCGGTAGGCAGGCCCGTTGTCTACCAAGAAATACCAAGCGGCCGTGATGCCCCAGGCCACCGCATTGGTCACCACCCGGTTGACAAAATTGGCCTGCCAGATGTTAAATTCAACGTTGCCGGCCGGGATGTATCTCTTGTTTATTGGCATAATAATCTCCTTTCATTTTGGTATTTATACTGCGACCTCCGGTATATATACTCCGGCTTCCGGTATATATACTCCGGCCTCCGCTATATATACCCTCCAGACCCCAGCCGACAATGCCATTCTGGCGGGGGACGGGCAGGAATTCGTCCCCGCTCAAGCGGGGAGCGATTTATCGCACGAAACAACCTTTAAATGCTTGCTCGTTTATTCCGTTAGAGGTATAATGCTGATATGGTCAAGGATGAACTACCAGCCGGTAACGTAGATGACCCACTGGGTCACCCTGCGGGTGAGACACTAAAGATAAACGAAACTACTTCAGATGTTGCAGCCCAGACCATCCCGGAGATATTCGGCCGTTATCAATTGGAGAGAGAATTGGGCCAGGGCGGGATGGGCACGGTCTATTTAGCGGCTGACCCGGTCTTAGACCGCCGGGTGGCCCTGAAGGTGCTGACCCTGGAAGGTATCGAGGCCACCGGCCGATTTATGCGCGAGGTCCGGGCATCCGCCAAGTTAAAGCATCCCCACATCGTCCAAATCTACGAGGTCGGCACCCAGGGGAAATTCCACTTTTTCACGATGGAGTATGTTGACGGCGGGAATCTGGAAGAACTTATCAAAGACGGGAAAGTAACTGCAAAACGGGTGGCCGAGATAATATCCGGGATTGCCTCTGCATTACAGTATGCCCACGAACAGGGGATTATCCACCGGGACATCAAACCGTCCAATATCCTGATAGACCGGCAGGGCCAGCCCTACCTGACCGATTTCGGGCTGGCCAAGGAATTAGCCGGCCTGGAACGTTCGCTGACTATGACCGGGACCATAATGGGCACGCCTGATTATATGTCGCCCGAACAGGCCAGGGGAGAAAAGGATAAAATAGATGCCCGAAGCGATATATTTTCGTTAGGGGCGGCCTTGTATTATAGTTTGACCGGTCAAAGTCCGTTCAAGGACAGCGATTTATATCAGGTGCTTAACCGGGTGATAAATAAGGACCCGCTTCCGCCGACCAGGATGGCCCAGAATCTGCACCGTGATTTAGAGACCATCTGTATGAAATGCCTGGAAAAAGAGCCGGCCCGGCGCTACCAGACCGTTCAGGAATTAGCCGAGGATTTAAGGCGCTTTCTGGAAGGCGAGAATATTCAGGCCCGGCGCTCCGGCTTAATCACCAAACTGATTAAGAAGGCCCGGCGCAATAAACCGGCGGCCTGGGCCATACTCGGCACGACCGCGGCGCTTCTTTCGGTAATATCATATCTGCTGGTTTCAGCATCCTTAACTGACGCCAGGATAAACCAATACCGCCGGAACGCCCGGAATTCGTTCAATAATAATAATTATGAGGCCACCGCGGTTTGGTGTAACAAGGTCCTGACTCTTTTGCCGGATGAGCCGGACATTAAAGAACTATTGAATACCTGCGCGCAATATAAGAAAAGAAGGGCGATGGCCGAAAAGATATTTGAGACAGTGAAACTGGGAGAGATTAGTACTGATGACAAGATAAAAATAGCCGAGAGAGCCCTGGAGATAGACCCAACATTCACCGAGGCCCTGGATGCGCTCGGCAGTATTTACGCGCAGAAAAAGGATTACGTTAAGGCGCTCCTGATATCCAACAGGATGCTTGAGATAAAGCCGGATGATTATAAGTATTATTATACCAGGGGGTCTGTTAAGGAACAACTGAAGGATTTTGAAGGCGCGATTGCCGATTTTACCAGGGCCGTGGAGTTAAAGCCGGATTACTGGAGCGCATATTATCAACGGGCCGACGTCTATGGAGAGATAAAGAACTACGAACCGGCAATTGCCGACTATACTAAAGTAATAGCACTAAAACCGGATTATTATGATGCCTACTTAGAGCGCGGCTATGCCCATAATATGAAAGGCGATTATGCTAAGGCCCTGATTGATTACAATAAAGCCATAGAACTGAAACCGGACTATGCCAAGGCATATAGTTGGCGCGTGAACGTCCATACAAAAAATGCCGACCTCCCGTTGGCTCTGGCTGATTGTACCAAGGCCATAGAATTAGACCCTGCTTATTCCGGCTATTATGGTCAACGAGCCAGAGTATATAAGGATTATGGTAAACTGGAAGAAGCCCTGGCCGACTATAATAAAGCCATAGAACTTGACCCGGATGAGGCAGTGTATTATGAACTGCGCGGCAGTATCTATTACAAAAAAGGCGACCTTAAGAAAGCCCTGGCCGATTTTACTAAAGAGATAGAACTTCAGCCCAATAACGTAGCCGGCTATATAGGCCTGGGAGAGACATATTATAGAATGGGTGATTTCGACCGGACCATTACTGCCTGGACTAAGGTATTGAAACTCTCACCCGGTTACACCGCCGGATATTACCAACGCGGTTATGCTTATTGGGCTAAAAACGACCTGGGCCGGGCCCTGGCTGATTTTAACCGGTTCATAGAATTAAACCAGCGCGATGCCAATAGTTACAAATATCGCGGCGACATCTATTCCCAACTCGGCAATTACCCGGCGGCCCTGGCCGATTACAGCCGGGCCATAAAACTAAATCCTAAAGATGACGTCGCCTATAATTCCCGCGGCACAATCTATAACGGAATGGACAAAAATGACCTGGCTATCAAGGACTTTACCAAAGCCCTGGAGATAGCGCCTGATAACCCGGCTGTTTATTGTAACCGGGCTTTGACTTATAACGTCCAGGGCGCTTATAATAAGGCAATTAGCGATTGTAACCGGGCTATAGAATTGAATCCTGATTATGGCGCCGCCTATAGGCACCGCGGCGCGGCTAACTACTACCTGGGGTAATGCAGAACAGGCCCTGGCTGATTGTCACCGGGCTATAGAACTTAACCCTGATGATGCCTCGGCCTACGGCTGCCGCGGTCGGATTTATCAGGAAACCGGTAAATATGACTGGGCTATCCGGGACTGCACCAGGGCCATAGAATTAAACCAGGAAATTGCTTATTACGACCGGGCCAGGGCGTATGGTTCTTTGGGAAGGTATGCCGAGGCGATTAAAGACGGGGAAATGTATCTTAAATTAGCCCCGAATAGTTCCGGGGCGGATGAAATCCGGCGGTTGATTGCGGATTGGGAAAAACGGTTGGGGAAATAACCGGCTGAAATATGCGGATAAAAATCACGCAGAAACAGGCCAATTCTACCTATGGTATCCTGATGAGACAATAATTAACAGGGTATTAAATATTCATATAAAAACTTGACCCCATTAGAAGTATTTGATTTTGTATTGATTGCACTGTTCGTGGTGGGAATTGGTCTATACGTAGAGAATGATTTTAATGACACGGTCCCACTGGGACCTACTTCCCCCTCCGGGGTTCTCGCAGAGAGCCCCTACGGGGCGTGCTGTAACGGGGCTGGCCCCGAACATTAGAAAGACATTGAAATGAAAGTTGAAGACACCCGAAACATCGCCTTCATCGGACACGGCGATTCCGGCAAAACATCCCTGGTTGAACTGATGCTCTTTAAGGCCAAGGCCACTACCCGCTTAGGCGAGGTGGCCGACGGCACCACCGTCTGCGATTACGAGCCGGATGAAAAGGAACGAAAGCATTCCATCGACTGCGGCCTGGCCTATTGCAAATGGAAGGATAAGAATCTCAACATCATAGATACGCCCGGATATCCGGATTTCGCGGCCGAGGCGATTTCGGGGCTGTCCGCGGTTGATGCGGCTTTCGTGGCCATAAACGCCGCTTCGGGCATTATGGTTAATACCCGCAAGATGTGGGACCACGCCACCAATCTCAATGTCCCCAAGGCCATTATCATTACCAAACTGGATATACCGAATGTTAATTTTGACGAGATTCTGACCTCGGTCCGGGAGGTGTTCGGCGAAAAATGCCTGCTGGTTAATAATCCGGTCGGTATCGGCACAGATTTGAAGTCGGTCAGTAATCTGATTGATAACCCGGAGAAACTGGCTCCGGAATTAAAGAAGTTAAGAGACCAGTTGATAGAAGCAGTGGTGGAGGTGAACGATACCCTGCTTAATAAGTATTTAGACGGCAAGGATATCAGCGAGGCCGAGATTACCGAGGCGTTCCGGCTGGCTATCCTGAAGGGTAAGGTTATTCCGGTTTTAGCCACGTCTATGAAAAAAGATATCGGCGTGGATGAACTGCTTGATTTCATCGTGAAATACATGCCGTCTCCGGTGGATAGGGGAGCCAAAACGGCCTACAGCACTGAAAAGGATAGCAAGGATGAAGAGAATTTTAAACCCATTGAAGGCGGTGTTTTCAGCGCCTATATGTTTAAGTGCATCAGCGACCCGTTCGTGGGACGGCTGTCATACCTGCGCATATATTCCGGCGGTCTTGATGCCAATGGTTCTTTATATAATCCGCGCACCAAAAAGTCAGAACGGTTTATGAAGATGTTCAAGGTCTTCGGCAAGGAGCAGAGGCCGATAGATAAGGCGTTCTGCGGCGATATCGTGGTGATTCCCAAACTGGAGGATGTCAATATCGGCGATACGGTCTTTACCGTGGAGAAATCATTCCGGTTCCCGGAGGTCAAGTTCCCGCAACCGATGGTTTCTTTAGCCGCCGAGCCCAAGAGCAAGGGCGACGAACAGCGATTGAGCGTGGCGCTTCATAAGATGTCGCAATCAGACCCGGCATTTAAGGTCCTGCGCGACCGGCAGACCCATGAACTGGTGATTACCGGTATGAGTAGTTTGCATATTGATGGGCTGCTCAGCCGGTTAAAGAGTAAATATGACGTCCAGTTAAATACCAAGCAGCCCAAGATACCGTATAAAGAAACGATTCTGGACAAGAGCGCGGCGTCGCATAAACATAAAAAACAATCCGGCGGCCGGGGACAGTACGGCGAGGTTTATATGCGGCTGGAGCCGTTGACCAGAAGCGAGGGGTTCAAGTTTGTAGATGATATATTCGGCGGGTCAATCCCGAACCAGTATCTGCCGGCCATTGAAAAGGGCGTCCAGGAGGTGCTGGATAAAGGCGTCATCGCCGGATATCAGGTCGTGGATATCCAGGTGACGGTCTATGACGGTTCGTATCACGAGGTGGATTCGTCTGAAGCGGCATTCAAAATAGCCGGGGCCAAGGCATTTAAGGCCGCATTTTTGCTGGGTAAGCCGGCTCTTTTGGAGCCGATTGTCAACATAGAAATAAATACGCCATCAAAATATATGGGTGATATTACCGGTGACCTGAATTCACGCCGGGGCCGGATTACCGGAATGGATACTTCCGGCGGACAGCAGATAATAAAGGCCACGATACCTTTGGGAGAAATCGCCAATTATTCAACGGAATTGCGTTCTATTACGGCCGGCGAGGCGAACTATTCAATAGAGTTTTCCCATTATGATGCGGTGCCGCATAAGGTCCAGGAAGCAATCGTTGCCAAGAGTAAACCTCACGAAGAAAAGGAAGAGGAGTAGAAGTCCCCCGCCGAAGCGGGGGATAAGAGCCAGTAAGTCGCTACGTTCCTAACTGGCTCTAAGAAGAGGAGTAGAAATGGTTTCATTAGAAGAACTGCTGTTACTGTTGGTGAAAAAGGGCGGGTCAGATTTGCATATTGCGGCCGGAGTTCGCCCGCGTATCAGGATTGACGGCCAATTGCTTGATACGGAACATGAGCCAATGTCGCCTGATGATACCCAGAAACTGATTTATGGACTGTTAAATACCAACCAGATTTCCAAATTTGAGAAGGAATTGGAATTGGATATGTCTTTCGGTATAGAAAGTATCGGGAGATTCAGAACCAATGTTTTCAAGCAACGCGGAGCGGTGGGTGCGGTGCTGAGGTTAATCCCATACCAGATTAAGGCCTTTGAACAATTAGGATTACCCCGTAAGACCTGCGAAGAACTTTGTAATACACTGAAAGGGTTAGTATTGATTACCGGGTCTACCGGCAGCGGCAAATCGACTACCCTGGCATCAATGATTGACTTTATCAATACCACTTATAAAGGACATATTCTTACCGTAGAAGACCCGGTAGAATTTATTCATAAGCACAAGAGTTGTCTGGTAAACCACAGAGAGGTCGGAACTGATACGCATACTTTCGGCAGCGCTCTTAAAAGGGCATTAAGACAGGACCCGGATGTCGTTCTGATAGGAGAAATGAGGGACATGGAAACGACCGAGGCAGCCCTGACAATATCCGAGACAGGGCACCTGGCATTCGCAACGTTGCATACCTCGGACTGCGTCCAGACGATAAACCGTATTATAGATATTTTCCCGTCACATCAGCAGCAACAAGTCAGGACGCAGTTGTCATTTACATTGCAGGCGGTATTTTCTCAACAGTTGCTTCCTAAAGCGGAAGGCAAGGGGCGGGCATTAGCCGCAGAAATTATGATTGCCACGCCGGCCATCCGCGCTAATATCCGCGATAGTAAAATACACCAGATATATTCATCAATCCAGACAGGCGGAAAACTGGGGATGAAGACAATGAATCAGGCGCTTCATGAACTTTATAAAGCCAGACAGGTTACTTACGATACGGCAATGACATATACTACTGACCTGGATGATTTAAAGCGCATCTTTGAAAAAGGACAATAATGATAGCAGTGATATCGGACATTCATTCTAACCTGGAAGCGCTGACTAATGTTCTTAATGACATTAAACAAAAGGGCATCACCGAGATAATGTGCCTAGGTGATATTGTGGGATATGCGGCAAATCCGACAGAATGTATAAACCTGATACAGAGTTGCAAGTTGGTTCTAATGGGTAACCACGACGAGGCGTTATTGCAAGGCGCAATCGGGTTTACCGCAGATGCAAAGGATGCGGTTGAATGGACCAGAAAGCAATTAAAACCAGGTTGGCTTTCCTCCGGCAGCGCCAGAGGACGGTGGGATTTCATTGCGAACTTACCGACCACTTATCTTGATAAAGACATTTTATATGTGCACGGCTCGCCGCGGGACCCGACAACAGAATATATCCTTGAGAGCGATACCGAACAGACCTGGAGCGGCCCGCCCAGGAAATTACAACAGATTTTTGAGATGTTCCCGCGGCTCTGCTTTGTAGGGCATACTCATCAGCCGGGCATTATTACCGAAGAATACCGGTTTTTAAAACCGCCGGATTTTAATTATACATTGGAATTAAAGGATAACAAGAAGTATATTATTAATATCGGGTCTGTCGGGCAACCCCGCGACGGCGATAATCGTAGTTGTTACGTAGTTATGGATAACCATAAAATAACTTATTGCAGAATACCCTATGATTACAAGATAACCAAGGAGAAGATATTTAAGACCAATGCCCTTAGCCAGTATTTTGGAGAAAGATTAGAAGCCGGGAAATAGCATTTCAGTAAGTATGAATGATATTAAAATTACAACACGGCATATAAAGATTACCGGTGAGGTTAAACAACATCTTCAGAATAAACTCGATTCGTTAAAGCATTATTTTGATAGGATTAAATACATTGAGGTGATATTAGACCATAATAAGGACCAGTTTGTTATAGAAACAGTTGTCTCAGTCATTCGCGGAAAGAAATTGTTTTCAAAAACATCTGATTATAATTACATGGCCGCAATAAATAATACTACTGACAAAATAGAGAAGCAACTAATTAAATTTAAGGATAAAATAAAGCAGCCTCACCACAAAACTTCACTGTCGTCCCAAGAAGACGGTGAACCGGAATAGGAAGATGGGCATTTAAAGAAAGACGGGCAAAATGAAACTATGTGATTTTATTGTAAAATCGTCAATAGTCAAATATCTGAAAAGCTCAGATAAAAAGGGCGCGATTATTGAATTGGTGGATGCTGCCAAAAACGCTCATAAATCAGAAAAGATAAAAGCGGCTGAGGTGGTAGACTTGTTAATAAAACGGGAAAAGATTGGCAGCACGGGTATCGGTAATATGATAGCCGTTCCCCATGTCAAAATAGAAGGAATAAAATCAGTCATCGGAGCTTTTGGGCGCTCTGTTACCGGGATAGATTTCAATGCTATCGATGGCGAATTGGTGCATGTCATTTTCCTAATCCTTGCTCCAGTTGACGACCCGGAATCTAATCTGCAAGCATTAAGACGAATATCTCAAGCAACTAGACAGCCGAATTTTTGCAAGTTCCTTCAGGAGGCAAAAGATGTCGGCGAAATATACAGTTTATTTAAAGAGTTTGATGAGGTACTAAATTAAATTGGAGAGAATAGTAAATATTTCTAATAAGTCCGGGATCCACGTCAGACCTGCTGCTCAGATTGCCGAGCTAGCCAATAAATTCCAGGCAAATGTTATTTTTATTAAAGATGGGATTGAGGTTAATGCTAAGAGTATTATGGAGTTACTGACTTTAGCAGCTGGTGAGGGAACTAAAATCGCGATAAAAACTGAAGGTGTTGATGAAATTAAAGCAATTGATGCCTTAGAATCTTTAGTTAACTCTAAATTTTCAGAAGATTAGTACTCATATGCAAATCAAGAAGGGTATTGCTGTATCCCCGGGGATTGTTATCGCTAAAGCATTATTGCTTGATGCTACTGAATACCCCATACCAATGAGGCAGATTTCACCTGAAAACATAAAGGATGAAATAGTTAGATTAGAAAAGGCATTTAATAATTCTATAAATGAACTTGAGACAATTATTAAACATCTCGGGAAAAAGATAGCCAAAGAAGCAATTCCAATTATCGAGGCGCACATTAAAATTTTCCAGGATAATTATTTAAAATCGCAAATGATTGATTTGATAAAGAAAGAATCGCATACGGCCGAATATGCTGTTTCTAAAACGATTAAAAAATACATCAAGGCTTTAACCTCAAACGAGACGAACTCTTTTTGGAGTAATCGTATTAACGATATTCACGATATTGAAAGAAGGATTATCGGAAATCTATTAGATGAGAAAATCAGTAATATTAGCCAACTTAAAGAATCAGTTATTGTTGTCAGCCAGGATTTAACCCCAACTGAAACGGCATCTTTGGATAAAAATAAAATTAAAGGGATTACTACCGATAGAGGCGGCCGCACTTCGCATACCGCAATAATTGCTCGGGCGATGGGCATCCCTGCTGTTGTAGCGCTCAATAATATAACCTTAGATATTGCTTCAGGCGATTTACTGATTGTTGACGGGAATAGTGGTATAGTTATTATTAATCCGGATAAGGAAACCATAAAGAAATATGCGCTAATAGGGAGAAATTTTTCATTCTATGAAAAAAAATTACTATCTGAGATAAAAAACCTGCCGACAAAAACAAAAGATGGTCATGAAATAGCACTGCACGCTAATATTGAACTGCCAGCGGAGGCAGCAACTGTAATTCAATACGGTGCCAGCGGGGTCGGATTATTCAGAACAGAGTGGCTTTACTCTAACTCTTACTTGCTGCCATCTGAAAAAGAACATTTCGATATATACAAGAAGGTTTCATTATTATTGAAAGGTAAAAATGTAACCATCAGGACGCTTGATATTGGGGGAGATAAATTAGGCCCTGGTGAGAAAGAAGCAACTATCGAGAAAAACCCATTTTTAGGATGTCGCGCAATCAGGTTGTCACTACAGAATGTAAATATTTTCGTGTCTCAGCTACGGGGTATTTTGAAAGCGTCGCATTATGGCAACATTAGTATAATGTTTCCGATGGTTTCTACAATAGACGAAGTTAAACAAGCAAAGGATATTCTAGAGCGTGTAAAAAGTAATATGAGAGATAAGCGCATCCCATTCAACGAGAACATTAAAATAGGCGTGATGATAGAAATTCCTTCAGCGGCAATAATGGCTGATATTTTGATGAAGGAGGTTGATTTCTGCAGTATTGGCACAAACGATTTGATACAATACACATTAGCGGTAGATCGCACTAACGAGAAAGTCGCGTACTTATATCAATCTTCTCATCCCTCGGTTCTTAGATTAATAAAGTATGTAATAGAGCAGGGTAAAAAGCATAATAAACCAATATCTATGTGTGGCGAAATGGCAGGGGACTGTCTTTATACAATACTTTTACTTGGTATGGGGTTAAGAAAATTTAGTGTTTCGCCCATCGTTATACCCGAAATAAAAAAAATTATTAGGTCAATAACCATTGACGAAGCAAAGAAAATTTCAGAGAATGTATTCTTATTAGGGTCTGCTATGGAAATTGATAAATATCTAAAAGATTGTACTAAAAAGATTATACCTCAACTATTTGAGTAGAATGATAAATCTTCGTAAAAACGCTCTTGTTTTCGTAGCGCTGATTAGTATCATGCTATCATTAGCCAATCAATCATTCTCACTTACTATATTGCTGAAAAACGGATCATCCGTATCGGGCGAAATCGTAGCATCAGATGAATACGGGCTTGAATTTAAATGCTGGGGCACTGATGGTATTTTGCGATTAAAATGGCACCATTTTAATGATGAAGAAATCTCACGTTTAAAAAACACCTTATCCCTGTCACCACTTATGAGAGATGCGTATAGCATTGAAGGTTATAAAATTTACCTAAAAAGCGGGGGAGTATACGAAGGCGTTATGATAGAAAAAAGCTCAACACATATTAAAGTAAAAACTATTATGGGAATAAAAAACACACCTGTAACCGACGTTTTACGACTCGATAATTTAAAAATAGATCCGTTAAAAATATATACCGCTCAAGAGTGGTACATAGAAAAAGCAAAGGCGTTTGACCTGAAAAATGCGGCTGATAACTTTGAACTGGCGGAATATTGCAGACAATTTTTAAAACTGTACGATAAAGCAAAAGAGCACTATAATAAGGCGGCTCAATTATCAGTGTCATATAAGGAACGGGCATATCAGAAAATAGCGGCGCTTGATAATGATGTAATTCGTGCGAAAGAACTTGAGGTGGAAAGGCTCCTGTCTAACAAAGATTTAAAATCATTAGAACAAGCCAAGTCCATTATGACCGAATGGAGAAAAAACACTGGACTATCAGATGAAACGATTAAAATAATAGACAATCTGGAAAAGAAAGTCATGGAAGCGGAAAAGTCAATGGCGTCTAAATCACAAAAAGAAAATGTAAAAAAAATATTACAACAACATTATAGCGCCATTAAATCGCTCGTAAAAAAATTATGCGGGCAAGAGATGTCGTACCAAGACGCTGCTTCATATATTAATACAATGCTTTATAAGCAGATAGTCGAGAAACTATCTAAAGACAATAAGATGACGGAGGAAGAAATTATCAGCATCCTTAGTGATAAGTCGCCGGAAAAATACGATAATGTGCCAAAAAGAGAATCATCTTTTGGGGATGGGTCTTGGATTGCTAATACTGAGGCGCAACAGCAAACCCCATCAATGACGCCTGAAGAGTTTGCCAAATATCAAAAAAAAATTAAGGCGATAACCGACGCTAAAGATAAGGCGGTCCAAAAAAATGAACTGATTGCTCCGGAGGCATGGTGGACTAAAGCCAGCGAAATTCAGAAAGGATACTTCCTGGAATCACTATTCATAGAAAGATATCTGTATGTTATAGAAAGAAAAGAAACGCCTTGTTCGACATGTAACGGCGAGGGAGTTATCACTAAAAACCTCTGTAAACGGTGTTGGGGGACAATGGTAGATATAATTCTTATCTATAAATAGTTCCTCAAGAAAGAAGAGAATAAAATGAAAAGAATATTGTTAATTGTATCTATCGTTTCCCTGATGGGCTGTGACAGCGGCAACCGCATCGCCCAGATGGAAAAAGACGCCGAATCCTACAAACAGGAAATCACCCGCAAGGACACGGAGATTGCCGGGGCAAAAGAAGAGGCCGAAAAGGCCAAACTCCAACTGGAACAGGCCAATAAGGACCTCATCCTGGCCCGGGAAAAGAGTGAATCCATGGCTACCAGGGTCCGGGAGGTCGAAACCAAACTTACTAATGTGGCAGACGAACTGGGCAAGGACGGGCTGATACTGCCGGCCTGCCTGGTCGGGCGCTCGATAGTAATCTACACCAAACCTTACGAAGACGTCCAGATAATCATCGGAACCGTACAAAAGATTCAGCAGGGCGACAAGGTCATCGTTGAGGTCTCACCGACTAATCAAACTATGGAAGTGCCGTTCAGGAACATCATCGGATACCGGATGTTAAAGTAAACGTGTGGGTTGCGTCTTGGTTCTTTAGTCCGCTATAATCTAACTTCCGATAATATGTATTATGATGCACTGGGCGTGCTTGGCAAGAGGGAAGCAAGCAGTCTATAGAGTCCAGAGCGACTCCTTGACTTCTTGACTCCTCAGACCCTTTAGACTAACATTAAACATATGACTCGAACCCTATTAATTGTAATCGGAATCGCCTGTGCCGTGATTGCCGCCGCCGGGATTATGTTCTATAATCCGGTCAGCATCGCCCGCCGGCAGCTTTACGATAAGGACCCTGATGTGTGTTGGAATGCTATTACTAATCTGTTTAAGATTAGGGGTAAAGCATCAATCCCTGAGTTTACCAGATTATTACAGAGTGATAATATTGTTACTCGCTGTTTAGCTGCTAAAGCATTGAGTTACTTCGGCGATAAAATATCAATCCCAGAAATTACCAAATTATTACAGGATAATGAAATCGTGGTTCGTCATTCGGATATTTGTGCATTGGTCGACCTAGAAGGGAAAAAAGCAATTCCTAATATCAAGAAATTGCTCAATGATAAAGAAGAGATTATACGCCAAGTCGCCGAATATGTTCTGAAGAAACTCGGCGTGCCGGCGGAGGAGATTGAGCGAGCAAAAAGCAAGTAGCATAGAGCATATAGCATTTCCATTATACGCTATACGCTCTACGCTAAACGACATACCCGATTACGTACGGATTGAACGTTATGCTTACATTCCCGCTTACATCAGTAAAGGCATACTCAAAACTCCCGGCAATGATGGGCACAATGGCCTGTCCGCCGTAGGCCTGTCCGACATTTTTCGCCTCGACGCCAATCGCAAAACATTCCTGCTGGGTTGCGTCTCGCCTGAGACGGCAGTTAATCCACCCACCGGGCGGCGGCGGAGGTATGCTCTGTTGAACCAGTTCCACCTGCAGGATTAAGGCCGTGGCCTCCGGCGGGATAGCCGGATTCGGCGCGCTGGGCACCCAATCCTGATTGCCGCTAACGATTAAACTGGTCAGTTGTATTCTGGTGGGCAGGAAGACGATTCTGCTCCCGCCTACGTCCGGGGCGAGTTTTTCCTGCGTCACCGCGCCGTTAGCGATTTCACTCGTGCCCACTGCCCCGGTCTGTAATTCCGATGCCCCAACCGCATTCGGCGCTATCCTGGACTGGGTTATGGTATTGGCCGCTATCTTGGCATTGGTCACTGCCCCGTCTGCTATCTCAGCCGTGGCCAATCCCGGTGTCATCGGCCGGCTCGGCACAGAGAACGACAGTTTGGCCGGCGTCACCGCGCCATTGGCGATTTCGCTGGTGACGATGGCCGGTGTAATCGGCCTGGTCACAGAAGGCGGCGTGAAGGATAATTTGGCTGGCGTGACAGCACCGTTGGCAATCTTCTCGGTGGTTATGGCATTACCGGATATTTTTTCGCTGGTCACCGCCCTATCAGCCAGACGCGAGCCGGTCACAGCGCCTTCGGCTATCTTGGCGGTGATAATCGCCCCGGCCGCTATCTTCTCAGCCCGGACCGTGCCGTTGCGGATTTTTCCAGCCGTCACGGCATTGTCAGATAGTTTGGACGTGGTTACAGCGCCGAGCGCAATCTTGTCGGTCGTCACGCTATTCTCGTCTAATTTCCGCGCGGTCACGGCCTCGTCGGCAAGTTTCGGCGTGGTCACGGCAGCAGACGCGATGTTCTCGGTCTTGACTTCGTTCGGTAAGAGAGACATAGATACCTCCTTGTAGTATAGAGTATGAAGTATATAGTATATAGGTGATACTTTCCTACATACTACATACTAACATACTACATACTTCCTATGCTATCACTACACTAATCGCCTCGGTCCAGTGCCCGGCGGTTCTGGGCTTATGGGTATTGACCCAGCGGAAGATTCCGAAGAATTTCTTGCCGGTGTTTTTCAGGCCCAGGGCCAGGGTGAACTTGGCGCGCGACGAGACCTCCTTTTTCGGATAATCATTCTCGTCCGCCGGCGGGATATCGCCCACCTCCAGGATGACGAAACGCAACTCAATCAGGTTAGCCGCCGGATGCATACTGGCCATCTTGGTATCCTCGGTCACCCGGACACGGAACTCAAGGTCGCCGCCGCCCTGGGCGCGCGGGCCGACCAGCGGAATATCGTTGATGTCCGGATGTGGCGAGGGCTCACTGTCGTAATCCTTGCCCACCAGGTCGACCATATCCTGCTTGGAGATGGCCGGGTTAAAGGCCACCCAGGCCTTGTGGAACAGCCGCCAGGCCTTGGCATAACGCTTTTTGCAGTCGTTGAAGTCAGCCACCTGGGCCGCGGTTCGTTTTTCCCGGTCCTTAATGATGTTATAGAGCCCCATAAACTCGGCCTGCAGGATGAGCATCGGGTCTATAGCCGTATCCGGTATGCCCCAGGCCACCTTGTTCGCCACCACCAGGGCGAAATAGACATCCTGTTTGTCCCTAAACGCCTTGTTTTGGGTCGGGATCCAGTCAGTTGCTCCTCTCATATAAGCCCCTTTCTTGCCTTCAAGTCACAGAGCCGTAAAGTTGGGCGTCTCTTTAGACCATCCGGCATTAGTTGGCACGCCAAGCATCTCAGTTGGCACGCCAAGCATCTCAGTTGGCATGCCA